>Ga0099824_1008668_pt1 | contig 12914 bp, 7 predicted proteins | sample SiratrowhiteBW_FD_76837 | JGI IMG/M metagenome (GOLD analysis project Ga0099824, IMG submission 76837) | Root nodule microbial communities of legume samples collected from California, USA - Siratro white BW | ecosystem: Host-associated > Plants > Roots > Nodule | place: USA: California... | reverse complement strand
TTTTATAGCATTATGTGCTTTAACGTTCATATTTGTTCATAATGGAAATTATTCAAATTATTATAAAATACTTAAATGTGATTAATTGATTTTATATCATATTGTGCTTTAACGTTCAAATTTGTTCATAATGGAAATTATTCAAATTATTGATGAGTATCTCAAATATAATTTCTCTATGTTATTTTAAATTAATTATTTCTGATACAGAATTAATCAAATTTAATACAGTTTAAAATATTAGAGAAATATTTTCAGTTTGAGTTCCATACATCATAAAGTCAAGATTGCTCTGTTCAAGCATCCCAACGGCTAGTTTCTAAAAAGCTACACATAGAGGAGCAAGTTCAAGCTAAAGAACATACAAGAAGAAGCAAAAAGAGAAATACATCATATAATACATTAAAGAAGATATACTGAGTGTCTGTTGTCAATTTGCTATTGAGAGATATAGAGTTTGAGTTGTATGAAACCATTGTGTAATTCTTCACTATTGTGAAGTAAACCCTTGTGAGCTTTCATTGTTCTCTCTTTTGAGAGTGTTTCTTTTATTCTTGAGTGGTCTTGATCTTAGGGGGAGATTGGGGACTAGTATAACCTGGAGAGGTTTGTGTACTCGTTGTAACTATTTGCTAAATAGTGAAACCTCTTAAATAATTTGTTTAAGGGAGAACTGAACGTAGCCCAAGAGATTAGGGTGAACCAGTATAAAACTGTTTTATCTGTGCTTATATATTTTTACCTTGGTTAGGTTTCTATTTATAGCAAATTGAGTTCAGGCTCCATTCAACCCCTCCTTCTAGAGCCAGTTGTTCCTACATGATTGAGTTTCATAAATATCAAGATTAGACTATTGATCTTCATGAGCAAAATCTTGTGTTTCTTTACAAAGAACAACATACCACCTTTCAAACATAGGATCTTTGACATGAAAAACTTGTGAAGCTTTATATGTCATGATAAATGATTCATCTTCATATCCTATCTTGTGAAAGTCAACCAACATCATTCCTAATCTGTTAATTTTCACACCAATTTAATTGTCAACTCACTTGCATGCGAGAATAGGTACAAAAACTTAGTGTAACCAACCCAAGATCTCTTTAATAAGACGATAGTATGACGTTGATCCAACAACCAGATTTTTAATCTTTTGAAGTAGAGAATTGCATTGACTTTTCCTCAAGAAGGACCCCACTATTTTACATTGTACTTTTATCATCATGAGACTTTGTATGAAAATAACAAATATTGATTTTGTATCCAAAGCAACATAAGACATTAAAATTGAGTTTATTTTCAAATCATCCTAATGTTTCTAATGTTGTAAAATCATTGATAACTTTTGATTTAAACAATGTCATGAAAGTCTTGTTATGCTCGATCAACACTCGCTTCTTTAATTGTCTAGGATTATTTTCTTTCATAATGGTTCTATTTGTAGATAAGTATGATATTACCTTATTCATGTTATTCAATTTATACAAATGTGTTGTAAAGTCATCAAAATTCAGCATCATTAGGAGTCTATTGAAGTTGTTTGTTATCAAGAGAGATAAACACGCTTAAATATAAAATTTTCTGACTCATGGTGTCAACTAGTCGCGATAAGTACCAAAAACTTACTCACTAGGCCAACCAACTCAATATGGCTTTGTTTTGTTCTCAAACTTTTCCAATATCATATTTAGTATATATTGGTTATCACATGTGCACCTTTTGAATACTTACTTATCAATCATCGATAGTTCCAACATTTGAAAAGAACTCTTATGAAATTTATTTTTGAAATATACTTAAAAAAACATGAATAACTTCTATAATCTATCTTAGATATATTGCTGACACAATTTGACTTATTTTACAATATGAATATGCAAGTACACCATGATGTCAAAAAAAGGACATAAAAAAATTATTTCCAATTGATACAAGGTAACAATAATCTTTTCTCCAACTTCATCCAACAACTTAGGATCAATAACTTTACTAAAAATTGAATTAAAAATGAACATCATTTGATTTATATTATGTCTCAAATAATAACTACAAACATTAATTATTCCATTAAAATTTGACCATCATGAGGCTTTAGGCAAACTAGTTACAAATCTTGCATAGATACAAGACTCTTATAATTTGAAAAGTATCTTGATACCTTAAAGACATTGACAAAAGTATGTTCTCTTTTTTTTTGGGGCAAAGTATAAAATCTTAGGGGCAAATATATACTTACCTACTCTTCTTGGTGTCAACTCCTTTCACATAGTCATTTCAATCAAATCCTAAAAAACATTCACACTATCATTGTCTTCTTTTTTATGTTGAGAGATATTCCAATCAAGCTATCATGTAACTTGCACTAATATGGTAGATAAAAGAAAATGGACCACCTTTCCATGTGTCATTCACAGTTTCCTTCTCTCTCTCTCTCTGTTTTTTTTAAACCATATTTATATGTTTCACCTTTTCAAAAGTTTCAACACCAATTAATGGAGTGGGATAAATGTCATATTCTTAGTGTCTATTATTTTTTTTCCAATACATGGTATGGTAAAACTTTTTAGAAATCTCTGATGTGGAAGGTATATTGTCTTCCTTCCATGTTTAACTTCTCATATGCACATTCTCTTTACGTAAGGACATGCTTTATGACCATTGACATTGTAACCTGACAAGCTCCCATATGTACAAAAGCCATTAATAGTACAAAAAACATGACATGCATTTGAAAAGACTCATTAGCAAACCTATCAAATACTTTAATCCCTTTATTGTACAACAATTTTAAATCTTCAAGCAAGATACTAAGATGAACATCATTAACACATCTTTATACACATGCACTTGTATCAAAGATTCAACTCCAACATCTTGAATCATATCCTTTAATCAATCATCCATGGTTGAATTAATAACCTCCTTCGATAGATACATGCATGACAAATCTAACAATTTCTTATGTCATGTCCATATTGTATAATTTCTAAGAAAAATGTTTCATAATTTTTGTAATATGCAATCTCCTTCCATTCAAACAATTCAATTAAGGATATACAATCCTTCATCATCACTACTACTAGCACTACCTTGCACAAATTGAATAAATTTTTTCAATCATCTCTCTTACTTATCGCTTATGCTTGTTGAATTAATCCAACTTCGACTCATTCTACGTTTTGTATTGCATGATTGACATAAATTTTCACCATGCATATAAATCTCACTTTTTTTTTAATTAAAGGTGTGACTATCTTAGAAGATTATTTTTTTTATAATTAAGTGGTACATAAATTTCAATCAACATTTCTTATATTTTACAAAATTTTGGTAGCATTTCACATTGATCTTCAAATGATACGAAATGAACATAGTGATACAAAATCTTCTACAATCAAATATATGCTCAAGGAACAACATAAAATATAATCAATTGAAATGTTATTCACTATTTTTTGATTTAACATTTTCTATTGTGCTCAATGTTTTGTAAGGTCAATTGTGTGACCGCTTTATGTTGATAGCAGAGTTTATACGTGCCTAATTGTGAAACTCTTCTTTGAATGTAATATTTTGAACTTTTGTAAAGAGGTTGGGATAACCTTATTACCCTTATTTATATAATTCTTTATTGCTGATTAAAAAAAGTCAATTGAAATTTTGTAAAATATGTGAGATGTAGATTAGAAAATATTTACTAGTGATTATTAAAAGATGGTTTATCTTGTCAAATTATCTTATAAAATAATTCAAGATTCAATACTACAGTTATCATTACTACCTACACTTATTTTTATATAGAAAAACTTATAGGGATAATTCAAATTAGAGGTGTATACAAGTCTTTCTATTGAATCTTAAATGTGAGAAATTAACATTCACTCGATATGGCATAAAATTTGTCAAAATTTTTAGTCACATAATATTTGAAATATGAACTTCCTAAAATATAAACAACACAATTTTTCGAGGTCAAACACTCTTGAATCCAACCGTAACACGTTCAACCGAAAGATTAATATATAGATATTATGGTAGGCCAATCATTTTCTTTCAATGTGTTAATACTAACTAGTTGAATTTTAAGCCTATCTAACTTATAAAAAAATATAATTAAATATAATTTCCCTTAATTAGGCTCTAGTAACTAGTAAATGATATAAGTGCATATAATATGAAAATAATCTTCTATTATATAATATTAAATGTGAACTGAAAATATAAAATACCTTAAGAAGATAAATACACTAGTAGAAAAAACACATTTAATCACAGTTCTACAAGGCTTACAATCGCAGCTCTGAAATCGCGATCTAACCGCGATAAAAAGTACTAAAGCTACCACCGCGGTTGTATAACCGCGATGGAAAATATAACATACCACCACGGTTCTAAAGAAACAACCGCGGTGGTAAAGCCAAAGTTTTCCTCATCTTCACTACCCCATGATACACCATACTTTCCCTACACATATCCCTCACCGCACCACGTCCACAGCTCCTCCTGCACTCCCTTAAAGCATTCTCTCTTTACCTTACACCATTACTAGAATCTGTTTTTCTCAATCCAAAAAGTTCCCAAACACAAGGCCTCAACCACTCCTTAGCACTAAGTTAGCAAAGTTTCCATCTCCAACAAAACTGAAACACAAAGGAAGATCAAAGGGAAGAAGAAGATTGACGGAAATGCACGGGTTAAGAACTAAAACCCTAGCCGCAATAGGAGAGAGAATAAGAGTGCAAACGTCTCTATGCATCTCCCACCGTCGTGTCTCCGCCGCACCTCCACCACGTCCTTGCCACCAAATTGCAACCACCACCACGTCCCTGCCACCAAACTGCAACCACCTCCAAGCATCTCCCATCGCGTCTCCGCCGCACCTCCACCACGTCCCACACCATGACACCTCCAACCGCTCCTCCAAGCATCTCCCACTGTGCCGCCGCTGCACCTTCATCACGCCAGGAAACCACCACCAAAATCCACTACACAATGCTGCTAAAATACCAAGCCCTGCACCACGCCGTAAACCACCCACCATGCATCGAATATAACATCTCCTGAAAGAAAGAAACCCTAATTAGAGGTTTAGTTGAATTTCGAATTGAAAGAAAAGTGAAAAAGAAATTGAAGGAAGAAATACATTTGATGGAGTCTAAGCAGTAGGGGATGAGGAGGGTGAAGCGATCGAGGGGGTTGGAGTTGTATTTGTCACCGGACCACATTCGTTCAACCTGAGAAAGAAAAGAAGAGAAAGGAGGAAAATGTGAGAGAAAAATGGAAAGATAAAAATGAAGGGTCTCTCTAAAATAATATACAAAGAATGGGCTCTAAAACAGGGCTACAACCGTAGTTCCTACGTATAACCGCGGTTGTATCCACATACCACCGCGGTTCTGACTCCAACCGCGGTGGTATCTCCCTACAACATTCATATTTAAAAATTATTTTTACCTACTATCACGATTCTGGAAACAACCGCGGAGAGGTATCTTTGCACTTAATTTCAAAAATGTTACCACACATGTTTTTAATACGATTTCTTATTAACTGCGGTGATATCCTATCGTGAAATGTGATTTTTCTCTATTGATATAACAATACCATATTTAAAGAGATGCTCTAACCTTAATCCTTAATCGAAAAAAGACTAGAGCTTTAACGCAAAGAATAATGCTATATGTCTCCGTCGTCATCAATCTAGGTACTTTAGAATATTACTTGATATACCCTTAAACAACTCTGAGAGTTGATGGGCATTAGAGCACCACCACCAATTGAGGCACAATCCGGGAAAACCACCAATGAAAACCACCAACGAGGGCACATTATGAAAAAGAATAACAATACCTAATAAGTGAACAAAGAGGGAGGGAGAATACATTGATGTTGACGAAAATGTGAAGACATGGGTGGGAAGTTATATGACACACACGATCACTACTGTAGTAAAATGTATTAAACAACGATAATTATTTCTATTATTAACGTCATAAACATTTTTTACAACACTTTCTTTGCCATTAAAAAGATGACTTCATTTAAAAAAATGTTATTGCTTGTTTTTTTAACAGTGTTCCACTTAAACTTCACCAAAAAACACATTATAATATGCACCTTAATGTGAATTTTTAGATGTTATAAATTTGTAACTTTACTTATTTTGATATTGACCTCGTATTAACTTATAACAAGTTTAGAAGAGCGAAATGCTCTTACTAACTATAGTACTTAAAATATATCAATTGATATAATGAATAATTATCACACTAAAATTATACATTTATGATACTTGGAGATTCAAGTGTAACATAATTAAATATTGAGATACTGAAATATCAAAATTACTATAACTGAAAAGAAAAATATAACTAAGCATATATTATATTTATATAATATTGTATAACATTTAGTATAACATTAACAGAAGTTTTCTGCGTTTATATTTTAAATTAAATATAACAGTTTTTTGTTGTAAATACTTATTTTTTGCCAACTGCTATATTAAATTTGATCATAAAAAAGTGGGTTCTTTTATATTTACTCTGCTGTGGAAAAAATATATAGAACCTAGATGTCCTTTGGCAGAATCAAAGGAAAAATGGGTGGCCACAAGCATGAGCATCTCTGGTCCCTCAACATAGTTTGTTGTTTTCCGCACACTTTTTTTTTTTTCTTTCTTTTTTTGTCTTCTACCGTATATATGGCTATCAACGTCAACATCAAATTACATTTTTATGGAGATGTGGGGAGAAATCTTGATAAGACTCCGCCAAATAATATCAAACTCCGAATGAATAAAGGCGAGGAAATGCAGACTTTGAAAAATAACATGTCAAAGTTGATTCAGTAACAAACACTAGTAATAGCCATTGACCTCTATTTACCATTTGAGTCACTAACTAGAAGTGGTTATTATTAAGTCATTTTCAGAAAATCGAATTATAATATCAAAATTGTCTTTTTTATATATGGTAAATTAGACCTGTTTTTACACAACTTAAGATTTCTAATACATTTTAATGAGTCATAGAATTATATTTATAAGTAATTAAATAATAATCTAATAACAGGTGATACAATTAAGTTTAATATGTTTTTATTAGAATAGATTTTGACTTTAATATCACATAACTCAATAACACGTGATATAATAAGTTCAACAAAATCACTTAGGATAAATCTTAATATCATATTAAAAAATAACTTAAAAATATATCTTATTTTTACAAAACTGATTTATATGAAATGGAATTATTCTTATTATGTATATTATAAAGTGATCCTATATTTAATTGATATGTACTCCAATAATATACAAATTAATATATTTAATTATGTTAATTGTTAATCTATCCATATTAAAATTCCAAAAAAATTTAACATAGACTAATTAGAGAAATATGTAAATATAAGAGAAAAATTACAAGAGAATGAATGCTAAGAATAGGATAAAAATCACAAGATTTATGGGATGAATGATATTATCCGAAAAATAACAAATGATATGCCAAAAGTTGTGTATTTTTTTCAAAGGTAAAAGATATCCTGATGTAACGGTTGATACAAAAGATTTTTTATTTTTTTATTTTTATAGAAATCACCATATTTTGGAGATTGCAAATCTTGAGAATTATGATATCTTTTATAAAATATGTTTGGTTGGTGTAGAAACCATAAGAAAAAATCATCATCAGGTAGATCGAGGTTATCTTTCTTCATGAGTCAATTTCCCATACTCATTTGAATCTGGACGCGCAATTTGGTAATATACACACTTTGAGAAAGCAAAGTAGCTCCATTAAACTCTTTAATATATCGAAAGTATTTCTTATTAGACTCTACCTCCTATATTGTGGTTTCTGGAGGTAATTTCCTATTAAATTGGACACTCAAGATCGTGATTCTTAGTAACTAGGAAACCAAGAAATACCTTGGGAGCCAAATATACTCAACGTGTTAACCCCACTAAAAAAAAGAGAACATTCTTTCTTTTATAGAGGAAAAATATGCATATTACTCTTTAATTTTTACAAAATTTATATAAATTAACTTATAAAAGGATTTATATTAGTTTTTCTAAAATATTATTTTTTAACTTATGTTTTACCTTTTCTGTAAAGAAAAACTTATGTTTTACCTTAACTTCGACCAATCAATAAAGTCTATGTGGAGTTAATAGTTGGGAAAATTTAAGTAAAAGAAAAAGTTAACAAGAATAATGTGAATTTTTTCAAGTCATTGACCTAAATTATAATATATAACAATATATTAATTTATATAACAGTATAAATATTATAATTTTTTTATTCAGGATATTATCTCACATATATAATATATTTTTAGATTATATAATTCAAAATACATTTTCAAATAAGAAGTATAAAGAATTTCAAAAGAAAAAGCACTTTTGTCACTCCATTTTGCTGGGCCTGACCTCAAATATATAAAAGTAGCCCAACTAATTTTCTTATGGCTGGAGTTAATTGACTGAGTTGGCCCATGATATATTGATCTGCATTGTAACATTGGCCCGCCATAATATGGATGAAAGCCTATCAATATGGTTGACACAAGGACGAATTTTGCTCCACTTCCGTTCCATCTTCGTGCACCTCCTTAGTCAATATGAAATTACTCATATAGTTTTACTTAAAAGTTAGAAAAGTTAGCGTTGTCCTCCAACTTCTTCACCTCATAACCTCATCCGTGAATTATTTTCCTACTCACCACCATTTTAGTAGATTATTTTTTTGGCAAAATTTTCAATTAAAGCTTCAACAAAGTTGTAGGTAAGTAATATTTGATGTTTATGAGGAATTTGTGAGATATATTATAGATTTGAGTGGTTAATTTGATTATTTGGACAATATTTGTTGGTAAACGACAACATTGTCGATTTGGGAGTTTATGAACTGGATAGGATGTCATCCGGTTGTTATTTTGTTTTGCAAATGATGACCGGATGACACCCTATCCAGTTTACATTCAGAAAAAAAAAAATGTGAACCGGATGGGGTGTCATCCGATTGTCATTTTTTTTTTTAAATGACAACCAGATAACACTTACATTTTAATATATGTACTTTGGAAATTAAATTTTTATGAAAATGTAAGAAGAAGGTATAGAGGTGAAGGAAGAATTTGTCTGACAGAAGTCGTTGAATATGGCTCACATAACCTCTTAAAGAGGACTCATACATTTTCTTGGGCCATATCCAACAAGACCACTCGTCTTAAGAATATGTATGATTTTAATTTAATTATACAAAATGAATTTTTTTACGTAGTTATGTCTTAAAATATTAAAAAAATACATGTTTTTAAACTATTAAGTATTATTCAATTTTTTAACAAACTATGCATATAATAATTACGTATTTAATGAGTTATATTACTTTTAAGGCATTTTTGTAATTTTTTTCTCCAATACAAAAATTTTATAAGATCTAAATTTTAATTGATGTTATATTTGGTAATTGGTATAAAGATATATTCCAAGAATTTTTATTTTTATTTTTATGATCTAAAATCTTATTTAAGACCCAAAATATTTACTTTATGTTATGTTAATATACTTCAATAGAGATATTTTATGATATTCAGATATTAAATTTATGATTATTTTATAACTATTATAAAAGAAATGTCGTAATAATAGTTATAACAAAATAAAAGTAGTGTTGTTCCTCTTAATATTCATAAGATATAAATTTATCTATGTCGCGCTTTTTTAATAAATTACAATGATATGCCTATTTTTTTATATTGCACATATTTTTTTTCCCAATAATTACATTAAGAATTCATGTTGTAATGGTTTTTTAAATAATTCAAGGATTAATGTATTGGGGATGAGTATAATGTCCTTAAAAAAATATCGAGGTTTTCTTAGTTATTTAAAAAGAAAGCATATTACATGGAATCCAAAAAGAAAACATCCAATATCAATGTATTTTAATATGAACAAACTGAAAGTAGATTGATTTTGGTAATAATTTTTTGAAAAAATTATTCTTACCCACCTTTTGTCTTTAATAAAATTATATTCATATACCTTTTAATTTTTAAATATATATTCATATCTCTATAATTTTAATAAATGACATTCACCTAACTTATTTCATTTAAAAATACTATATTTATTAAAATTTAAATATATTTTATAATTACAAAATTAAATAATTTTTTAAACAGTTATAAAATTAAGTAAGTTTTGTATAAATAAAAGATTTAACAATTTATTTTCAGCAAAAGTATTCTCATATTTTCAAAGATCGTACTAGATGACATTCACATATTCTGAAAATAATATATGATATAAAAAGTACGGTTATTTATTTTATATTAAAAGGGGTATGAGTGTTATTTATCATAACTTTATTGGATAAGACCACGTATTAAATACACATAATCAAACCTATTAATTACCTTTTGTTTATTATTTTTAAATATAAGCTTAGAAAAAAGTTGTGAGGACTTTTACAAAAGTAAAATAAGAAAAAAAACACATTATCAGAATAAACGTTTTCTATATCGGTGTTGTGAGACATTTTTACAGAAGTGATATAGAGGCAGGCGAGACTTTTTATTTTGGTTTTAGAATATAGTATGTGTATATATTATGTCGGTTGATAAATAAATTATCAACGTAAAATACCAATCTTAAAAGCGCTCAGGAGGAGATATTATATTGGTTGTGACTCTCAACTGATATAGTATTTATTCTATTGCATCGGTTGGGAGCCCACAACCAATATAATATCTCTATGTTTAAAAAAAAAATCTAGAATTTTCTAGAATTCTTTGGTAAATCTCTAATCCATATAAGAAAAAATCACAACAATTTTCAAAATTTTTTGACAAATATAGATAAGTGAAATAATAATAAAAAAATGTGAAAAATACTAAAAAAATAAAAAAGAAATAGTAAATCATAAAATTTGAAAAAAAAATAGATTTCAAATCTCCTTCGGATATTGCCCACGAGCTTCATTATGCCATTTTGAGCAACTTTTATTTTTAGAGCGTTTCAATCCGAGCTCTCTATCAATCAAAAGTTATGGTCGATTGAAGTTTTTTCCCCTAAATTTTAAAACCTTAAATCTATAATAAATCTATACAATGTAAGAACTCTACCATCAAATATACACTAAATCAAGTTGCTGATAAAAAATTTGGGTCAAAAATAAATTTCTAACTATTTTTAATGATTTTTACAAAATTGCTAACCTCTTGCAAAGAAAAGTGACAAGAGGCGTCGAACCAAGCATTCATAGCGGTGGAGAAAGGCGCGCCAAACGTGCGTGGAAGAAGCCAAAAATGGATCCAAATGAGCCCTAGCAAAACCAATGAACACAAAGATGCAAATGAAAATCATTGAGAAGCGAAAGCGGCACCACGCGAAATGCAAATGAAAACAAGTGAGAAGAAAAAGCAACACCATGCGAAATTGTGAATGTAATGAAGGAAATGAAGTAAATGAAGTCAGTGAAGACATGTCAAACAACTTCGAGCATAGAAATGAAGAATGAAGACGCATAAGCTTGAAGGAGGAAACGCGAATACAAAACCAATAAAAGGAGAAAATGAAACGGAGAGAGTTAAATGATTTCTTTATTTTTCTTTTAATTTATGTATAAATCAATTTCAAATCAAGGATAAATCCATTTTTCTAAATTTTATCTTTAAGAAGTTCTGATATTTTTTTTTTTAAATAAATCCTTTATGTTGAAGTTCTGAGATTTTTTTTTTTCAAATAAATCTTTTGTCTAGCTTTCAATTGTATGGATTCTCGTCCTATATATATATATATGTTTAGTTTTAACAAACCTCTTTTATTTTTCCAAACCTGTAAAATATATATTATGAAATGATTTCTTTTCTTATTAGAAATTGAACATTTCTTAGTTTAAGATCTTCAAACTCTCATTATGTATGCGGGCGTAGATTATAATGAGAGTTGAACACAATATCAAATAAAAATCTATCAACAAATGTAATAAAAGTCTATCAATTTTGATGTTTGCTCAAATCAATAAGTGAATAAAAAAATAATGTGTGAAAAAATAAATATGAATATTTAGAATGAGTTGAAGTTTATATCTCAATTGTAAACATGTTATTACATAGATTTTTCTAAACTTATCTCTTTAGTCTCTAATATCATATCTTTTATCATATTATAAACCATATAAGGAATTTGTCTTGATATAATGTAACCTACATTTTCAATAAGTTATAATTTTTATGACTTACTGAATTTTACGTTAAGCTAACAGGTCATCTTGGTTTGTTTTTAAAAAAAATTAAAATATGTATTTTTATGATTTAGATAATATTAGTGAAATTGATTTTTTTTTACATAAAACGATTTAATATATAAATTATAATATATGAATATAATCTAATAAAACAATATTAATTTTATTTTATTTAAATATGATGTTTTATAAAATGAGCACTCCATTATGTTTATAGGTCAATCTAGCCTAAGCTCGTTTAGGCCTTAAGATAAATGAGTTAGACAAAAGATATCGTAATTTAATTTTGACCATAAGTTGTTTGCCTAACCCATTTTATGAGCTTTTTGAGTGTTTATACCTATTTTGACAATTTTAATGGAGATAACAAGGTAAAAACTCTCCTCTCTTTCGATGTTTATGTAATTGATAAATTTATATTAAGAATAATAAACTAGAATGTTAGGTTTTATTCATTGTAGTAAAATAACTAGTTATTTTAATTTATAATAAAATAATCAATCAAAAGATAATAATTGATCTATAAGATAATTAATTGAGTATATTGGATGAGAGTATGTATTAAAATTACCATGAAATTTGTTGAACATGAGTTAAAATAGGAACGATTATGATTCTTATTATATATATATATATATATATATATATATA
>Ga0099824_1008667_pt1 | contig 12916 bp, 11 predicted proteins | sample SiratrowhiteBW_FD_76837 | JGI IMG/M metagenome (GOLD analysis project Ga0099824, IMG submission 76837) | Root nodule microbial communities of legume samples collected from California, USA - Siratro white BW | ecosystem: Host-associated > Plants > Roots > Nodule | place: USA: California... | reverse complement strand
TATATATATATATATATATATATTATATAAAAAAGTATAAGATTGGACAATTAAAAGGTGACACACTATACCTTTTCTCTATTAGTAAACAATTCATAAATCACACCCTAATAGTGTTTTTGTGTGTGTTTTTTTATTTTGTTTGTTTGTCTTTCTTTCTGCATTGTGTGGATCTGTAGGGTTTACCTTTAAGCCTTCATGATTTATTTGTATTCTTCAGAGTCAAATCTCCACTTTTCATTCTGTATCGTTGTCGTCTCCCAGCAACCTCTGTCAAGTTCCCCATTTGCCTGTAGTGCAGGGTATGTCCCTTAACCTTGTATCTCTTTTTGTTTCTGGGAAAATCGTGTCAAAGTTCTCTTTTTCTTCCCTTCTTCTGAGATGCTATTCTAATTGGGTCATTTTGAATCTTTTTCATTTATTGATTATTTCTATTTACTTATCTGTGTGTAGATTTTAATGGGTGTGATTGATTTCTACAACTCTGCTGCCCTGTGCTGCATAAAGTCCAATACCAATCTGAAGCAGCAAGTGGGGTTGCCTCCAAAATCCATTTGTTCATTTGAGGGGAATCAGAGAAAGTTTGTGGCAATGGCTTCTACCATTCCTGCGGAGCAAGTCAACAATGGTCCTCTGCAGGTGAAAGGTGACTCCTTCATCAGAGAACATCTAAGAAAGTTGTCTCCTTATCAGCCCATTTTGCCTTTTGAGGTTTGTTTCTTCAAACGTTAACTCCTTTGAGGAAGTTGTCATTTGTTTCATTTCTACTGTTTGCCTAGCTGTAGTAACCTAACTCTAGTAATGAACTTGTGTAGTGTTACTTTGCAATTGAAGATAAATGTTTATTAGTTCTTGTACCTTGTGGCATTATTGATTCTTGGTCTAAAATATTATTTCTATTATGTGAGATTGGTTCTTTGCTTGCAAACGCTCTGAACTCAAATTGCAAGTGTTTCAACTTTAATTTTGTCTCTCTGCCTGTCCCTAAGAGATGGGCAGTTTGGTATTTGACACTAATTTTTATAACATTTGTCATGGACCCTGGGCCAAAGAACTTGTCTGTGGTTACTTTTGGTGGGGAAAATTGTTCTACCACTATGTGAGTTAGTTAAAAAAGAGGCTTTCTGTTGTAGGTTTTATCTGCTCGTCTTGGACGTAAGCCTGAGGATATTGTCAAGTTAGATGCTAATGAAAATCCTTATGGTCCCCCTCCAGAGGTGAGTTTTTATTATATATTTGAATGTCTGCAACTTCCATACTATTGTGTAAAAGTGGCAAATGAGTATATGTTAATATGGTGTTTAACAATGTAATGGCGATTTGTTGTAATGCTATCTTTCAGTTTTTAAGTTTTAAATATTTTCTAAAACTATGCTCAAGTGAATGTAAGCAAATTACTGAACCTTACACCCTTTATTACGCTTGAGTTGACTATCAGAGGTTTGACAGGTCATGGAAGCCCTAGGATCCATAAAATTCCCATATGTCTATCCTGATCCAGAGAGCCGCAGATTGCGTGCTGCCCTTGCCGAAGATTCTGGACTTGAAGCTGAATATATTCTTGCGGGATGTGGTGCGGATGAGCTTATTGACTTGATAATGCGGTTAAAACCAATACCTTTTCTGTTTTAGATATGCCTCAAATTCTTTTTCTCTTTATGCTAGTTTTCATAATAGCTATGACAATGACCATGATACATGCTTCTCTATGTATACTATAGCTGTGTCCTTGATCCTGGGGACAAGATTGTGGACTGTCCTCCGACTTTCACAATGTATGAATTTGATGCCGCAGTAAATGGAGCACTTGTTATCAAAGGTAAGAATAACATTACCAAAAGGCAGCTTTCAAAATGTATTAAAAAAAAAATAGATCATTTTATACATGTAGAATCAGAAACTGATATCTGTAAAACTGATTGAACCTTAGACGGTAAAGGGGTTTCTCATGAAATCAATCTTAGATCTTTAGCTTTTCAGTCTCGTCAGATAAAATTGTTCCTGTCATGATGTGAATCCTTTTGTACTTGTCCAATGTAACAAAAGGCTGTAAACGAATTACCTTATTACCGCATTGTGGGTAATATGTGATGATCATAGTTACATTGTTGTTTTGTTAGACCTGTCTACTAAAACGATCATTAGTTTTGTGGTTGATTCATTCCCTTTATGTTTTTTATCATTCCTTGTCTTCCCTGCAGTCTATGATTTTCTTACTGTGTTTTGACTTTTTCTTATTATGCCATGTCAGATGTGCATAACCATCTGCATTATTTAAACTGCAGTTCCAAGGAAGCCAGACTTCAGCTTGAATGTTGAACAGATCACAGAAGTTGTTAAACAAGAGAAGCCCAAATGCATATTTTTGACATCTCCAAATAATCCAGATGGGAGGTAACTGTCAGTTATCTTTCTTATGCTGAAGTGAATAGAGTTGTATGGTACTAGTGCTTTCCTTTTCAATTAATTTGTTGTTCTTCGAATCTACTGGAGTTCCTTGTGCACTTTTCTTTACAATTGTGCTTTTGTTCAGTCAGTGATTCCCTATTATTATAGTGTAATAGGCACTTGTACTGTATTTTGTGGGTACCCCTTGCACGTCTGGATATAATGTACTTATTTTTTTGGCTGACCAAACACAAAATAGTGTGCAATATTATAGTGTCCTATTATAAGTTGTACCACAAATGAAGGCAGTATATTTCTCTTTCATCAACAATCCTATGTCAGGATATAGTAAGACTTGAGATGATTGTTATCATTAATATGCTTGAAATTTGAGTTTCCTTTGTTTGCTTATGGTATTGTATATATGGATCTAAATCTAACAATTTCATGACAGTGTAATTGACGATGATATTCTCCTAAAAATACTTGACCTTCCCATATTGGTGATACTGGATGAAGCGTACATTGAGTTTTCAGCAATTGAATCGAAGATGAGTTGGGTGAAGAAACATGAGAATTTGATTGTTCTTCGGACATTTAGCAAAAGAGCTGGTATTTTACTACTTTTTTTCTTTCCCAATTTTACACGAGTAAACTTGAATATGAATTGACATATCATGACCCCTTATCATAATTTTTTTTTTGTATTGTAAAACCTGTTCCCTTATGTGATATGATCAAAACTCTAACAAAACTATTTTTTAAGGCATCTTGTCTGCATGCTAATACATGCAACTGAGTTGAAAATTTGAGATTATTATATTTTTCTTTATTTTATGGTATGCAGTATAATCTCTGCGGTTTCTTTTGTTATGGAGAATGATGACAAGGGTTAGAGCCTGGTCAATTTAGGTTAAATTTGACTTAACCTAAATATGTATACGTAAAAGTTTTATTTGCTTAGATTACTATAGAAGAGGTGGTGGGGCACAGGGTCAATGAATCATAATAGAAATTTCCCTTAAATCTGATGCCCATCTTGATGGTGATTGCAATTTTCATGGAAGCTGCACTGTGAAGCCGTTGTGCGGCAGTGGATCAGCCTAGGTCCAGACTGCTATAGCGCTATACCACCAGTAGCCGCTATTTAATCACTGAATTTTAAGTTGAATACTTGTTTCTAGTTGTGTATAGTAGTAAATTGACTTGGACACCAATATTTTCACAAAACAAGTACGGAGTAGCGACAAATAAGGTGGTGTTTGATGATTATTGAAATTAGGAGTTTTTAGGTGTAGAGGGAGGAAGAGAGATAAATGAAACACAATTGATATTAACTAAGATGTATTACATTGTGTTTATTTATTCATAATTCTAATATGAATTAGGAAAAGTACTGGATATCCTACATCAACTAGAGATATAGTCATTTTATAATATATAAGTAGGTGTAAACCGGTCTTTCAAAGTTGAGATAGACTTGAAAACTACTTTCTTAGATGGTAGCATAGTATCCTAGTAAGATTTGTGGGTCTACTGAGTCACCTGTTACTGAGCTGTTATTAGACCACTCACAAATGTCTAGTTCCACACTTGAAATGTCCAATCCTTAGCCTAAAGAGGTGTGTAGGAGATTTCACATCAGCTAGACATATAAATAAATTATACTATATTAATAGGTACAAACCTTACCTTACAAGCCACTTTTATAGGATTGAGTTAGGCTTAAGTCTAGTTTCTAAGAGAAACAAATCATGAGATAAACAAATATGATAACCAACAATCCTAGGAATTATGTGAAATGGGAAAACTAATCGTAATGGATAATTTAAGAAACTAAGTTATAAGATATTTTCATATATTCTAACACTCCTCTAGCGGCAACTTTCAAAGCTTTGAGCTTCATATATGTATACCCTTTCAGAAAAAATCAAACAATGTAATTGTGATTGTAGAATGGTGGATCAAGATGATTTGCTGGGGAAGCTGCAGGGCCAGGATGATTCTCTGGGATAGCCATGTTGAGGCCAGGCTGTTTTTTTTTGGGAAAGCCATGGGGCTATGGTGATTCCTCTGCAATCCCACACTGCATTAATTGAACCAAAGAGAGAAAATTTGAGTGTGAGGTCAACAAGGAGAGAGAAAAACTGGCAAAAAACATCAGAAAGGGGTCACAAGCCAGAACCATGTTCAGATTTGGGACAGGAGGGCTGCACAAATCTGGCAATGGTGAGATCAGCTGAAGCATCGCCAAGGTATACTGCTGCAAGTGACAAATACTAACAGCTGGGTCATGTTTATGTGTGAATTCTGCTTGGACTGGGCCTGATTGGACCAGTCTAGATCTGGCAGGGGATGGTTGGAAATGTACCCGTAAAACGTGACTAGTGAACAGCGGCAAAAGATGTTGAAAACAGTCAGATGGCAAAATAGAGGTTTGAACTTGTCGGAATGATGAGATGGTAGTCGGGGACTGGTAACAGTGTTCAAAAACTATTTGAAGCACACTGGATTGAAACTCAGCTGGAAATTATCTTAAAACATGTCAGTCAAAGATCTTGAAATCAAAAAAGAATGGATAGAAGATCTTCATGACACTGGTTGGAGTGAACAAGAGCTAAAAGAGTTATATTTAGTATATGTTGGATACAGGATTGGAATGGGAAGCAGAATGTTTATGTTGGACCTGAATGACTTTCCGTTAGTAAATGTTTTGTAGACCTCAATTCTTAGGACCAACGCTGAATAGCCAACAACACCACTCTACAAATCAAATTTTCTTTGTAAATTTTCAGTTTATGGATTAGATACTGATTTATGTGCAAAATACTGTTACTGATGGTTAGTTACTTTTTAACTTGGGGTCCTTGTCCTAATAATGTAAACCTTTCAAATTCTTAATTTTCAAATTGTCTCAGGGTTAGCTGGACTTCGAGTAGGATACGGAGCTTTTCCTTCGAGTATAATTGAGTATCTTTGGAGAGCAAAGCAGCCATATAATGTATCTGTTGCTGCTGAAATTGCTGCATGTGCAGCGTTGCAAAATCCTACCTATCTAGAGGTTTTTCCTTTGTACCTTTACATATAACACATGTATTTTATGTTAATTGGTTATCCACTAGTTCATTTGGGTTATTGAAAGTTGTTATAGGAGTTTAATAGTCCTTAACACAATTGTTTCCAGCACTGTCACATGTATAACCATACTGGGTGCAATTACAAGATATGCAAAATACTGAAGTACCCTGCATGTTTTACTCGTTTATTATTGTCAAAACAAGTGAAAGCTAATGTGTTAGTCTTAACATACAGAATGTAAAAAATGCTTTGCTCAAAGAAAGAGGGAGGCTTTATGACCTTTTGAAGGAAGTTCCATTCCTTCGGCCATTTCCAAGCCATTCTAATTTCATTCTTTGTGAGGTTACTTCTGGAAAGGACGCAAAGAAGCTAAAGGTAACCTTCTTTTCCATATCTCTGTACACATAAACTTTTTCTTTATTTATGTTTACTTATAAATGTTTGGTACAATTATTGTTTTGTGCAAATTTTGGTACTTCATTTCAGTTTGGTATTTTATTTGACAGACATCTCTCCTGTACCCCAAAAGTTTACCATTCTGATCACCTTAGGATAATAACCACTTAAAAAACAGTGGACAACATGTTGTATAAAGAATAATTATTTTACTAATGCTTTTTGCTACCTGTGGTTTTCTGATGATTGATGAAATAACCCTACTTCCACAGTGTAATTGGCATGCTTTTTATTGTGTTTATTCATTCTATCATGAGAAGTGTTAAAAGACAATTTTAGAAATATGCTGGATGGGTGCATCAGATGATACCAAGAATTAATCATCCTTAAAAATCTACGTTTATTTTATCAGAAGAATCAGAAATCTGATTGTAATTAAAAGCTAGTTGAAACAACTTCTAGTAAAACAGCTATTTTATCAGAAGAATCAGAAATCTGATTGTAATCAAAAGCTAGTTGAAACAACTTCTAGCAAAACAGCTATTTTTTTAAGAATGTTTTTCTGATTGTAAATAAACATGAATAAATCTTCTCTGCTTTTTTTAAGAAAAAAAATTAACCACTAAATTATTTTATACTAGAATCACTATTTTTTTAATCTTAAACAAACTGATTCTAGGGTCTGTTTTGGACCCATTTGTGCATAACCACTCTTAGGAAAGGAGAGTTAGAAGAAAAAACAAAATGTCTCAGTAAACTAAAATTAACTTGTGCACAAGTTAAAAACAAAATTTAGCTTCAAATAATTTTAATCTTATTATTCTTTTCTAGACGTGTTCATAGAGAATCTTGTCTAAACAACTAGAGACTAGGTTGTGAGACTCAAGTTATTTAACAAGATCCACATGAATTCCATCCAATATTGAAGAATATGCAATGCATTTGTTGCTTGCATGTCATACTGAGAAATGTAGACCCTTTTGTTTCAACTTTTTCCACACATCTATTACAAATTTGTTGCCAACTGAGACAATATTTTTATGTTCATAGGAGGACCTCTCACAAATGGGTGTGATGATTCGTCACTATGACAAGAAAGAGCTGAAAGGGTACGTTCGTGTAACTGTTGGTAAGCCTGAACAAACAGATGTACTAATGAAGTGTCTCAAGAAACTGTCGTAGGAACAAAATTTTAATGTAATTGCTGAAACTCCCTTTGGCCAATATTATAAGAGCCTTCAAAATTAGAAGAAAATATGTTAATTTTGGAAGGTTATGTTATTGGCTTAAATGGACCATAATAAAAATTGTGTTTTTCAATTTGTTGAAGTTGCGTAATTTGTATGTTTGTGTTTAAAATCTACTTATGCTATCTCCTTTTTTTTTTCTTTTTCTTGGGTCAACCTATTTTTTTCACTGTTAACTATGGCTGATTATTTCTTAAAAAATTTTAATCTTTCTCTACCCATTTTAAGTTGAAAAAAAATGCCAAAATTACTCTTATATGGACATTTCATTCTAGAGTGTTTTTATATTTTAAAATGTTTATTTCCGAATGCATGTTTTATATATCAGAATCTGCATTGCATAATGTATTTATACAAAATAGAATACATTTAAGAATGATCATTTTAAAATATAAATAATATGTATTTAGTTCCAAAATGATTATTTAGGAATATAAACAATATGTACTGAAATTCGTAAGGGTTATTCTGAAATATTAAAGTAGTTTTGAATGATCATTAGAAAATATAAATAATAAGCATTCGATTATAAAAGTATATATTTTGAATGGCCATTCTGAAATTAAAAAAAAAATTGTGGAATAATGTGAAAATTGTGAAATCAACAATTTGAAATACGAAAAAGTACATTTTAGAATGATCATTGTAAAATATAAACTATATATTTCAAAATAATTTCTGAACATAAATAATGTTTCAAAATATAAAAGTTACATTTCAAAATCGCTATTTTAGAATATAAATAATATATCTAATTTCAGAGTTGTTATTTTTAAAATGAACATTTTAAATGACACTTAAAGGATTAAAAAATGCATTTTAGAATGACTATTAATGTTCTAAACATAGGGTGAATTAGAGACATTCATATCAATTTTATTTTATTTAAGAACTCAATTTTCAAAATATGTACAACTTACATTGTGGATTTGGCAATCCAAAACATCAATTAAAAAAGAGAAATTTTAGGAGAGGGTAATCTGAGATATTCATATTTTATTTGTTGTGCACGACGAAACTAATGGGTTGTTGGAAGTTTTAATATGAAATATTCATTCAGGGCAATTAAATGGCAGAATATCTTCATCATACAATTGAGATGCAAGGTGTTTTTAGAGAAAGAGAACTCATAAGGAGGCTTTTTGTTCCTGCACCCCTGTAACCATTTATTCTAGATTATTTATTTTGGAAATGTTCTGCATCAAGTTTTCCTAACAAACTTTTCAGAATATATGAAATATATTTCAAAATGAACTTTCTATAATAAAATAAACTTTTTATATCATATTTGATACTATTCACAATGAGTTTTACAAAATTTTCAAAATATATTTTTTTGAAACAAGTTTTTTGTTGGAACAGCTTTCTCTATCTTCTTCCTCGAAATTTTTATCAGAGTGATACACTTTTCATATTATTTCTTCACATTATTTTCCAATCTAGCACGGTTTTTACTATTTTTATGAGAGTGATATACTTTTTATATTATTTTTTCATATAATACTTTTGTAACATTATTTTTCAAACTAGCATGGTTTACTATTCAAGTGGGAAAGGAGCCGAATTTCCAATTGGAATTTAACGTTTAGTTTTGTAATAACACTAAGAATTTGGTTACCTGTAAAACGAATTCTTGCCGTTTGTTTATTTTTTTCAAGTTTTATAATGTTTTAAAAAATTTAATTAAAAATAATGAGAATAAATTTAAAATTAGTTGTGAGATAAAAGAAAAACTATTTAAGATTAAATATAATTTGATTCAAAGATAATAAAAAGTATTAAATTTTTGTGAATTGTTATTGGTAAATTAAAAATTTGAAATGATTTTGGAAAATGAATTTGAAAATGTTAAATAAAAATCTAGGTAGTGTAATTTATAATTTGAAAATAAGTAAAAATATTTTTTTTTTCAGTAAAAACTTGATTAAAAATATAATTAAAATTTGGGAGGATTTATTTTTAATTTATATTAGAGAAGGAGATAAATTAAAAAATATGTAAGTAAAAAATCATTTAATTTAATCAAATTTATATAAAATAAGGTTGTGATAATAAACATATAAAGAAAAAAAATATTTATAGATATTTTGAAGCAATTAATTATAATGAGAATAAATTACAATAATTTTGTAACTGTATTTTACATTAAAATTAAAATTGGAAGAAAAACTATAATAAATTATAATATTGGCATTAGAATTAAATTTTGTATTATAAGTTTGTTAAAAAAAATATCTGTAATAAAAAAAATGAAATAAAATTGTTGGGTATTTTCTGTAAATAAATATTAATTAAAAGGTTGGAAAAATTGAAATAAAAGTTAATTTATACGTAATGATAAAGAAAATAAGTGAATAAGTATATTATTTGGTTTAATGAAAAAAATAAGTGTATAATATAATTTCCAAAATGTGAAATTAGAAATAAATAATAATTAAAATGAAAGATGATATAAATAAAAATGGGTATATATATATATAAGTTTAATGAGAAATATTATGTAATAATATTTGGTTATTAATTTATATATAAAAATATGAACAAAAATGAAATATTTGTTTATGGCTAATTAAAGTAATTTATATATATTATTTAAAGGTGAATGAAAGATAATACATGAAATTGATATGCTACATAAACATGACAATAATGAAAGCACTACTAATTTAGGAAAGTATTGATGTTGTTTTGTCGAATGTAGGTACCATCCTCTAAGTCTTGAACTAATTCTTGGTGTTGCACTGTGTAAATTTTTGGTTTGGACAAACAGTTCAATTCTTGTAGTTGAATCTTCACGTTGCACACTTGGGTTAAGAAGTTGAGTACTTTTCTAGCGGTTAATCATTTGTTGGACGTCAGCATCATTTTGCATTTGTACTGTGTCATGTACAAGTTTTCAATTACGAACTCTAGCTGGACGACGGTAGTTTATTTCTGTAACTTGTTTTCGGTCTCCACATGCTAATATTTATGATATGTTGTGAAATAACTGATTAAAAGAGCAGTTATGTGGGATTGACATTCTTTTAGGGTTGAGACATGTGTAGGTTAGACTGTAACCATTTGAACTCTCTATTATGGTGGCCCATTGCATAACTCCTCCATAGTAGATTTTTGCTTCAATTGAATTGATTGGGTCTTGATTTACAGAAGAGTTGGATGTAATGGGTGCATTCAGAAGGCTTAAAATTTCCTCTACAAATCTTGTTAGCTTGACATATAGTTCAATCATTATAAGAAATGGAAATTAAGACTTCCAACTTAACAATTCAGAAACATTTTCATCAGTTAGTATCTGAACAACATCATACTTAATTTTCCCTTGTCTGGTTAGTTGAGGTTGGCGATAATACAACTTCGTCAATGTTGTTTGATCTTGCAGTCCCAAAGCGCCACAAACTTTCTGCTTTAAACGGGAGAAGCTACAGCTGTAAAGGTTGCGGATAAATTTAGGAGATGGACATTACGCCTTCGTCATTTTCTATTATCCGATCATTTGCAAAGACAACAACAAGATCAGAATTGTAAACATTTTTTAGTGTCTGTTATACAAAGATGGTCCATTTGAAGATAAAAGAAAAAGTTTTGGAAAGAAGGAAGAATGTTTTGCAAGTGGTGTAGGGGTGCGAGGTTGGATTTATAGTTGGATAATGATGAAGATACAAATAAAAATGGTTGTTTATGACATGTGAAATGAATTGTGTAAAAGATGATGGATTTTTTACGTGTTGTCATATCCACATTAAAAGAGAACATGTTGGTACATTGGTGCTGATGATAATCCTAATGTATGGAATCTATTTTTGAGAAGTGTGTTGTGAGGAAAAGAAATAATGGAGGAGTAATATAGGAAACACAATTATGGAGGAGTGATGTTATAGTACACATTATTGTCCTGTGTGACTTCAGGAAAAGCAATTATGGAGGACTTGTGTGGCTTCAAGAAAAGCAATTATAGAGGAGTGATGTGATGATGTACATTATTGTCTGGTGTGGAAATACAATAATCGAGAAGTGATGTGACGATGTACATTATTGTACTGTGCGGCCTGAAAAAAAAATTATAAATGAGTGATGTGATTATACACATTATTTTCCTGTGTGGGTTCTGAAAAAGCAATTATGGAGAACTGATGTGCTAATGTATATTATTGTATTGTGTGCCAAGGAAAAAAAATTATAGAGGAGTGATGTCATAATTTACATTATTATCTGTGTGGCTTGAGGAAAAACAATTATAGAGGAGTGCTGTGACGATGTATATTATTGTGCAATGTGGTTAGAGAAAAAATAATTGTGGAGGAGTGATGTTATAATACATATTATTGTGGTGTGTGGCTTTAGGAAAAGCAATTATGAAAGAGTGATGTGACAATGTACATTATTGTATTATTGTGTAGTGTGGTTAGGGAAAAAATAATTATAGAGGAGTAATTATTGACTAGTGTGACTTAATTGAGAATATATTATAGAGACATCTTCAACTTTTGTGTATTAGTTTTTCTATAGTTTGTTTGAGTAATGGATGGTTGTGTTGTTTGTGTAGCATTAACAATTTTGTGAATTGTTATTAAATGTTGTTATGTTGAATACTTAAAATTATTGTTATTTATTGAAATTATGCAGTATATATTGAACATAAAGAGGAAAATTAATGAGAAACACACATTCATTAAATACTTTAGCTAATTATACATGAAATACTTTGTGTTAAATGAAACATAATCAATGGCGAGAACTGGATGCTCTAACACTACAAAAAAATCATGTATGTGGTGACATTTTTTCTTGTATACAGCGTCAATTACAAATGTCACTTTATACGTGTGTGGTTGAGGTGTATTAAATTGTTCAGATGCCAACGAATGTCAGTAAGGTTCTTGTCGTGGTGGATAATAGTTACAGTTGCAAATGAATGTCGACAAGGATCCTCTTGTGGATGATTGAATTTTGTTGTGTTCGTGGATCATTTAGTAGATGCGACACTGACAAAAAATATATTGAATTCGCCATGTACCATTCTATGTAATCTCTATTATGGAACAAAGGTCCATGAATTGGAGGACCAATTAATGTTAGTTCGCGACAGTTGTTCCACGTGTTTATCCACCTTACATGCTTAGTCTGCCAATTTTCGCCATGTCGTCCTCGCATATCAATTTTGTGTAGTTTTTCCAAGTTGTTAGGTGGGGTAGGCATTTCTTGGAACGTACCAAATTGTAATTGAACTCTATCATATTGGTGCCATTCCACTATTGCAAATCAAATGATGGGAGTGTATGCTGTCCAAATTTTAGCATCCTTGTATGCTTCTAGCGGGATTGATGCCTCGAAGTTCTTGTATGGATTCCATTTAAACTGTAATAAGTCATTGTTATTAGAAAATTTGTCTTAAAGTTTAAAATTTACAAATAAAATTCCAGAGAATGCTTTTTGTCGATTACTTGATCAACTTGTATGTGGTCAATCATAGATCTGTACCCCACTAGGTTATTGTGAGGGACGTTTTTGAAGTTAAGAACCCTACCACCACTCCATCTACAAATTAGGGGTGTCACAACCGGGGTCACGACGGGGACGGCGAACAAAAAATAATTTTCATTTTCAAAACAGAGGAGTCGCCACCATAGTTTATTAGGAAAAATTATGGAAAACCAAAAACAAGATAAAGCAAGTTTGCAAATCAGATTTAGAGTTCGGGAGTCGGTTACGTGTGGGGAAGGTGTTAGCACCCCCACAACGCCCGTCCTAAGACGGTACCTTTAATTAAATAAGTAATCTGAGTGTGATTTTTTTAAAATATTTAT
>Ga0099824_1008665_pt1 | contig 12918 bp, 5 predicted proteins | sample SiratrowhiteBW_FD_76837 | JGI IMG/M metagenome (GOLD analysis project Ga0099824, IMG submission 76837) | Root nodule microbial communities of legume samples collected from California, USA - Siratro white BW | ecosystem: Host-associated > Plants > Roots > Nodule | place: USA: California... | reverse complement strand
TTTTATATATTTTTTTTTTATTAATAATTTTTAATTTATTTTTTTTTTTAAAATTATTAATTAATTTTTTAAATTTATAAATTTTATTCTTTTTTTTTTCATTTTTTTTTTTTTTTACTTTTTAATGTGTTATTATATTTTACTTTTGTGAAGATATCTATTTTAAACACTATCTAATACTACACATTGACTTTGCAACATGAAAAAAAGTCTATGCAGCTATGCAAAAAATTGTTATATTGGTGATAAATAATTATAAATTATTATATATAACTTATTGTTAGGACTGGTCATTGTATTTAAAGTATTTTTTCTTTAAAGTTTAAATTTCTCTATCTTTAAAAAGTATGAAAGTATGAATAAAGAAGATGGTATATAAAAGTATTATTCACCTCATTACTGAACTATGTTACTCAAGCAAGTTTTTCAAAAGTTATAACTTCATTACCCTAATATTAAACTTTATAAAAAAATGAATACTAGTCAAATTTTAAATATTTTATAAATCAAATAGTTTTATTACTATATAATATTTAATAATTTAAAGGTTAAGAAGGAATAGAGGGTCTATGGTGGTAGAATGGTCATATGTTTGGTGTATACTTTATAAAGGGAGCCTATGATTTATTGAAATGATTAAACTCTTTCTAGAAATAATTTGCCTATAACTTTTTACATGTTACATCATGTGATATGTTACATACTTTTTATTAGGTTGCAATTATGAAGGTAAAAGTATAATTGTAGTTGATTGCTAGACATGTGTATTTTGTGCATATATTAAACTTGATATAATTGCAGATGAATGTGAGCCATTACTTTTCTAGTATCTTTTAATAAAGTGGAAAATTTTCCATTCTGGTATAATTTTGTTTGGAAATTTTCAGAATGGGTAAAAAAATTTTAATTACCATTTTGGATAAATCTACAGTGGCACGATTTTGTTCAACAATCAGTAAAATCGTGTTAACATGGCATAATTTTATGGGTTAATTAAAATCGTGCTGATGTGTCACAATTTCAATTCAACTATACTAAAATCGTGTCATATCAGCACGATTTCAATTAACCCATAAATTTGTAAAATATTTGTGATTGGTGTATATAAGTGATGTAGTGTATAATTTATATAAACCTGTGAAAGCCTTAATAAAATGCAAGAGGGTTATTTTTTTTTATTATTGGAAGAGTCTCATATATATATATATATATATATATATATATATAACTATATTTTTAAAATAATATTTAATTATTTATTTGAAAAAACTTTTTCATTTTCTTCTATCAATACCTCGGGAATTTATGGAAATTGATAGAAATTTAGAGTAATGGGTGTGGTTAAAGTTATTAGAATATTTAAAAATGAAAATGATTACTTATATATCCGGAAGACATTATCGTACAACTACACAAAAATGAACAACAATCAGCCATGTGCATTGTACAACGCTATGACAAACAAAACTCAGAGTTTGAAGTCTAGGAAATACCCACTCCCCAACCTCCTCGCCGACCTATGTCATACAAAGTCAAATTAAATGAATGGTGGTGTGATTGGGGACAGTTTCAAGCCCTAAAGTTGTCTTGTCCACATGTCATAACTGTTTGTTCATTTTCTCATCTATAGTTAGCCACATTCGTTTCTCCCCTTTACAGCCTCAACAACATTTTAAAGGCCTATGAAATTCAATTCCATTCAGTTCAAAATCAAGACTATTAGTCTCCTTACACGGGTCCAAATATGATACCAGATCCACACATGAGAAGAAGCAAAGCTTGAGGACCAAATACAAACCGTATCCATAATGAAATAGATGACCCAATTCCCAATAGGCCTAAAAAAATGTTCATATTGTAGAAACGAAGGTCACAATAGAACAAATTGTCACTATAGATAGTAATATTTCAATGTAACTTATGTTTTTAGTTTAATGAAAAATAACACATTTAACTTTTAATTTATTTATGCTTTTAGTTTAATGAAAAATGACGCATTTAACTTTTAATTTATTTATGCTTTTAGTTTAATGAAGAATGACACATTTAACTTTTAATTTATTTGTTATCAATTTGAAAAATTTCACACTACATCATTTATGTACACCAATCACAAATATTTTGCGAAATTATAAATATATTGAAATCGTGCTGATGTGACACGATTTTAGTGTAATTTAGTTGAACTAAAATCGTGCTGATGTGGCACGATTTCAGTGTATTTTTTTTTAACTGAAATCGTGTCACCTCAGCACGATTTTAGTTAAGAAAAAATATACTAAAATCATGCTAAGCACAATTTTAATTAACCCATAAAATCGTGCCATGTTGACACAATTTCATTGACTGCTAAACAAAATCGTGCCAGTGTGACACAATTTTTTTCGTAATGGTATCGCTGTAACATGACATGATTTATCCAGAGTGGTAATTAAAAAAAAATTTACCCATTCTAAGAATTTCCAAATAAAATTACACCAGAATGGAAAGTTTGCCTAATAAAGTTTTATTAAGCAAAACACATTTATTAATTCAGCATTTTAATATTATGTGTAATTTTTTTCTTGCCCCATATGAAAGGGTTCCAAAAGTTCCAAAAAAATTAGTAGAACTATGACACATTGAAAAGTAGAAATAAATTAGGAAAAATAAGAAAAAAATTAAATTAATTATGACACATTCAAATTGATGTTCTTATGTAAACATTATTATTGTACTTTTGGATAATTTAAGTTATTTGTATTTGTTTGTTTATATTTAAATCTTGTCTTATAATTTATTATTAATAGAATAAGTTAAATAACAATGATTAATTCAGATGTTATTTTTACTATGATCAATTAATTTATATGATTTTTTTTATCACATACAGACATGTTAAAAATTTTATAATATTAGAGATTTGGTTGAGAAAAGTTTCATAAGAAATAAGACGATTTAATAAAAAAAAAGTGATAAAATCATTTTTTATTTCTTGAATTTGTACACACTTTTATGTGTTTTTGTTCATAAATTTGAGTGTAATATTTTAATATTCATTTTCATGAGCTTAAATTAAAACACACAACTAGAACACTTGAATCTACTCTTAATGAATAAACTTAAAATGTACTATTTACTAATATATATACCCACATGCATTTTCATAAAAAAGTTTGGTATCATTCTTAAATATATGTTTTAAAAATTAATCCTACTCAATTAAAAAAAAAGCACAAGTATGTTAGCACATTTCTAGTTTAATATTATCACTCTCTATTTCAAATTTAGTTGATTTAAGCATTTTTATTGCTAAAAATAATTAGTGAAACCATTTCATTTCTCAAATATTCTTGTCTTTTCTCAATTTTATAAATACAATATTAACAAATTTAAGAGTATGATATTTACTAAAATAGAAGATTGAAATAAAAATGTATTATTTGATTAGAAAGTAAAAACTAAGTTGAAACAATTTGGAATAGTTAATGCTTTATATAGCTGCCACTTTAATGATCCACAAATTCTGCTTTGCTTTTGACCAACTTTTTAAGCTCATGTTTCTCAGCAAAAGCAAGATCAATTCCTTGCTTGCAACCAGGTCTTCTCTGCTTCCTCAATCTTCTCACATTCAATCACACATTCTCATCAACTTACTCTAAAGTTTCAAATATCATCACATTCTTGCAGGATTCCTCATCATGTTGAATAAAATGAGAACAACATTAAATTTTCTTGCAAAACTTTTTGTTAAAGATGAATGTTTAAACCTTAAATTCTAAATCCTAACCATATTTTATATTATTTATTTTAATATTATTGCTTTTACTAAATCAATAATATTTATGATGATTTTCATTCCATCATAAAACTGACAACTTACATTTGTCCTTTTTATTTGGTTGTTCTTGCCTAGACTATACATAATTTTTAGTTTTCATTGTTTTAATAACTTCAGTGTGTTAATTTTGTTCTATATAATTTTTGAAGTTTGATTTGAATCAAAACATTTTAAAAAATAAACAACTTTTGTTCTACCAATAGTTTATCATGTTTGGCAGTTTTGATAAATAATCCAATTAATTAATTTATTTTATGTTAGACAGTTGTTAAAGCTTTCATAATTTATTTAATATTTCATATTAAATATATTTCTTTTTATTATTGGTGTTATTACTGGCAGGTAATAAGATATATTATATTTTTATGATATATAATATTTTATAATATTCATTTATTATTATTATTTCCCACTCTTCTCTCTCTTTCACTTTCTCTTTTCTCTGTGACTTTTCTTCTCCCTCCAATGCAGTTCTCTAATTCCGGCTTCTCTAATTCTGTTATAAGGTCAGTTATCTCACCCTAACAACTCTAATTCCCTGTTTGGCTCTCAATAATCTCGCCCAAACGCGATTTTAGTTACCGCCATTTTCCTTTCTTCTCTTCCTTTGTGTGAATTTGTGATGAGAGGCTGTGTGATTAGGGTGTGTTATGCAGTGATTTTGTTGTGAGAGTGAGGTTGTGATTGCATTGAATCTTCAAAATGAATGAGGGTATGCAAATGGAGGTGCAGTGTGTAGATACTGGCTTTCCCTATACTGCTGCTGAAAGCTTCATGGATTTCTTCCATGGCCTCACCACGCACTTGCCTGTCAGTTACGCTCACGCTGCCTCAGTTCTTCATCAGGTTGTGTTTTCATTGCTTGTGAAACTTTTTGTTGAACATCAAATTTTTAGAGAAGAATTCGTGGTATTAGTTTGATTTGGAGGTTTTAGGTGTGTACTATTCCATGATTTGGAGGTTATATGTTTCAAATATATGTCATTCAATTAACACTTGAAACTAAGTTAGACCTAAACTCAATTTTTGATACTTATATTAGTGATGGTTGTTGGAGTTATTGAGTTTCTTGTGTGGATCATTATCATAACAGTGAAGGATGTTTGTTCTTAGTGTTGCAGATATCCACCCACTGATAAATAACATTGACAAAATAGGACTGAGTTAGATTTAAATTCAAAATTCTGATACTACTGTCATCGAAAGTTGGAACTAAAAGAGTATTTTCTAATGGGGGGTATAAGGATCAAGTAGCTATAGTACAATGTTACAGTGAAAGTGTCACAATAATGCCTCTCTTTAATCCATTTATATCTTCAATGTAAAATTAGTCTTTCTGGGAAGGAGTATGAAATTAGTCTTATTTGGCAGTCCTATTGAACTTCTCCTATTTGACTTGGCATTCCCTTCTGAAAATAAAAAAAGAGTAAATAAAAAATTTGTATTGTGTTATTTTGTCGTCTTTTCCTACTTGGTCAAGGATCTTATTAATGTACTATAAATAATGGATTAAAAAAATCCAAATAGAAAATTCTTATTGAAATTCACATTGTAAATATGTTGAAAATTATAATAAAAACGCGTTAATGACATTTTTTAAGGAGAACTTTCTATTTTAAATTCTGGGCTGTACTGATTAACATGTCTCTTTACACAATTTTGTATACTTTTTCTCAATTAAACACGATAATAACATTTCTGGTCTTATACTTCTGTCCAGGAAAGTATCTACTGGTCAATGAACATGAACCCTTACAAGTTTGCATTGTCTGGCCCTGTAACTACATCTTATTACGATTCTTTCGAGATAAATGATCATTTTCCAAGAATGGAGATCAATAGGAGAGAGTGGGAATACCCTTCAACAATGGTTGTGGATGAACCGGCTAGAACTGAATCTCCATCTGGAAGAGATGGAGTCACGAGCATGCAGACCATCCCCGAAGAATGTTAGTTGAACTTTTATTTCCTTTTGCAGCCTATGGTAACATATACTATTTGCAGTTTTTTGTTGTTGGGATTGAAGACACATTTTAAACTATTTTATAGTATCATGCTCGCATCAAATATTTGCTTGTGTCGTGAAAGTGTTGGAAAAGTCAAAGTGAAAAGCATAAACAACAGTCTTTACTTTCTTTGAAGACTTGGATATCTTATGGTGATATTTAGAAAAAATGCGTTTCATACAATAACATTTTAACTGTCTTTAGTTTGTTTTTCAGGCAGTCCAAATCATCAAGAATCTGGTAGTAGCCAGGTAGGAAGCTTTGTTGTTCTGAAGGTTTATTTGAGTGTTTCAAACTTCATTCTAGGTTTAACATTCGTCAGGATCCGGTTTAAATATACGGGAGATACTGTTTACACAGCATACTTCATCACAAATTGGGCCTGCTTGCACTTTTTTATTGCAGCATTTGTTAGTTTAATCCCAACCTTGTGGAACTGAAATTGAGCCATGTTATCCAAATTATACTTCGTTAAAGATTAGGTATAGGACTCTGTTTTAGCCTATAAGGTGCTTTGGAAAATCAGAATCATAACCTTGATACCCAGGCTGGCATTTCAGTTATATCCTCCATCATTATTGTCATAAAAATAAGGCAAATAAAAAAAAATTCAATTGGTAATTCTACATGATTCAGAATTTCACACGTCAGATTCGGTTTCTTTGTTGCACATCCTTTTCCAATGGGGGTCTTTACTTGACATCCCTATATCACCTTTCATGTCTCCGAGTCCGAAGTATCTCAATTGGTGTTGCTCAGAAGTAACTAGTGTTTGCAATTTTTGGCAGCTCACTATTTTACTCAACGGTTATTTCAAAATTGTTTAAATTCGTCAGTTTAGACCAGGTTTTGTTCAGAAAACAGTTGTGGTAATAGTTGTTAGCGGAGAAACTAAATTAATGGAATGAATATAATTTATGTAGATTAACCATGACTTCTAGCGTTCTCCATTTCTCTACTAAATAGACTATATAGATAGCAGGGCGCGCTTGCATGAAGCTTGCATGAAACTTTTTCTTCTGATTCACTGAAACTATTTTTTTTTTTTTTTAAATGCAAAATATATTTGTGCAATGATCATTGAATTCCGTGAACTGATTTCATGCAATAACCAAGGAAAACAGTGCAGTTTTTTGGTATACAAAGGTGGCAATAAGGTTCCTATCCATTATTTGCTATGTAGGTCATGTGGCAAGACAACATTGATCCAGATAATTTGACATATGAGGTGAGATGCACTGCTAAATCTATATACTATATGCTCAAGCATTATATCATGTTCAGATATATCTTACTAAGATAAGCATTTAATATTTTGAAGTGTTAAGGCCGAAGACGAGACAAATTTGACACGTATCTGTCATAGTAAAAAATGTGTTTCTGTTCTTGGTTATTTCTACTTTATTTTTGGTATAGCTAATTCATTTTCATATGATCTTTTGATGTGAGGTAATAGGGACAGTGAATTTATCCTGTGTTTTATATAGATGACGTCTGATTGGTTATCTTTTTACTCATTTTGTATTGATGTCTTAAAATTGGTTTTTGTTAAAAACTCTCTTTTCCCAAGTCAATAAAAAGTGAGATTACAAGGGATATCAAGCAGTAAACAACAAAATAGGTATTACCCAAAATTCAGAAATGTTTGAATTGTAGAAAGAGCCCTTTTCAAGTAAAGGCATGTTTTCCTTAGTTGAATTGGTAATTATTAACAAATTTTAATATTTTGACCTTCAATTATGTTGTGTAATGTTGGCTAGTAGTACTAGAAGATTTTTGAAACCATAAGGTTTTGGTGGCCAAAAATACTATTTAATATGTGGCAGGAACTACTGGACCTGGGTGAGGCAGTGGGAACTCATAATCGCGGTCTTTCTCAAGAACTTATTGATACACTTCCAACCTCAAAGTACAACTTTGGGAACTTATTCAAAAGAAAAAATTCTGCGAAAAGGTAACATTGTGTTTGTGGTTCATACTCTTTCGTTTTTTGTTGGAACAAGTTAAAAGCAATAATTATTTTATTGAGATGAAGGAAAAATCAAATGGAATATTAAACTGTTTAAGAGACCGAGGAGAATATGGGTGGATAATGAAAATTAGAATATCTAACTTAATGTTTAATCTCATCAAATTCATGTATTGATTAAGGGAACTACAAACACTTTTTTCATTGTTAAAGGAATTAAAAGCACAAACATTGAGATGTAGAGAAATATGTTTTCTTATTCTTTTTAATGTACTTCCACGTAATTCTCAATAATCTTTTTCTGTTAATTCCTTAACAAGTGTCTGAAAACAACCCATTGCAAAGTAATAAGGAAAAGTGTTACTATTGGGGCATCAAATTATACATTATTAATGCCAGGGTAATTTTGGTGAATTTGCGATATCACCATTTTTCATTACCATTGGTTGTCTAAGACGAGAGGAACTTTACTTCTATTTTGTCTTTTTCATATTTAAATTGTCCCTCGTCATTCCTTGGAATTATGTAATGATTCTTCACTCTGTTTTTTTTTATCGGAAATTCTTCACTCTGCTTGATTGTACAATTCTTTTTTTTCATACTCAATACTTTGCCTTGATCTAAATGCTTGGAAAATAGGTGTGCGATTTGTCAGATGTCTTATAGAAGAGGTGACCAACAAATAAAATTGCCATGCAGCCATGTTTACCACAGTGAATGCATAACAAGATGGCTTACCATTAGCAAGGTCAGTTATTGTGTTATTCTGAATTTTATGCCTACACCTTATATTTGTCTCTTAGTCAGCATCTCATTTTACCTCGTCTTTTTTCAGAAGTGCCCAGTTTGTAACATTGAGGTATTTGGTGAGGATTCAACTAATTAGCATCAGCATGGAAAAAAAGAATATACAGAAGCAAATTGATTTTCCTTCTCACTCCGTTAATATTTTCCCCTTGTTTCATCCAGCTCTTTTCCCAATCTTAATTGTTTACACACAAATAGTTGTACCGGAAGGACCTGAATCAATTCATATCACATAGTACATCTTTTGTTACTAGAAACACTCAACAGTAACATATTCTATTGGTTAATGCAGTTTTATAATCATGTTCTTCGATGAAATTTGGTTGATGTTTCTTTTTAGACAATTCTTCTCCACATGTCCAAATTTGTTATAGTATTGATATTGAGATTTTTCGCCATGTCAACAATCCTTTTTCAAGTGTCACATTGAGGATATTTATCTTAATTGAAATTATTTATAATTGTCATTGTTTCTAGAAATTTCTCCATTTTTCTTTCTCCTACTTTTTTTTATTTTGTGACCATACTTATGATTGAAAAACATCTTCAACAAGGTCTTCATTGTGCCTTTTCAATCTTGTTCATATACTTCAACTGAACCTATTGGTTCTGTTACAATAAAAGGTGGACATACATTTGATTGTTCAATTATTGTCACGATTGCCTCTTATTCATAGAAATAGAAATTAGATTTTTCTCAATTTTTATCAAGAATATTTTCCTCACATGCTCTCATTTGACTAATTTATTCTTTAATTATAGAACAACAATCTCTAATGCTCTTAATTTTTTAATATTCATAACTCAAACTCACGGTATTAAAATTTGATGGGGTGTACCTGTACACTTCCTTGAAATTCCCTCCGAAGTATGTTCCAATCTTTTTCGACATTTCTGACATCTATTTTCTTGAAAATATTACCTCCACCAATACTTGTAGAAAATATTACGTTTTTTTACTTATTTTTCTTTTAATTTCTTCTTCTAAGTAGTTATAAGTGTAATAAAGATATCTTTAATAATTTCCTATAAATCTTAAGAATAAAAAATATATTTTCATTTTAATGTGGAATGATATTTTCTTTTTTTTTTTTGTAAAGATACCTGATCAAATGAAGGGGAATTTGTATAGTAATGGCTTAAGAAAATTTTTCAAAAGTAATATGAAATATAGTAGGGATTTTGGAGTATTTGGATATTATATTTTCATCTTGTAAACGAATAAAGGTAACCATGCTACCATTGTTAGAATTTTAGGAAAGATAGAAAAAAACTTCTTGTGGTTTTGTTGTATGAGTTTAGAACATAAGTTTATTAGAACGAGTAGAAATGTAATAAATATATGTTGCTGGAGATAACTTTATAGATTATAAATAATGGGAAAGAGTTTATTAATTGTTTATATATATTACAATCCGTTACTTTTAAGAATGATGGTTGTCCGTCGAAAAAAAAAAGTGTAATTTTTTTTTATATTTACAAAAATAAGTATTTATTATTTTATTTACGAAAAGTGGATAAATCATATCTAGGTGACATCAATTTTATCTAAAGCAATCGTGATGAGATGATTTCAAAACTTTTTTACGATTTTAATTGTTTTAATTGAAATTAAAAAAGTTATAAAATCATGTCATGCATACATAATTTTAATTGAAATTAAAAAATAAAATTCTAAAATCATCTATTTTTATATAAATAGTATCAAGTACAACTTACTTATTTATGTAAATAAAAAATTATTCATAAATATTAAGAAAAATTTATCAATGATTTAACCCGTGATTGTCTAATTATAATTTTTTGAACAATTCTAAATTTTGTAGATTTATATATGTAGTACAATATCTTTATTTTTAGATTTTTTTTCTTATAACTTCTAAAATTTATATCAAATTTAACACAATTCCTTGATGCATATATGTATTGATTACTAAACAAATTTGATCAGATATTTGTAAGATAACTTTTTTTTATTCTTTTTTTTATTCTTTTTTTTTCTATACAAAAAAACATGTTGTGATATGATATGACGTCATCATTTAACCACAAAAATTGTTTAATATAGTAAAACTCTATATTATAGATAAAAAAAATAAACATTTATAAAGAACAATACAATAAATATCCTATAATCATGTTCTCATAAACACTAATTAATTATAAGTAGTGACGAATGGATCAATGAAGACCTCCAACGGTCCAAAACGATCCAATGTCGGTTCCTAACGTTCATTGTTCCTTTCCCTCTGATCCATAACGGTCACATTTGCACTCTTCACTATCACGTGCCCACACACTCACTCACTCAACGCTTTCTGGGTCTCTCAACTCACTCTCTCTCGTCAATGGAACCCGCAAAAATTGACTGGAAGAGACTTGAGTGGAACTTCGTGGAAGACGAACTCTTCGAGCACATCAACGCGCCCAAGTGGGTCGACTTCTTGTCCCTTGACCACTCCATCAATGATCACGCTGATGAAGCTTGGTTTTGCAAGCCTGGTATCGTTCTTCCGCTTCTTTTCTCCTTCTATCTAGGGAATTTGCATCTGGGTGGGCAAAAATTTGCTTCCTTTTCCATTTGGGTGTAGCCGAAGTTTGTTGTAATTGTTTATGTTGTGAAACATTGTGGCTAAATGTGAGTGTAATTGCCGTTGCTTTGATCCCAAGAGGTTTGACATTGTAGACGAAATCATGTTTGTGGAGCGGATTTCAAAACTTGTCTTACTAATTTTGGTGGGTTTTGCAGATTGCAGACATCCCAAGACAGCAGAGGATTTTCTCAGATCAAGAACTCCTCCTTCCAAGGTTTTTCCCTTTCTTTTCTCTACCCTCTTGTTTTGTGTGAGATTATCAATCTTGGGTGTTTCGTCATTTGATAAAAAAATAACCTTGAGCTGGTTTTCTCATGCTGAGGTTCTAATTATGGTCTTTGGTGATCTTGTTCTGAGGTTCTTTTAATCTTTTTTCTTTTCTAGAAGGGTTTTAGTCCGGGTTATCTTTCCGAGAATCTTCCATGTGGTGACAAAAATAGAAGGTACTCGTAAATTTCGCTCTTTCATTTTTAACTTGTAACTCAAGATTGTGTTGAAATTCACTAGTTTTTTGTATGGTGGCACAGAGATGTGAAAATCAAGAGAAGGATGCCTGCGCTATCCTCAGCTTCACCCCAAGCTGATAAATTTAGATTCAACCAAGACAGTGAAAACCAAGACCCGAATTTGGTTACTCCTCCTCCTTCTAAAGTTAACCCCGTTAAGGAAGCGATTAAGTCTAGTGAGGAGAAGAAGAACTTGGTTGATCACACCTTCGAGGATCACAAGGTGCCTTCTTTGAGATCAACCTTATCTGCCAAAAATTTGTTTGCGGGGAGGCCAATTCTGAATCAAATCACGGAGTTCTGCAATGAATTGAAGAAACTGGCAATAAGAGCTAGGGAGAGAGAAAATGCTGAAAATTTGAGCCCCAAAGAGAGTCAAGAGGTAGTAGAGAAGACCCCTTGTTCTGTTCAACCTTTGGCAGAGTCAGATAAAGAAGTGAAAGAAAGGAAGCCACTGCTGGAAGTAAGTAAGGCTGAAAGATTGGAGGGAATGAATGTAAAAGGGAAGCAACAGAGCAAAAAGTAAGTATCCTTTCTTCCTTGAATTCATATGTAATTATGATGGCTTCTATTGGAAATTCTAACAATTTCTTGGATATAAAAAAACCTTAGGGTTTTTAGAGCTGACATAATATGTATTGCTCAACATTCTCATAAGATGTACATTATTTTCTGTTTTTAAATTTTTGGGTAGGTAACCATTAAATTAAAACAACTTTAATCCTTGAAAATAAGGTGATATTTTCATTGCTAAGAGGGCTTTTCTGATCACATAGTAATAAATTTGTGGTTACTAGCGGTTCTCCAATTTCAATGTTGAAACAATAACTGCGCTTTGGTAAATAGTGTAAGTCTTAGGCAGTTTGGTGTTCTATTTTCTTTAATGACTAGCCTGCATTCAACAGTGACAAATAATGACAAGTGATGTCGCAATGTTGGTCTACCTTTTGTTCATGCATCTATTATTGCTTAATCGTTAATAGATATGACGACTAAGTTAGCCACAAATTTGGTGTAGCTAGTTGTATAATTCATATAGCCTAAGTTTGTCGTAGGGTTCATTTTCTCACAAAAGAGAAAGCTACCTAGGACATACCCACCTCACTTGTGCATCATGAATAACTTTTTTTTTTTTTTTTTTTTTTTTTTTTTTTTTTTTTTTTTTTTTTTTTTTTTTTTTTTTTTTTATTTTTTTTTTTATTTTTTTTTTTTTTTT
>Ga0099824_1008662_pt1 | contig 12922 bp, 12 predicted proteins | sample SiratrowhiteBW_FD_76837 | JGI IMG/M metagenome (GOLD analysis project Ga0099824, IMG submission 76837) | Root nodule microbial communities of legume samples collected from California, USA - Siratro white BW | ecosystem: Host-associated > Plants > Roots > Nodule | place: USA: California... | reverse complement strand
GTTTTTCAGCCACCCACAACCACCGACGCCCACCCAAAGTGCCTTCAACCCCTCACTCCAACACCGTAGGAACCTCCCACCACCACTGCGACACCTTCTACCGCTATTCAGAAATGCACCGCATCCCTTCCATGAAAAACCTTCTTTTATAGCAGCAGGGATAATTTTGTAATTTACTCATATCTATTATTGGAATTTTGAAAATTATGGAGGTGCAGGAAGATGATATGGAGGTGCAGGAAGAAGCAGTCTAGTTAAACTGAACTGATACGCTGTCTTGAATCTTCTCGCCATGATGGGAGAAGAGATGTATGGGCCAAACTCAAACCTCTTCAGAATGGGCCTACATCTCGCAACAAGTCCAAACTAGTTTGGATTTAGAATCAAATTACTTCAGACAAATTCTTCCTGCACCCTAATATCTTCTTCCTGCACCCTAATATAAAATTTTAATTCCACAACTAACCCTATCCGGTTTATACGGGAAAAAAAATAAGAACCGGATGACACCCCCATCCGGTTCACATTTCAAAAAAAATGACAAACGAATGAGTATGTCATCCGGTTGTCATTTCAAAATAAAATGACAACCGGATGATACTCCCATCCGGTTGTCATTTAAAAAAAATTCATTTTATTTGGAAATGACAACCGGATGACATACTCATCCGGTTGTCATTTTGATTTTGAAATGACAACTGGATGGGGCTGCCATCCGGTTCTCATTTCCAAATCAAAATGAGAACCGGATAGAACCCGTCCGGTTCTCATACATCAAATCGGAAAATTGTTCTGTTCGTCTTCGACAATGCCTAAACCTCAAATAAACTACTCTAATCAGCAATATCACTTACTAATTGCTAATAAACACTAAAAATTACTTATTTATTGCTTGTTTTAAGGATTAATCAAAGATTTGAAAATAGATGAAGTTAAAATGAAACCCGGATAGGATGTCATTCGGTTCTTATTTTATTTTGAAATGACAACCGGATGACATACTCATCCGGTTGTTAAATTTTTTAAAAGTGACATCCGGATGGGATGCTATCCGGTTTTCTTTTTTCTTACATTATGAATCGGATGGGTGTGCAGGGGTATTTATGGAATTAAAAAAATTGTATTAGGGTGCAGGAAGCGTGTATTAGGATGCAGGAAGAATTTGTCATTACTTCATGGTAATTGCTTCAGTCTTACAAACTAAGAAGGCTACAAATAAAATAAAGGTTTAATCTGATTGTAGTCCTATAATTTGTTTCAAATTTCTATGCTTTGTTGTTTCTACTCATATCATTTTAATATACTTTAATCCCTTAAAAGTTCATTTTAGTACAGAGATGAAAGAATTTTGTAAGAACTAAATAAATAGTTAAATCTCAAAATAGTAAATATATAAATAAAAATCATTAACAATGTAATGATTAAAGACTTTTGGTTAATTATATTAAGTTATGCATATATAGAAATTTTTTACATTAATTAAAGACTTTATAAATATTAAATGATTTAGAATACAAGTTAAATAATCAGAAAAATTTTAAAAACAAGTAGAAAATGTGGGACTAATACATTTAATTAAGCCATATCAAACTCCTACCAAAATTTATTATAGAATGATTTTATTTAACAATAGGAAAGTTCCATCATTTGTTTGAAGTCATATTAATGATAAATCAATTAAATTTCTGATGTGATGAATCTGATAAGAGTTTGATACAATTTAATTAAAATAAATTAGGTTAATTTGTTTATACTTGGATATAAAATTCAGTACATAAATCAATTGAAACTTTGAAAGACATTTAAAAATCTTCTCTACAAAACCCGAATAATAACGCTTCACATAATTCCTCATGCGTGTTACAACGCTGAGAGTTGGTCACTTAATCTAAGATTCATCATCAAAATCTTGAATTTCAAAATCTAAGATTCATCATCTTGTCATGTTACATAATGTTTATCTCTTGATATTGGAGAAAAGGGCAACCATTTTGAATCCATTTTTTTTCCAAACAAATAGATTTTGTTCTCTGGGGCTTGGATTCAATCCTCCACACAATCTGTGGTATCTTCTCTGGAGAAGCAGTTGTTAGCAGCAAGGTTGGAGTCTTCAGAAGACTCCCCAAACTCCTCTTTGTACATTTCTTCTATCATTGGCTTCCATAGCCGTACTCGAGCATTTATGAACCAATTTGAGACCTGAAGCAACAATAAAGACACCACCAACATGAGCATCACATCATAGCGAAAAGAACAAGAAAAAAAGGTGAAGTTTTGGATAAGGAATTACTTGGTTTTTAGTTAAACCTGTCTGAGATGCCAGCATTAGCTTTTCAGAATCATTAGGGTAACTGTAAGAATCAGATGTCAAATCAGTGTTTTTTCAAAGCAGGTAGTGACTGAAGATTAATTTAAAAAAAAAAAAAACAAATTTCAACAGCATACGGGTGGAGAAAATGTTCAAAAAGCCATGAACGAAGAATTGCCACCGAGGTTTCAGGCAACCCTCTGATGGGTCTCCAAACTTGGCGTTGGCTTTGAATCACCCCAAGTTGTTGGAGAGACATTCTACTATTTCTAATGTCTCGATCAAACAAGCTTAGTTGAGACAACCCACTACTGATCTTAGGTAAATCCTGAAAGAGTTTTCTTTTCTCAGCATTTATTTGCGACAATATGGCATCTCTCAAGCTACAGAAATGCCTTGACATGGCTTGAAGTGCCAAACCAGTGTAACACTTGGCAGCTCCCAAACCAGCTATCATTTCAAACGATGACACCACTTCTTCCATTTGCTGATAATATTTCTCGCACCTGGCCTCAGCCTGAAAATTAAGAGCAAAAAAAGAAAGAAAACAGATAATAAATTACTTTCAAGTTCAAAGGTATATCCAAGTCAAAGGTTGAGGAAACCAAAGTCAAAAGATATATCCAAACAACCTTATCCAACAAAGATATCAACCTTGCAATTTTGATGTGATGTTCGTGTTTATCAGCCGTTAAAGGTCCATTATTTCTCAACTCTGCCTTCAACTCTGAGGAAAGTATCCTAGCAGCTCCTCTATTCCCATGAAACATCTTCTCAACATACTTTTCATTGATTCTATCTACCACCTTTCCACCAACGTCAACAAGATCTTCAAGAAGGGACTGCACCGGTTTGAGGTACCTCGAGTTTCCAATGACAGAAGCAAAAGACTCAGGAGGAGGAGCATAAGGTATGGAATTAGTAGACCGGTTCAAAGGGGCAGAAGAAGAAGAAGAAGAAGAAGAGACAAAAGTGGCAGTGGCAGTGTTGAAAAAGTAGTCACTAGTAAGATGCTCCACGGGTGGATTACAGGCCACACGTGGCTCTTGTCCAGACATGTAGAAACTGGGGTTGATGAGACCCGGGTTCAAGGGTCTCTGATGATGCCTGTATTCATCAGAAGGAAGAAGCATGTGAGAGCCTAAAGAGAGCGAAAGCCCTTGAGGTTGGTGGTGATTGCTCTCATTAGCTGCTCCTAGAAGATCCATAAAATGCCTTGTGTGGCTTATCTCAGAGCCGTCACCCACTCCAATGCTAGGAAATGTTCCCAAGGCCTCAGGAAACGCATTATTATGCCTCGGAAGAGCCATAAGCATCAAGCTGTTTGTTCTCAAATTGGTTTTGGTGGGTAATGGAGTTGGACATTACGGTAAGAGTGTGTGAGATAGTAAACAAGTTGTAACAAAAGAGCAGAAGAAAGTATTGGGAGTTTGAGGGCTGTGGGGTGTATGGAAGTGGCTGTGACTCCTTTTTTTGGCCACTACAGTGAAAGAGAAAATATGAGAGGCATAGGATATATCATTGTGATTTGCTAAAAAAGATAGAATGAGGAAGGGGGCTTGGAAGGGAAATGGACACTGTTTTTGACGTACTGAGGAAACTATTTGAGTAAAAATCTATCTGAAAATAGGTCTTAATAATACACAGAAGTGGAGAATCCGTACAACGTCGCACTAAGCCCGTCAATGTTGAGCAGTGTCTTCATTGTCGAGGATAATCAGTGGTCACCATCAACTCCGAAGTTTCAAGGGGGAGAGAGAGGTTGTACACTTTTAAGAACCAAAGCCATTGAGATCTTGGGGGGTGCGAACTCTAGTATTCAGTAAGAAAATGTGAGTGAGTGTGTGTAAACTCTAACCAAATTTCGAACTCACATGCCACCAAGATCACACTAGAGAAGGTTTATTACGAGGAGATGGATGGTGTAAAGGATCAAGAGAAATATTTGGGTTAAAAGTTGGAACAAAAGCTAACAACCTGGAAAACAGGACAAAGGTTTTATGACTGTTTTACCTATTAATTCGAACTACTTTTTGGCGCAATTGAGATTGAAAGAAACTTCCTCATGCCTAATGCTCAACAACAGATTCGGAACAATTATTCTAAAACAGATGTTTTTTTACAGAATATGGTGCACAAATTTTACTCGAGCAGTTTCAGCGATTCAAGTTTCAATTATAAGGTAAAATATGCCTTAGATAATAATTCAATGAATATTACCATAATTTACCCTCTCTTTCCCAGCAGATCTATATCTATCTATGATCTACCCTCTACCCTCAGACCTGTGTCTATGGCACAGTCTGGCCTTTTCTTAAAGAGGCGAGTTAATTGGCTATGTTAGAAAACATAGAAAATGACAATAAAATAAAATGGTCCCCAACTTTCCTGACTATAAAACAACAAGCAAAAGCATCAATCTTCCTGCTTTAGTCCCTGCGGCTGTATTTTTTGGGAGACTCAAAAGCAGCTTGAAACAGTGTAAATCTCTTTCTTTCCCTCTCACCACTGGGAGGGGGAGCCCTCCTTAGGTTAAACTGTTCCGTTCATTGTATTGTTATGATCTGCAAAAAGAAGAGAAAAGTGGGCTATCTTTTGCACACTCCCAGTTCTAGGATTGTCAGTTTGTGAGCCTGTTTAAATTTTATCTAACTTTTTCCCTGTTAGGTATTGTGGGCATGCATAGGGATGTTGAAAGGACACTGATTATCACAATTTCTGAAAAAATCAAAAACAAAAAAAAAAGGGTGGCTGCTGATTATGTATGCATTCATTGATCGTAGTATTGTGCTGCTAAGATTGATTTTTAGAAGCATATCGGTTTGTGTTTGGATGCTTTTGTGATCCCTATTGCATGTTTGTTCCTTCGGACTCTTCACTTGTCCCTTTCTGGTTCCGTGACCTTAGTCTGTAAAGGTCGCATACCTACATATGCAACACCCTACACCCTCATCTGGTTCCTAAATTATTACACTATTAATGCTACTAGTTTGTGCCACTTCAAACGAATACTCTTTCAATACCAGTTGTTCAAAAACATGAATGAATGAAACATTTCTTTTTTCTTAAAAAGCAAGGACATTGATGAATTAATATTATTCAGTGGCGTTTGTACTGCTGCTTTGCCTCCGTGCAAGTTATGAAGCATCATCATCATGATTCATCAATGACAATAACTAAGGCGCGCACATGGAGTATGGACCACACAGTACATGCTGAATTTACCAACAAGAATCAATGTATTCACATGTACTTGTTACCGTGTTTCTTTTCTTTTCTTTTAAGAGATTCCTTTTTCAACATAATATACGAGACGTGTTCTTTTATCCTTACAAAAATTGCCTGCACATACATACAACCAATCATCTGCAATATTACAAGCGAATATATCTCTACCTGTATAATTTGTACGGTTTCGTTATTTGCATCACTTTTACGAACAATAGGCAACAAGAATGAGGTAGAAAAAAGAGCAGCAGCGGCAGAAGCAGAAACCAGCATAGGCTTTCTCTTTCAGCTTTGTTTTGGTACACCTCTCCAGAGATCCATTAAAATCATCAAATATTTTTGCTAGATTTCATACGACAAACTCATGCAGCAAATGGGGATTGCCAAACCTGTGTTGTTGCTTTCCTGAATCCGTGAAATGATAATCTAGTAAATCAGCCTCCGTGGAAGAGGCCAATGTTTGATTACCTCGTTTGTGGATGGCATCGTCAGACATGGAAAATCCATCACTTTCACAGTTTCTCAACTCCAATGCAAGCGAAACGTGGCCTCCCACAGTAAAGTTACCCAACTCTGATAAATCATATGTGGCATGAGTAGAACCTATTAGGCTTCCATCGCCACCGTTCGGATTGGTTGAGATTGAATGAAGGTTGTTGTTGCTGCTGTTGTTAACGTTATTCATGCCAAGCCTTTGGTTCTGGTCACCCTGCAATTTCCCAGTTCCAGAATTCATCACCATATTTTCTGCATTGACCCCCCTATCCAGTTCTGCTTGAGGTTGGACTTGGACACTATCAACAATTACTAAATTGCTATCAGACTCCTGAACACCGTCCCTCTTACCTTTGACCGCGTTCTCAGATGAAAGGTTGCAGTTCATCTCGAAATCTCTAAACTCTTCGTTGTACATTTCCTCAACCATTGGCTTCCAAAGACGCACCCTTGCATTGATGAACCAATTTGCCACCTGATATCAATATTGGATAGCTCAACAAAGATTAGCAGCCATGGTACAGAACTGGAACTTAGATTGCACGTTAGTTAAACAGGAAAAAAAAGTCTCCATGCAAACAGTTATGTGTAGTTCATATATCTTTTTCAATAATGTACCTGGTTTCTGGTCAAGCCTGTTTGTCTAGCTAGCATAATTTTCTCGGAATCCTTGGGATAACTGGTTTTTATTATCAAATGTAAGCTCAAGAGTTTTATTAAAATGAAAACATAAAAGATTAGTATAGGGTGAGGGTGACATGTGACATACGGATGAAGAAAATGTTCGAAGAGCCAAGCACGAAGTATTGAAACAGAGCTTTCAGGAAGTCCCCTCTGAGGCCTCCAAGCTTGTCGCATTACACCAAGTTGCTGAAGGGCCTTTTGTTGTCTGAGTTGCTGATCCACGTAACGGAGACGGGGTATTCCCTCTTGCTCCCCAAGGCTCCTTTGCGTCACTTGAATTTGGCCACTGATGGCATCACGCAAACACCGAAAGTGGCGAGAAATTGTTCTTAAAGCAAGTGCTGTATACGGTTCTGCTGCTCCAAATCCAGCAACCATGTCAAATGATGACACCACAACCTGCATTTGATGGCAGTACTGTCTGTATCTTTTATCCACCTATAACCAGTGGAAACAAAGGATAACGGAGTTAACCACTGGCCATCAAACACTCATAAATTCATAATTCATAACTGTCTTTTCAATAGTAAATCATATCTTTCAAACATTAGAGCAGCAGATCAGTTTTATAGATATATAACTTTATTTTATTTTGACACAACAATTATAGATATAACTGGAAAAATATTATGTTCGCTTAATCAATTCTTTCACATTTTGTGAAATGGAAAATATTAAATGGAAAAACATAAACTTTGTGAACACATCAATTGTTTAATACACTACTGGTGGTGCACTTGTTCAATCTGTTGTGACAGCTAATCTTTGAAACCAATTTACTGCGGTTACTGTTTTGGGCAATTGGAATCTCTGCAAACCACACAGTATACGCATAGGTACAGCAGAGCTTTTCCAAACAGTGTAAAAATTCAGAGGTCTAAAAACTAGAAAACAAAAACATACGTACATTCCCATGTACAAGAGTAAAGTTGGGAAAAACAAGTTACGTATTCCCATGTAAAACATAAACATCTACGAGGAAAACGGGAAAAGGATTACTAAGCCAATTATGTCAATGGAATGAAAAGAAACAATGCAATTTAAAAGTTTGGAGTTATGGACACTACCTCATCCAGCATGGATAAAAGCTTTGTTTTCTTGTCTAACAAGTTCTGCCGTTCTGCAGATGATAGTTCACTAGAAGCATTAGCAGTGGAACCACCAGGTCCTGAAGACATTTGGGTAGATTTTGCATCAGAATTTTTAGAGCCATCTAATCCAATGTCACGGTTGTTCTCTTGTTTTTCCATTCCAGGTTGCTTCAAAGCCTTTCGGACACTAACTATTTCATCAAGCAACTCTTGTGCGGCCCTAAGGTATTGGGAGTTTAAAATACTGTTGGAGTAACCCGGTTGATCCCAGGGGACTTCTTTAAGACTCATTGAGGGGTGGGGGTTGTAAAAACTCTCCCTTTTTATAATCTCATGAAAGCCTCCAGAAGACACAGATCCCATGCATCCATCACTTCTAAAATCTTCACGTAGGTTATTAGCCTCATCATCTTTGAGAGACATAGTTCCCTTTAGGTTTGAAAAATCAGTCATTAGTGGTAAGAGACCAGTGTCGTGATATTGGAATTGAAATGGCGAGACAGATGCAGTAGAAGGCATGCGTGTTCCGAGACTGAGAGATAAGCCCTGACACTGCATGTTTTGCTCACCATCTACCATTCCCATTTGTGTCCTTGGAACAATATTGGAATCCCCAGCGTAAGAGTTGCATGCTGGGTCACAAGTTGCAGCATTGGAATGCCCATTAAGAGATTGCATGGTCACAGCGTCACCCAGAGCCTTGATAAACTTAACCTCGTTTTGTCCTCCTACAGATTCACCATACTCATGAGGTATCAGATGAGTTCCAGACATCATCTCCGCATAGGAACCTGAAGAAAAGGCTTGGTTGGTATACATTATAAGCTGATTTCTTTCTGCTCTCTTCACAATGGAATCAGCTGCGCATCGCTTTAACCACTTACGTTAGGGAAATGAGTAGCGACTGTATTAGTATAAATCCCCTGCTATTCTGTTCCGTTTGTGAACAAGGTTAGAGTGATGCGGAATCATTAAAAGCTCATTGGATTAAAATATTTTAAACTATGTATAACAAAAGTTACAGAAAATAATCGACTCCAACTTCAATCAATATTGCACAGTTTAATCAGAATCAGAATATATGCTTTGTTTGAGATCAAGATATGTATAGCATATATGATACGGGCAAAGCAATTCAAACCATCAAAATATGTATAGCACAATGAGGAATTGGAGTGGTTTGGCCATTATTCAATACCATTATTACATTTTTTTTTTTCATTTGGCAGCTTTGGTTTTGGAGATTTTGTCACAACATATACGCGTGGGAAAAATTCCTCCAAGATCTACAAGAACAAAAATTGGTTTCTGGGATCAAAGTTCAAACCCAAGCTCACTAACCAACTACAAGAACTTGCCTGAAACGCCCCAGAATTTCGGGTCTAAGCGTTCTTCCAAACAAATGCAAAACCATTTAGTATATTCACATGGTCAGATCAGGAAAATTGTGGTGGCTATGGTGGTCTGAAATACTTGATTAATGTGGCACTCAGTTGTTGAAAGGCGAGCAAATTCTCGTGGGTTGGAAGGATAAGAAATAGAAAAAGATTGGAATAAGTAAACAGATGAAACCGAAGCAAAGTTTATGCGCACTTTCTAGTTTCATTATAAGCTGCGTATAGATTGAAAAGGTCTTTGAAAACAGCTGTTGGTGATGATATATGCTTGCTGGTTGCAACTTGCAACATGGACAAAATGGAGGGAGCATAAAGTGATGTGAATTTGACTAACAACAATGAAAGACAATGAAAAACAAGCAACCACGAAACGAGAATCCAACAATTCCACTTGTCCAGAACACAACCTTCTCCTCAATTGGACCTCAGAAGACATGGTTTCATTGGAGAAAACCGAAAAAATGACTCAAACAGGGAAACACCAACATACGAAGAACAAAAACACTATCAGAATGAAAACTTAGACCCGCGTAAAGCACCTCGCTCATTGACTCTCAATTCTCAAATTCTAAACTTTTATCCCCAGTAACTCAGTAACTTTCACATTCTAATTTTCTGCATTTTTTAGTCATCAAATTCTCTCCTCGAGTGACCATCACAAACATCATCGAATACCACAAACAACACTACATCATCAATTTTTTTTAAGGAGACAATCTTTCCAATCTGCTATATAGACTTGTACAAGCACCAAATTAGAAAGAACTAAAGAAAAGAAAAATACCTGAAAGTGAGAGATAGAAGCAGTAGTAGCAGTAGCAGGGTACTAAAATTCTTAAAAAAAAAAGGATTTTTCTAGAGGAAAAATGATAGACAGAAATCCATAAATCGAGTTTGAGGTAGCCGGGACAAATGGCAATCCCAAGAGATTATATTTGAAACAAAGACCGACCTCCTTATCATTGGAACAACGACACCAACCAATAAAAATATATTATTATTATTATTATTATTATTATTATTAAATTAAAAATATTAAATCGCAGAACTTGTCTACTCGCCAACAACACCTACTCCATTTATTAATTTTGTTTAAAAGTAAACTGATATTGGTAAAAAGGAATAAATATTTAGTAAATATGGCGTGAATGATTGTGGAGTTTCTCACGTGTGGCAAACGCCTTATGAATAAGATGGTGTATGTGGAAGATGGGAGGTGGTGGTTGTTTGCTTGGAAGGGTTCAAACCCTAACCACCAGTTGGTGGACCTGTAACTTGTAACCCTCCCTCCCTTAAACCCCCACTTAACGCATAAATCATAATAATCCCTCTTTCTCTCTCTCTCTCTCTTGGTGCAATGAACTCAACACTTCTGCACACGCAATATCTCAAACAAACCATCCAAATTTGAATTAGGCCACAAATAAAAAAAAAAATTGAAAGAATATCTGGGTTGGCTGGATTCGGCATTCGGGGGTAGGTGAAAGCGACAAGTTCACACGTCGACGTGTATGTTTCATGTCTTCTAATTCCAATGATTACGCTCCTTTTATACCACCACCTTATGTTATTGCTCTCCTCTCCTCACCCCATACATGTAACAATATACTCATCATTTTTATCCATTCTCTGTGCATGCACTATCACACATTTATACACCTATACACGTATCGGTTCCATTTTAGAGTCCCCATTTGTTCAAAACCTGTATCTCATACTTCAACTTGAAAACAGTTGACAAAATATTATTATCTTAATTAATTGTGGGTTTCGCACAAATTTAAACAAATTGATGAGAATGAGCGTCAAAATTTTATCACTTGCACTTTTGATTTGATGAATTTTTGTTTCCTTCCCTCATTTTTATGTTGATTTTTCATTCCCTATTCGAATCAAAATTTCCACAACTTTTCTAGTCAATACCATCCCATATTTTTATTTCCATTAAGGTTAAATAAATGTTCAACTTACATTTCTCAAGTGAGTAATGCAAGACAATTATAATGTGGCAATTATTGTAACAAATTCATCCGTATTAAAAGACCGGCATTATTTATGCTAATTCATGTATTTTTTAACTTTTAAATAAAACTCAAAAATTCATCTCAAAAAATTTGTGAAAGTATATTTTACAAAATATCCTTTTATTGTTACATGTCTTTTACACAAGGTACTAAAGTGATTATAGTTTCGTGAACTTAGAAAGAATGTAACAATTTAATAAATAGATGACTAACACCATTTGGAGATCATACAATTTTCACTCTAACTTTATTTATATTAGTATTAATATAATATATATATATATATATATATATATTTTTATTATAGTCAGATATAACCTATTTCACTAATGGCTATTAAGACATTAACTTAGACATGTCTTGGATCACGATATGCATCAAATATAACCACACCCTTGTATTCCTTAAACCCTTACACAAATATTCAAAAAAAATATTGGTTTGACAACTGCTTCTTTTTACAATCTTATGCCAAAAGGTGTTCACAGTTTGTCGTAGAGAAGAAAGATTTTGCAGTTTAGATAAACCACCTTTGGAGATTTGGAAAAACAAAAGTGAGGGAGAATGACTACTTTTTCAACCCGGTGAAAGGTTAGCTTTCAATCATATTTGTTTATTTTGCCTTTGAGTTTTGATTGCGGTTTTAGGGTTTGCGATTGGGATTGTGATTAGGACTTTTACCAATGAGTGTACCAATTTGGCTGGAATTGCATAATTGTTAGGCGAAATTGTTAAATGAACCTACAATTTCCAACCTTAACCAAATTCAATTTCAAATTTCTCAAACATTGTCATATTAGACTGGTGTAATGATATGTGGCAGTGTCAACATATCAAAACTCAAAACTCAATATTTAAAAGCAACAAATTTTAAAATAACAATAATGTCAATTAGTCCCTTTATTGTTCCCCTTTTCAAAGTTTTTTCTCCCCTTATATTTCCTCTCTTCAATGATCTCACTCCTCACACATTCTCAAACTTTAAATCCTTCTCACAATACAATTTACTCACTTCTTCAATCCTTTATTTAATACACTCTCACACCTTTTACAAATTACCAATTTATCACAAGAACAAAAATATCATTGACCACTTAGACAAACCAACCTTGTCACCATAAGTTGTTAAATAAGAGTTATTTTCATGTATTGTCAAGACAACATTTTCATCCATTTTATTATAGTAAAAAACTATTTTGAAAACCTATATTTTCTCATACTTTCATTTAACAACTCTATATATCAATAAAATATTGAATTAAGTTATTTAATTAAAACATAAATCAGATTATTAAATAAAACATCAATAAAAGTGATTATAGGATGGTTGATGAATGTCAACATATCATGTCCCTTTTATTATATTCATGTGTTAAGGTCAGTTAACTTTGAAAAACAAAACCACTCGTGAGAGATGGCAAGAGACTACGTTACGTATTCTAATAGCAAAAGTCTCTTCAACTGAAAAAGATAGTTTTATAGGCTGTTGTTATTATACATTCAAAGATAACAATATTTCATTTGTAGAAATTTTCTTCTCTTTTTTTTTTTTTTTTTTTCACCTCGTTCCTCTTATTCTTTTTTTTTTTTTTTAACTTTTTTTTTTTATTTTTTTTTTTTTAATTTATTTAATAAATTTTTTATTTTTCTTTTCCAATAAAAAGTTGAAAAAGATTCAAAAAAAAAAAAAAACTG
>Ga0099824_1008659_pt1 | contig 12926 bp, 5 predicted proteins | sample SiratrowhiteBW_FD_76837 | JGI IMG/M metagenome (GOLD analysis project Ga0099824, IMG submission 76837) | Root nodule microbial communities of legume samples collected from California, USA - Siratro white BW | ecosystem: Host-associated > Plants > Roots > Nodule | place: USA: California... | reverse complement strand
TTTAAAAAAAAAAAAAATTTATTAAAAAAAAAAAAAAAAAAAACTAAAGCACAAGAAGTGCGGAAACACGTTTAATAAAAAAATGCTGAAAAAACGCTTCTACAAAGATCTCTTATAAAAATAAGTGCAATACACACTAATAGAAGAATAAAATTATTCAAAAAGCACCCACCTTTTAAAAGAAAGTGAAAATGTATAGAATTTCACGTTAATTAAAATAAATAAATAAATGGAACATGATTCTTAAACCTTAGAAGACTTTCCCATCCAAATGCATTAGCTAGTTTTTAGATTGATTTTCCTTTTTCTTCTTACCAAAGTCACTGCAGGCCTTAAGATACTAACTATTTTTTAACGATAAAGAATAAATGAATATTAATTGAAACATTTGAATAGGTGATATGATACAGTAGGCACCTGAGAAAATCCAAAGATACTTACTACTAATTTCAATTCTCATGAAACTTGGTCACATAATCCTGCTGTAATTAGTACATTCATCAAATATAATACTCAACAATGGTTTAATAATTATTCACCAACAATGTGTCGTTGCTGGTCCATCAAACTTAAAGCCTAAGAATACATAAGGCATTAAATATTAGATGCTCACTCGATTTAGATTTCTTACCTTCATTGGTCCAAAACATGTTAGATACCGAAAGCACCTCTTGAAAAATACAAAGAATTAAATGCAAGATACATATATTATTATGAAATTTAAATTAATATACATGAATAATTTAAATTGTTCATTAAGAAAATGTTTCACTACTGTAGTACTCTATTTTCCAGCACTACACAGGCCTGTACATACAAATTTGAAATGGATGCAAATTTGACCATTTTCATTATTCAAACAAAGAAAAAAGAAGTGTGATTTAGATCAGAGATTTTCTGAATGGAAATTAACAAAAAAGGGTTTGTTGAGAGATGACAGGGTGTCATATTTCTTATCTTTTTACATTTATTATATTTTCACTTTGTTTAGCAACTATAGGATATGAAAACTAAACATTGGTGTTATCGAAGTTGTCCATGGATGCAAAATCAACTAAAGCATTTAAGTAAAGTAATGCATATTTGTGTACCGAAACAAGTAAACACTGATGAAAAAAAGAAAGAAAGGAATATAGTTGTACTCTAAAAGTACGTTTTAGGGTTCCTATTAAATGCTAAAAGTGTATAGAACTTCATATAATTTAGCAAATTTGAATTCTTTATTTTAATATATCATGTTTTTCAATATGTAGGAAAATGTGGCTATGATAAAATAACGCAGACAACGTTATAAATATCTAAATTATCTAAATTTTAATATACATGATCATGAAAGTAAATCATACGATTCGAATATTATATCTGTTAAAATTATATTATATAAAAGTTATTACTTAATTAGAGTAGGTTTAAACTTGCTCATTAAGTAAGTTAGTGAATATATTTCTTGAGAAGTAAAGTTAGCCCTTAGGCTTGTCGTCTTAACTTATAAGTATAATCTTTACTAACTGGAAATAGAATTGGTAGTTTAAACAACGTAAATATAAAATAAGAATTAATTTAATGCATTGTACTGAAACTATTTTATGCAGACAATGATATCTCAGTATTTCCTATTCAAACAGAATTATATTAATTCAACTCAGCAGAATGTTTATATTAAGAATTCAATATTTGTTTGAAAAATATTATAGAGACGAGTGATTATCTTATTTTCATTATCCATACGTACTCATAATACGCCAACTTTTTTTATAAGAATATAGTTTTATAAAATTGCTTTTTAAGAAGCTCAAAAAAAGGTATCCAAAAGAAATTATTAAACGAAGTGATTTTAAGAAATGTTGATCCAATTTATTTTGGGTCTCTCTTTTCTTAAAAAGTAAAGTTGAGTCAAACAAATTTTTAAGGTAAATATCTTAAAGAATTATTTTTAATAAAGAAAAATTTAATTTTGAAAAAAAAAAAAACCAGTTTTAGAATATTTTGATGTCTGATTATCTCTCTAACTATTTCTAATTTTAAGATTAAACATTATCGTATTAATGGAATTATAACTTTAGGGTTGTAGTTACGTATTATTACCATGGGTTGGATATTTTAGCTATTGTTATTTTAACTTTTTTACTATATATTCATCCCCATTCACTTTGCAGTATTAAGTGAAACATACAAATCAACCCATGAACTTGGTCGTATTTCTCATATGACTCATCCTCGTCAACATTTTAAGATGGGAAATGGTGGAATTATTCTAGCAAGTGATTACAGCGAGCACAGTTATTTCCATGGTCTCTTGCATCCTTCAACCCTATCACATTCACATTCACATTCAAAAGCCATGGATTCAAGGTAACCATGCAAACATTTTAAGTCATTTTATTCCAAATATTTTCCATGGTTTTGCAAATTAATTCAATCTGCAATAATATATCTTTCACTAGGCACCAACAATGGTACTTCAACGATCATCAACCTTTAAGAAAACCAAGTTACTTCAGCAACGAAGTTGCCTCAGCAGCCTTACAAGGAAGATCAATGTCTTCAAACCAAATTCAACTTATGGATGCTACCAGCATTGTACCAATGAGACCAAGCCAATTTCTTGAAGAGAAAAGATGGCCTCCATTAGAAATTATGAACAATCACACCTGGAAGAAAAGGTTACCTGCCACTATTACTTCTAATACTGAGTCACAATCTGTTGTTCTTCATCAATTTGGCACCACTACTCCAGCATCTCTTAGACCAAGTGAGTTGAACTTCTCAAACAAAACAAGAATCAGGGAACCTCTATCTAACTCCGATGAGCATCGCAGCTATTCCAACAATTTCAAGCTAGAATTTGAACCTCCATTTCGGATTAAGGTAACAGTAACACTAAAATTTAGTAAAAGGATCCTTTTAGTTACTAAATTTGATTTTTAATTCGTTAATTTTTAGTAATGAGATATGAGAAAAAAGTTTTTTCGTACTTTCGTGAACTATATACCAAACTACTCTCTTTACCTTTTTCCACTTTTGATAGAATTTGTTGTCATCACATGCAGTCGAATCAAGAAAAATTGCAGAAAGATAAGCAGTGGATGCCTGATTTGCGACTGAGTTTAAGTCAGAGAGATGGCAACAATGATGGCAAGACGGATCATTGCAGAGAAACCCAAGAAATCAACACGAAACTTTCACTTTCCTAGAATCTATAGCCATGTCAATGTATAATGCAAATACCACAGCCTAGCCATTCATATAGTCTGAGTGAAGATATATATATCGATACCAAAACAAAATTACACAATTATATATCGCTAAAACACTGAATTGTGGGCTGGCCAGTACATAGGGTTTCTCCTCACACCCGAAAAAAAAAACAATAAAAATGGGATTTGAGTGTAAAATTAATGAATATGGTGGTCGTGATTACGAGTGAGTGAGTTTGCAAGAGAGATTTTTCTTGTGCAAGTATTTTGGTTTGATCAGGCATAAAGTATAATGCAAGAGTGCAGAAAATAACATGTTCTTGCTTAACCTTTTGTTAGTACATGCATTGGAGAAGTTTAGTTCAACAAGACTGAGAATATGGCGATCAGGTGTTACGGCAAGAGCTAGCTACACCTACAGAGAAGAAGTTTTAAGTAGGAAAATGCATGGATTTAAGTTTAGAAATTGAGTTTCACACAGGCTGAGTTTTATGATGAGCGTGGAATTTTTTCCTTAGTAGTGCATTGTGTTTTGGTTTGTTGAATGACACTGTGTAGTATTCTTTTGAGGGTGAATATTACTGTGTAGTTGAAATTAAGTTTTAAGAAGATTATTGGACGCTATATAAAGAGAGCATAGTACTTTATGTGTCTTCTCTCTAAAGAATCTTGCTTGACAATCTCACCTATTCCTCAATCATCTAAGAATTCAGTGTTGAATTTTGTATTCAACTTTAACACTAATTGCTGAATACAGACGGATGCACTGATTCTCCTCAAAATGTTTAAAAATTTATATGTATAATTTTTTGTTTTTAAAATAACACTCAATATTTGGATAAATACATAAATTTATTTTTCTTAATTAGAAGTTATATAATATAGCAATTGTTCACAATTGAGCAACCCTAATGATTTTTAAAGTTAGGAGTGTTTTTCCTAGGTGTATTCACATGGTTGGTTTGGATACAATTTTAGAAAAAATAAAATTAGAATAAATTTTTTCTTAATTTAGATTGATTTAGATTTTAAAAATAATAATCAATCCAAACTAATTTGATATTCACTTCCATCAATTAGATTCAATTATATTATAATATATAAAATATTATTTTTAGAAAGAAAAAAAATTTGCCCAAATATTTGCATACTATTATGTTATTAAAAGTGATAAGTAGCATTTGTAGTTTATTCAGATCCATTAAATGGAAGAAAAAAAAAATATATATATATATATAAGTATTATATTATTATGTCATTAAACTTGTGTATAATAATTGTTATTAATAGTAAAAAATAGTTTGATTTATGCTTTAGATTTGGAAATCCCAAATATACTATTTGAACCAATAATCATCCAATTTGGATTGCATCCAATCCAATTAAGCTAATGAGGCAGCAAATTTATAATTGGTTTAATTTGAATTTTCTAGAGTTGATTGTATTAATAGTAATAAACACTCTTATCTATTTTAAATTTGATTTTATGATTTCAAAAATATAATTTATGTGAATATTAGAACTAGAAAATTATTCCTAACATATACTATACTGAAAAAAATATAAAATAAATGACGACTTTCTATATCAGGTATAGTGCACCTCTCATAAAAATTTGTACGATGGTAATGAATACCAAACTTATTATGTCAGTTGATATTAGAATTGACATGGTAAATAGTTATTGTATCGGTTGAATTTATAACTATTATAATAAATTTAATTACTGTTTTAATTTTAATTAATATAGTAAATATTCTTTAAAATTTCACATCCATTCTCCAAAGTCTTTCTTCTCCACGAACTATAAACTCTCCTTTTCAAATCTTAATTTTGGATACATCTTTGGAATTTTGGTCAACCTACTTCTTTAATTCCCTACAGTGCATAATTTATTTCCTTGCTCACAGTCACACATTTAGTCTCTGAATGCACTTCCTTATTTATTGTTTCCCTTCTCTTCTCAAGTCCTCTGGACCTCTAATGTTTATGAAAAGGATTATCATTGGTCCCCCTCTTTTTGGTTGCACAGTCCCTTTCTTCCAAATTTTCTATAATCTTAACTCTCTTCCTCTTATTTCCTACATATGTAATGCCTGTTGCTTTTGCTAGGTTCCAATTTTTCATAGCTGAAACAGTTATAGAATTGCTTAGGGAATGCAATATTGACCTTAACTTTCTCCTTTCCAGCGCATTTGTCCTTCAGACAGTGTTTGTTGGGAATCTTCATTGTTGATTTCCATTGTCCCCTCTAACTTACGATTCCAAGGATGCTCCCCGAGTCCACTACACTCATGGAGTAATCTAGAAGGGCTCCCATCATGATTCCAAATTGGGCTTCACAAATATTTGTACATTGGCCCAATCCAATCTTTTGCAACTGGGCCTTGTCCTTGGCCCATTCTGTAATATCAATACAATTCTGAAAAGTCTCAGCAACTTCAGATTGAGAAATGAGCCTATGTTTACTTCTGAACACTGGTTGGCAGATCCTTGATTTTTTCCTTTTGCCCCTGCCATTGATTTCCTTCGCCCTTGCATTCCTATTTTGCCCTTACCATCTTCACCATCAATAATCCCTACATTTTTCTGTTACTCCACTGTTATACCTTGTTTTATGGTTTGGGCAAAATTATATTTTTTGACCTCCATTTCCCACTACTCCGACTCCGATGACACCATGCTTATCTCTTCGATTCTTGTTGATGATGAATCCTCATCCATTGATTTGTGTATTAAATATCAAAATACTTATAAAGAATTTATATATAAATAGATAAACTTTTTAAATAACCATTTACATAAACATTTTTTTATTAGGACTTATCAGCCGATACACTATTTTTTTAGGAATCAATAATTTAGGTATTTAATCATGTCTTTAAAAATAAAACATACACATACATTTTTTTTACAACCTAATATATATTATGTATATTACGTGCATTTATCAATTTTGTAACTACTCATATTTTTCTTTTTTGAACTTGTTTTTCATTAGGAGATTTATATTATTTTGTAGAATAAACTCTTCTTTGTGAGAAAGGGAATTCGTATCGAGTAAAAAACAATTGAAAAGAAAATTTAAAATAATTGTAAATCAATAGGTGAAGGTTTCCTTATTTTTGTGCATCATTTGCTTAGATACCTCATATCAACTCTTGGTCAAGGATTACTCAACTTGGTCGTGACTCTCAACTGTAGGTGTTGTTAATTGGGGAAGTTGCTTAGACAAAAAAGGTTTTACGTTTTTCTGGGACATGCTTTGTTATTGTGAAAGTCAAAGAAATAACCTACTGTTTTCAAAAGCTAAATAATGTGTCTTATCTCAATGACCAATGAAACATTTTGGTTTATATGTTTATTTTACGGTTCAAATTTCCTCCACCACTATAAGTTTATGTAATAATCAGTGAATTATCTATCTTGCGCATCTAATCATGCCCATCATCATGATCATTCAAAACATATTGAAATCAACCGTTACTTCATTATTAGATCATGTCAAAAGTCAATACGAGTTGGCCGACCTTTTCACCAAGGCATTGAGGACTTCACAATTTTTCACTCTCACAGCACAAATTGAAAATATACAAACAACATAGATTCTCCAACTTGAAGAAGGGTAGTACAAATTAGAAGTTGTTATTGTTTGTTAAAATTCTCTTGCAAATTGCTGTAATTGAATAGTATTAGAACCATTTCTTTTCTGTATAAAAATATCCTTGTACTAATCTTTTCAATGAATGAATTAGTTTTACCTATTCACAATTTAATAGAACTTGAATTGCGTCCTTCAATTTACGTAACATTGAAGTAATTCAGGTCAAATATATTAGATAATAATAAGTGAAGACAGCGATTATAATGAGATGTGATTTGCCTTGTTGAAGTGGTAGGCCACTAGCAGCATCATGAAGAGCTTATATGAAGCTTTATTTTTTGACCCTAGAAAAGTTGCTTGTGACATTTGTATAATTCTTTTTATGTAACTTATTATACATAATCAAGCTTGTCATATGTACTCGTGCAACCACCCTATATCAGAATTACTTTGATTTTCATACTTGGACATATGTTTGTGAAACTGAAAGAAAAGACAGATGAAATGTTAAAGAAGATTTTGCATGAAATATTGTACGTAAAGAAGAAACAGTTTAACATGAATAATAGCAATTACTAATGTCGTTTATATATATACATTCCCATATATATAAAATACCGATACTTTAAGATTAGCTGCAGATAAAAAACCAAAGGTTCGTTGGTCTGAGGAAGCTGTCAGGAAGTACCACAAGGAAGACACTTTAGTAGTGAGAATGCACCTCTGGAGGTAGCTTATGAAATTTGAATCCACCTTGTTTGCTTTTATTGATCACCAAAAATTGTATTCATTCCTCTATGTAAAATACTGAGATCAAGAAAATGAAAAAGGTGTGAGGAATCAAGCTTAAGAAGTCAACAAATGGAAACAAAATTCAATAGAAAATGAAAAGTAAGATATGAAAGTTTGTAAGAGGCCAAAATCAACCTTATGCTGTCATGCCAACAAAAAAATAGAGGTCATAAAATGCTTTGGATCATAACATGGTATAAACGCTAGCGTTCCATGTCTAAGATTTCGAATGCTGAGACCTATACACGACTAGTTCCTGCAGAGAAAAGTTAAATGTGAGTGTTCATCCTTTGTGTAACTTAACCATTGACTAATGCCAAAGAACAAGGCCAGAGGGATTAATGAGGTTACCTTAGAACAGCTTACTTGATCATGATTCACGTTCGAAGATTTCACTATTGTTTCCCATTTCGTATAGCTTGATGCTCTACTAAAACCCTGTCTTTTAGCCTTGGATTGTGTACCTTGATTCGAATGTGGGAATGAATTCTTAGAGGAAACTAGAGGCAGGGCACGACAAAGCCAGGACTCAGAAGGTGACTTTGGCAACGGTGGGGCAAGAGGATGGAGAACATATTCAGTGCCAACTTTTCCTTGATCATCAACTACGACAATCTTCGGGTTGTTGATCTCTGCATCTTTCTCAAATGAACATGGCACAAGTTGCAAGGACGCGGATTCTTGATTACTTTCTTGATCAGCTGTCATTTTTTCAGCCTTATCTTCTTTGGCCATGAGATATACCATGCTAGGTAGAGTTGAAGAATTGGCATCCAAAACTTGAGAACTCAAATTCCCGTCCAAAACTTGTAGGTGTTTCATATCTCGAAAAGAATCTAGTAAGGAATTTCTTTCTCTTCCTACCACTGTTCCGCTTCCTAATGAACGTGAACTAGAGCATGACGATTTTACTGTACTCGCAGTATCTATGTACAGTGTCTTTTCAAAAGTAAGGCTTCCAGAACTTGAGCTTCTTTTGGCTCCTTGTGATAGCATCTCTTGAATACTTGCAGATCCTCTGCTAGGGAATTTCAATTTGCCAGAAAGATTATAATCAGCTTGTTTGGAATCACCAAGCGGCTTTGCTCCGGGAAAGAGAGGTTGAGGTTTACTTGGAAAAGGAGATATGCCAGCAGCAGCAGCAGCTCTTGAACGACGAAAGGGAGAGAGCCTACCCAGCTGCTTCATTTCACCAGAGTAAGCATACCTACTTGATTCACTAGTCCATTTTTTCCTTAGATCCTGCTTGTCTGGTGATGCAGCTCTAGAGCTTGATTTCCTCTTATTAATAGCATCCCAAGCCTGCAGCAAAAGTTAATGATTCATAAATGTACAATTGACTACAGAAGGGTGCAATGCAATGCTGAATAGAAAATAAGTATTATGTAGTTCATACCTTCTTTATAACTGGAGCTGGTCTGTGAGAGCGAATATGAGAACTTTTATCAGGTTTTCCAACCTCATAAGCAGAATACAATGACAACTGATTTCCTATTTTTGTTCCAGTCACTGGATTTAGTATGCACAATGAATTTCTAACACATAAGCGAGGAAGCAATCCGCAACCTTTAGCTGAAATATTTGCATAATCATTAGTTTCATCTCCACTTTCCTCTTCTTCATCTTCTTCACATTGACCAGTATATGGTACAATGTCAGTGATATGTCTATTAACAAATGATTTCTTTTGCTCAGGAACCAATTTGATGAATTCCCTAGGTTGTTCTACAAGAACAGATTGTTTTCTAGAAGAAATATATCGAGGAGGCTGGATAGTCATAGCCTTTGCTGCATGTAAAAACCGGTTCATCATGAAATCATGAGCTTGTTTATCAGTAGAAGAGGCTCCACACATATTTGCATCCAAATTATCTAAGCCGCTAACACCACTTACACTACAATTCATGGACAATGGTTCTGTAGGTGACAGTGTTTCCAGGGCATCAGAAAAAACATCACCATCATTATCATAGTCATCGTTCTCTTCCACCTTTTCCAATTTCTCATCTTTGCGTTCTCCGTCACAGTCTATTTTCTCACTACAAGAATTTGATGTGCTTGGGGATCTAAAGTTATTTTCAACATTAGCGTTCTTTTCCAATAGTTGTTTGGCATGATTTGTGGACTTTCCAGGGGGAAGAGTTGGGGTTGGGGTAACTGAAATCTGTACAGGAGGTTGAGGTTCAGATCCATCATAATCCTTCGGCCTTCCAGGGATATGCTCCCAATTGAAAGGCACTGCAACAGGGTCTGTTACCTGATCCAAAGTGGTGTCTGATTTACAATATGGAAGTGTTTGTGGCTTCTCTAATATCCTTCTAGTTTCAGTTAAGGATGGAGGTGTACCAAAAGTGCGTCTCACCGACATAAGAGGAGCATCAATGTTCAACTTCCTTTCATCCATCATGTTCCACCCCAACATCAACTCAACTCTCTTTCTTTTATGCAGGAACTCTCATTACCAAGTTCAAGAATCAAGGGAATATCATATGCTCTACTAATTTCAGCATGAAAAGGATAAGACATCAAAATCCTTCTATTCAATCAAGAAACTCTGAAAAATAGAAGATGGAAGAACCAGATCATTACATTTTAAATTACAATTTAAAGAGTAAATTCTCCGCTTCAAATTTCAATTCAACGGGACTTAAACCGAGCACATTGATGCAACTAGTAAGAAAAATTTAAACCAAAAATGAACTCACGACAACAGCTATAGATAACTCAGATAACTTTCCATCTTCTCAGCCTTTAACCATGGAGAAAAATTCCGTAATAGTTTATTGAGCGAGTGAGACGGGAAAAGCAAACATTCCACTGATTCTAGTTATACAAGTTTTGATATTTGTTGCTTAGGAAACCAAAGACTCAACCATACGACAATAAAATTCCTATAAAAACCCCACTTTCCTCTTCTCAAAAAACCAAATATACAAATATTTAACAATGGCAAGTCTCTAAAAACAACAGAGGCAACTAAGTATAGTTAATAAGCTAAACAGACAAAGCAAGAGAACCTTAATGGATCGTCATATCATAACAAGCTGAGCGTAAGGTCCCACTAGAGTAATAATTGAAGTGCAAGAGAAAAAAAGAGAAAAAGCAATGAAGAAAAGATGATACCTATTTAATAACAGCATGAAACATGGGACACGGTCATCCCAGGAATTTGCAGTGGAAGCCAAATGGAAGAAAGTGTCTGTAGTGTGTTTTTTTGTGATGATGAAGTGGCATTATGCATCTGAATTGGCCATATAAAAGTCAAGAAATGGATAGCAGGGAATCGTCAAATAAGTAGTGAGTGAACATCACTTGGTGAGAGAGTTCAGTCCCAGGAAAGATGAAAGATGAAATGAGTGAGTGAGTGAGTGGGGGAATGAGTAAGCACAAAGGAAAGCAGTGATAAAGACAGAAAGATTGGGTATTTGTTGTTCTTTTGCTTTCTGCGTAATTTTGGATTTTACAATGTGTCTGCAAGATCCTGACCAAGATAACGTTACAGAATGGACTAAATATTCCACTACAATGGTACACTTTTTTTCACTGTTATGGACTGCTGCTCAAACCACGCGCTTCCTTTTTCCACTACCTTCTTTCTATTTCGTCATTTGCAATCTAATTTTGATTTTGTGTAAACAAGTTTTTCCATATCGCTTTCATGCAACACACTACACATGGCTTCGACGTTAAGCTGAAGAATCCCCTAAAGTAAATTTATTTTAAAAGTCAATGATTAGAATGTCTACAATTTTAAATATATCATAATTTATTGGAAAAAAGTATTTATTTCATTTTTATCCACTAGCACTTTAAATATTCCATCATACTTGCTATCTATATTTAGTAATTTGAATCATAGAAATTTGGTAAAGACATGGTAAGGATAAATCACACCTTAATTGTAAAAATAATAAATTTTATTCATGTAATTGTGCTAATTTAAGTAATTAATTAGCCGTTTTTAAATTATTATTTATTTCGTTTATTAATAATTTGAAGTGGCTAGTACGTTGCTTCTTACTCCTGATTAATGTGCTCGGTAATATTGTCAAACCTAATTAATTATTGAATAAAGATCTTATCAATTATATTCCTTCCATTTAAAAATATGTTATATTTAAATACACAAATTAAAATATTAAATTTTTGGTAAGCTAAGGAGAGTTGGGTTTAATGGATGAGACCAATCCCGATATGTAACTTTATAAAATAAGAAGCAGAACAATTTACTAATTTATTAATGTATAAGTTACTCGTTAAATCTCTTAATATAATTGATACATCAAAAGGGAAGTTTCAAAAAATATATATCTTATACTCCTTTGTGTATCTCTAGATACTATGGTAGCTGCATTAATTATCATCTTCTATATCAAAATAAAATCATAATAAATCAATGACAAAACGCAATAATATATAAACTAAACTAATTTTAATACTAAGATAGTTCTGAACAATATGCACAAATTTCATGCAACTTTTTAATTATCAAATATTATTAAAGGTTTTCAACTTCAACATTAACAAATAATATAAACGATAATTTTATAATTGAATTCAAAGACTAACATTTAACACGTTTTTAGTGTTACTTAGTTACGGAGTATCAGTTAATTCTAATTCCAATTGTTTTATTACATATATTTTATCACTCAACATGCAGCCTATTAGGTTAATTTATGGAGCTAATATATATATATATATATATATATATATACAACACTCATAAATATATTTTAAAATAAATAAATAATTATACATAACAAAGTCATTTAAGGCATAGAATTAATAAATAAAATTTAAGTTTTTTTGACAAATATACTTAAAGAAATCAAAATCCACTGAGAAAAAATATTTTAAGTCAGCTATAAATTTCAAAACATTTAAGTAAAATTTCTTTTTGTTGAGCGAAATTTGGATAAAAATTCTCTATCAACTCTCTCTCTATTCCATTGACCACCTACTTTTATATCACGTAAGTAGTTTATGAAAAAAAAAAAAAAAATTGTTTTCCAAAAATCAACATTTTCACTTAAGACTTAATCTTACACCCGTAGTGATATATATTTTTTACTCAAATCACTCATGTAGTCCACAAAATGTTACATACATGCGATCAAAAGAACAAGAAATAAAAAATAAAAGAAAAAACTTATTAAAAATAAAATTTGTTTGGGTCAGATTGTCTTAATATATTCTAGATTATATACTTCGAATGAAAAGAAAAGAAAGAAAAAAAGTTTCAAAATCTTATAAAGAAGTAAGAAATTCTATATTATATTACATAATTGAAAAATAAATTGATTTTTTAGTATATATATATATATATATAT
>Ga0099824_1008657_pt1 | contig 12931 bp, 4 predicted proteins | sample SiratrowhiteBW_FD_76837 | JGI IMG/M metagenome (GOLD analysis project Ga0099824, IMG submission 76837) | Root nodule microbial communities of legume samples collected from California, USA - Siratro white BW | ecosystem: Host-associated > Plants > Roots > Nodule | place: USA: California... | reverse complement strand
TTTTTTCTTTCTTTTCTTTCTTTTGGTCTTCTTTTTCTTATTATAAATAAAATTTTTTTTTTTTTTTTTTTTTGTATCAATGAATTTCATTAGAGTTTTGCATTGACTAAATTTCAATTGAAGTTTATATTTGATGAAGGACCAAGTAAGGCAAATACATTATCAATTATAGTGGATTGAACTATTTGTTGTGGACTTGCAGTGTAATGTATCTGATTTATTCATCTGCTCGTTGGTTGTCCGCTCTTGTTTAATTTTGTTAATTTTTTTAATCATTATCAGTTGTAGAAATGGTTAGTGGTGAGTAGAGAATCTTCAAGGATTATAGACATAATCACTTCCAAATGCAAGTTTTTTTACTATACGTATTCGTTATCTCTTTGTTTGTTAAGGTTTCATTCCGCACAAAAGTTTTCCATCCTAATATCAACAGTAATGGTAGTATCTGCCTTGACATTCTCAAAGAGCAATGGAGCCCTGCCCTCACAATATCCAAGGTAATCTATCTGATAATTTCTTTTTTTAGTTTTTTTGTCGGAGATATACTTAAAATGTTAAAATTTTGTAGGTCCTTTTGTCTATATGTTCTCTGCTGACAGATCCCAACCCAGATGATCCTCTGGTGCCTGAGATTGCTCATATGTACAAAACTGATAGACCCAAGTATGAGGCCACTGCCCGGTCATGGACTCAAAAATATGCGATGGGCTAAGTCATGGGTTGATCTGCTACATCCTATTTTCCTTATTCTCTACCATAGTTACTTCCCTTACTTTTCTACAATAGTAAATAAATAGTGTTGAATTGGTTTTAAACAGATATGATATGTATGTACTCTGTTCTATGCGAGTCCTTTGAACTTTAAAATTGAAAAAGAAGTTTCAGATGCAAGATAATTTTCATTTAAAACGTAATGTTTCTTAACAAAAATAAATCAATATCCTTGTGAATCTTATAAGTTTCCTTCAATTGTTGGAGAAAATCTTGTATGATAATCCAACCCATGTCTGTCTTTTTGTTTCAACGTGAGATTGAATGAATGTAGAAGTGTAGGGAGTATTATTTAGAAGGACATAGGACGTTAGAAAACATAGTACTTTGGATATCAAACAATAATAGAAGTAAACTATGGAATTGAGTTATTTGGCAAAGAACAGATGGGGTATATATATCTGGTGGTGGTGGGAGGTATGTACAAGTTTTGGACTAAAATAATTTACTAATAAGTTATAATATTATTTTGGCTAGACAGAAATGAATAATTAATTTTCTTACTTAGAAATAATTGATATGGAAACAAAATAAATAAAACAAGCTACAGAATAAAAAAATAATGCAATTAATATTATAGCAAATGTCAATATTTATGTTTTTTATATTTAATTTTAAAATGTATGTCCTCCTTCTAATATCGATATATTCCTTGTATTTTTCTTTTCCTTTTTAACTTTATATTTTATGTTTACGATAGAATTTAAGTTCTACCTTTACCTGTCTTAAAATGACAACTTTTTACTGGAAAACATATTGCTTACACAATTTTTCCTTACACAATTTTTTCGTAGTAAAAATCTTCTCATGTTAGCTTCTTCAAATCATTTTTGTAGAATTTTTAACTTTAAATTATAGTTTTCATAAATGAATAAATTAGTTTTGCTCATCGAGAAGATATAAGTTTTTCATAAGAGTTTGTTTAAATTATATTTTTAATTTACAAATGTTCTAGCTTTAGCCTATTGAGAAATTTTTTTATCAAGTATAAATGGTTATCACATATACGGACGAGTATAGATTAAATTTATGGTATTTTCTTAATAAGTACTCATTCAAATATGAGGCAAGCATGATAAACTCATACTTACGCTAATCTTTTTATTGTTATTGATTGTTCCAGTTTATGGTGGATTATGCACTCTCTTCTTTTTCAAACTATTAGGTTTGTCTGAGCTCATAGTTATATTGTGTATCTTCTCCACGAAATTATACTCAAAATAAAAAGTGTAATCTAATTACTTGTTAAGGTGTCCGTCCATTATGTTCTTTGAATTAGTGTTAAATGCATAGAAACTCTTTCCTAAATATCACCCAAAATCAGGTATTTAACCACAAAATCAATCAGTCAACAAATCAGGAAAGGAAAAAGTAATTCCCATCCTATGCTTCAAAATGAATATATAATTTGCTATATTTAAAATTTTCTATTACTTCATATAAATTTTGAAATTTTAAAAAAATCTATTATATAACTTTTACAAAAGTAAAGTATTTAAATTATAACTTTACCTCATAATCATGGTTCATCTATTTATTATTAATCATAACTTGCAAAGACACACATAAGCATTAAAAATAAATATTTTTTAAAAAATTGAAATAAAAACGCAATTAAATAGAATCAAAATAGAATTAAAGACAGTAAAATTATGAACAAGATTAAATAAAGAAAACCAGATTAGTTATTTTTTTTTTTCGATTAAACCATCAGTTTTCACCTGTTAAATTGATTCTAAATATATTAGAGTAACACTAAAAAATCTAGGTGAAATTCATACAATAAATAACTCAATTATATAAAATTAAGATCTAATCAAATAATTTTCCTAAACTCTAATAATTATTAGATTTGAATTTTATCAGTTGCAAAACAAATCTAAACAATTCATAATCTATCTTTAGATCAATTGTGAAATTGCTGTAGAAAGTAATCCTCTGGCCTTCAAGCTTCCATAGCGAACTTCATAGACTGTGATGTGAGCAATACAAAGAAAGAAGGTAAAAAATAGAAAGAAAATAAAAAGGTAAACCTAAGCATAAAAAAGAAAGAATAATGATGTAAATTGGAAAAATGTTTATTTTCAATTATTATTTGTGTTTAATTAGAGTCTCATTAATCAATTTAAAACCTCTTATTAGTAATAAATAGATTGGTTCCGGTTTTCAGTCAAGGCTATAATTATGAGTTCAATTACAAACCTTATATTCTAATTCCATATGAAAACATACAAAATTTGAGTAAACTTGAAAAAAATCATATAAAATGGTGGAAAACTTCAAATGTTAGTAATCATATACCCATTTGGAAATACCAGAAGGGAAGAATCCAACGCAATATATATATATATATAGACACCAAAAGTATAGTAAAAAGAGTAATAAATACCCGAAAATAGTCCTTTTCAAATTTTCATGTGCTTTTAATTCAACCTAACAAAAGATACTATGCATTCTTATTGTTTGAACAAATATGGAATACCACATTAAAATAAGACAAAAATGATAAATATTTCCATAAATAAGACAAGAAATAAAATTTTTGATTGTAACGATTCATTCAACAACAGTAAGTAGCTAACAAATTAAGTTTGTTAAGGTACCGATACATGACCATGAAAATAGGTGATACATTTGTATAAAACAATAACCAATACAAATGCTGAATTTTAAAATTCAATAATTTTCCGTTAATATATTATGATGCTAAATGCTAATTATTATTTTTAACATTGTAACTATCTGGTAAATTTATTATACACCACCTATTAATTTAATATTTATTATAATTTAATTGCTATGCGGTATCTAATAAGATAGAGGTGAGACACTGGAAGTAGAAGAGACACAAAAGGGAAGAGAGAGAGGAAAGAAAGAGAATAGGATAAAAGAGGGAAGAGAGTAGTTGAAGAAGATAATGAAAAGGGTATTTATGTAACTTTTAGAAGAGTGTAAATAGCAAAAACATAGTAAATTTTTGGAGGGTAAGGAGACAAGTTTTTTCTGAAAGGGGTCCGAAAAGAGGGGCCCCAAGTGATTTGAATTTATTCGACTTTTTTTAAATTACTCGGAATGTCTCCAGAAACCCCCTTACCGACATTGGTTGAGATACAAACTTCACAACAACCTAACAAAACAAAATACAAAATCAATTATATACCAAATCTGTTCACATGAGTATCTAAGGTGCCTTTCATAAATCTTGTGTTTAAAAAGAAATTAAATTATAGAATTTTTTAGTTTTCAAAAATTAGTTTTTTGTTTATTATAATTTTTATTTTTAAAGTCATAAACAAAAAAAAAAGTCATTATTAAAGATAATAAAAATGTTTTTTTAACTGAAAATTAAATTATTAATTTATTATTTAAAATATAATTATAAAAGTGTTTAAAAAAATAAAAAACACAAACTCAGAAATCTCGTGACCCTTCGTCACCCCTTCTTGAGTGTCAGACTTACCTTAGCAATATATCTGTAACACGCCGCTCTGCTCTGTTCAGACCTAAATATTAACTTTTTATACCTACGCTTATTATCGTGAATCATTAAAATAAGTTGACTATATTTTTAATTTTCATGAAATAAACAAGTCTTTATCTTTATAAAAATATCATCCTTTTTAATTTGAAGTGATTATTCTTGCTCTCTAATATTTATTTTAATCATAAAAAATTAAAAACATTAAACAAACTTTAGAGACATCACTTATTAACATTTCATCATTCGTAACTATCACATTCATTTGCTTGATATAAATAATTATTAGATGATTGACAATTATCACATAAGTATTATATAAAAATTAATTATTTTCAGATTAAAAACAAAAAAAAACATAATAATTTCTTTTTTATATAAATTAAAAATATATTTTGGTTTAATAAATTTTATGGAATTTTGTTGAGTTGTTGATTCACAACCTAATCAATTGTATTTTACATTTTGTGTAAAATATGTTTATATTAACTACTTAATAATGTTCTGGATAGAAATAGTTTCAAAAGGAAATACTTTATTATTCTTTCATTTTATGATAATTAATTTTAAAAATATATTTTAAATATTATATTTTAGATTAATTTTAATATTAATAATGTATTAAAATAAAATTCATACATTTATCCTATTATTATTTTTATTAAAATACATTAACAGTATAAGAAAAATATTTTTTCATGTAATCATAATTTGATTTTTTGAAATGATATAATCATAAATTATTATGATTTTAAATTGTTGACTTTTCTCATAGTGATGATGGATTAAACGTAAAAAATATAAGAATGTAAGAATTAAAATCAGATCTATAATCTTTTCAGGAATTAAAAAAGGAACATATTTAGTCCTTCTATGTTTAACTGAAATACATTCATACTGTAAAAAAGTTACATTCTGATGCAACAATAAAAAGTAACATTCTGATGCAACAATAAAGTATGATGTGATTCAAAAACTTGACTTTTTAAATAATTACTGCAAAAGTTATAATTTTAAAATAATAAATATGCAGTAAATTTTTTTATAAATTAATAATATATCTCGGTTTTCTTATTTCTAGTCAATACAACTCTAATTTTATATATAGTTCTTTTTCGCTGTTACCGGTAATAATTTTAAACATTTTTCATATAAGTATAACTGCATTCGTTTATTTATTTATTTATTTGGGATTGGAACTAACATTGTTTATTGTTTATTATTTATTATTCATTTATTTGATATTTAGTTCTCATTTTTTTATATGAATTAAAAGAAGTCCAAGCACATGTCTGTCAGTTTGTGTTTTCTTTTATGTCTTTAAACAATACATCAATTAATTGTGTATGTGTAAAATATTATAAGAAATAACATATAATCACAGATGGGAAACAATCTAGGAATTGATGAGAAATAAAAAATAAATAAAACTGATATATCTTTTTGAAGAAAAAAAAAAGAAAGAAATTTGAAATAATAAAATTCATATTTTATTTTTCATAGATTATCGTTTGCTTATATTGTATGTTTCTTTTGTATTTTAATTAAATTAAACAGCTTTATTTACACTTTTATTTCTATTCTTTTTTCCGTCAAAAGAATCTAACTGATTTATTTAACAATGTAAAACTATATTATTTATTTTGAAAGATAAATAAATTGATAAACTTAATTTCTTTTTATATTCTAAAATTAGTTTATGCATGAATTACTTTTAAAAATAAGTTTAGTTTATCCGTAAATTCAATTTAAATTATGGAAAACAAATATTTTTTTAATATTTTCCCAATTAATTTATGTGTAAGTTAAATTTAACTTACGAAAAAATTAAAATTAATTTGCTATTATTTTTCACTACTACAAGAATTTATAAAAAGGTTTGTCCAAATATAATAATTGTTTACGTTTTATTTAAGGAAATATAGTTTGCAATAATCCTTTAAAAAATATGTAAACCAGTAAGATATATTGTTGTATTACATATATTTAAATTTAATAAAATTGTAAATCTTCATCAATGTTATTTTATTTATAATTTTTAATTAATTAGAAAGGATAATTTAGAAACTAAAACGCAACATACTGTCAGCATACCTATAGTATTTATTTCTAAAATCTTTACATTTTAGTAGTTATATTTGGAATTTACATATTTTAGTCTGTCTATGTATACTTTTTATTTGTTTTAGTCTTCCTTAAAAAATTATTTTAGTTCCTCTTAAATAACGGAAACTAAATTGAATTGAAAAAACAATTTTAATCACGATTGTGTTCTCCTATTTGTTTTTTTTTTTTTTTTCAATTCACAATTTTAGTATATCTTCAATTTAAAACAAAGATAGATGCTCTTTTATTTTTGAAAATTTATATTTTTATCTAATATTTGATTTTCTCTATGTTTTTTTTTATTCAATTGGATTCTAGACTTAGTATATTTACCTAAGACAGCATAAAAATTATTTAATTAGTTAAATTATAAATGTTTGTGAAAAAAGTTATTCAAACATACGCAATGAAAAGTTTAACCAAAAAAGTGAATTTTCTGAAAGCGGGAGATTAAATATCTCTATTTTAAACTGAGACATTACAATTATCAATCAAACAAAATAAGTAGACAAAAATCGTTTTTAAAATTTAAAGAACAAAGGTGTAACTTTTTTCTCTCTCTTATAGAAATAAAATAAAAATAAACATGTAATTGAAATTTAAAATGAAACACATTAAGTGTTTATTTGAAATTCACTCACATCATTCAAACCAATTTTCCGTTTCCTTGAATATATCGTCCACATATTTAATTTTAACTTTAGGTTAAATTGATCTTAACTTAAATAATGAGTTTTGTGATTTGAAAGGTAAATCCAAACACGGATTTAATGCATGTTCACAAAAAGCATAGGTGTGATTTGTTGTGTGCAATAAATGATGACAGTTGAGCCAAAATGAGAGTGACTACTAACTGCCACTTCCTCGGGTTTCGGGGGCAGACATTGCCATCCTCAATGACTTGTCCCTCTCTTCTCTTTCACAGTTTCTCTTCCACCAAACATCATATCATATTCATATTATTATTATGCAAATAATTTCCAATGCTAACTAGTATTAAGTTCAAGCATGTTGAAGCACACAAGAATTCAAAACCAAACAATATGCATGTCAGTTTCACATTTCTTATAGAAACACTGAGATGAAGCCTGATATGAAGTGTCAAAACAAAGTAGTTAATGCAGCATGCAGCAATCTCACATAACCAGAAACCATGGAAAAGGAAAAGACAGAGGGGTGTTGGAGAGAATGGTTTGATTTAAAATTGCAAGGTTGTGTTTGGCATTTTATGCATCTAGAATGTATGTAGTAAATTTGCACCAGTTTGATGTCAACATTATTCTTGCGGCATTAAAGATGCTAATTGACATTGCGCTATCATGCGTGGGGACTCCAACTTTCACTTTCTGCAATTCACCTTTTATACTGTAGCTCCACAATCATATCAGGAATGCCACTCCAAGACAAATCATCATTTTGTTTCTTCCTACTTATTCTAACTAGGCCAAAACTACATACATGCATGTCTTTCTTCTTTAGTTAAATGGAATCACTACATTAGCTTTCATTCAAAATCTTAATGATAAATTTATGATGTTAGAAATACAAATAAATTAAAAGTTTTACATAAATAATTTATTATTCTTTCGTGTTGAATCTCTCTGTTATATATACCTACATGTAGTAGTTACTTTGAACTTTTTTCTATGAAGAAAAGGTTGTTTAGAAAAAAAGTAGTGAAAAAAACAATGTGAAAGAAATTGAAGTTCCTTTGGATACGGTGCCATATTCTGTGTGCGGAAAGTGATAGCGATACCTTATATTATCTGACTAACATTAATGGTGCTTTTAGCATCATGCAAGTGAAGAGGTCAAATTCCGTTTTCATAAATGTCTCATCAATGCCTCAGAAACCATGCAGTATTCAAGGGTTACTATAATGGAAGAAGAGTTGAATTTCAAGGACACGTGACCTAGTTATGTGTGATTATCACGAGTAGTGAAAAAACTTGTTGGGTTGGGTTGGGAACTGTGAAACCATTATAAAGTGAAGTTTATAATTGTGTTAAAAAATATTCATATTATTCTTAATAATAGTGCGTCTTTTGAGAAAATATTAGTAAAGAATAAATATTATATAAACAGTATGAACCTTCATTTCATGGTGAATGAATTTAGGTGGAAAGAGATGAAAAATAGAGATAAAAATTAATAAATGACGTTATGATACTAAGTAATATAATAATGTAGTAAAAAGGAGAAAGAAAATAAGTTGTACATTACTCTAATGTTAAAGTACTAGTTTATAATTTTTTAACCAACAAAGACATTAATTGTCTTTTCTAAAACACAAGACATGATTGTCAATTTTTCATCCCTTTTTCATCTCGGACGAAGAAAAGTCAAAATGACAGAAACCTTTTTTTTCTTACAGGTCTTGTTTGCTTCAAAACTTTGATAGGGCATTGTGTGTTCAACTTGCTTTGCTTCACGGTGATGTTATCAAAATCATTTTTACTTGTTCTGAATTTTATTTCTACTGTTAATACTGTTGATATTTTGAAAAGTAAATACTGTTAAACATTTTTTTTTAATTCAAATCCGGATACTCAAGTAATAAATTTTGAAAATATTGAAATTCATGTAAGAAATTAACCTCTTACAATAAATATTTTTTATACACACAAGTACGAAAATCAAATATATATGACTACAACATTTGGATTAATATGTGTTTCCATTGAACATGGAAGTTAGAATATTTTGCTCCACAATAATTAATGTTTTTAGTGTCTCAAAATATAAAAATATGTCTAAAAAAGTGTAAAATTGGATATCTATCATATTTTCAAAGATAATAGATATTCAAAAAATTGAGGAGAAAAATTGTTTAAGGGCAGAAATCAATATGAAATCCAAATGAGTCAAATGACTAATGAAAACAAAAATGACAATCAACTATCCAAAAGAGTGAATACTATTTGAAAGTTTGAAGAGGAACATTTAAAAAAATACACAATTTAGCTCCTTTAAATAGAAAAAAAAAAAGACTAAAGAAAAAGAAAAATGATAAGATAGGAAAGGACATTGGAGGTGGGGGAAAGTGGTGACATATAAGGGAAAAGGAAGAGAAGACATCACACCAGGCTTGAAAGTTGTAATATCACAAAATCAATTACCCATCTCATTTTGCCATCTAACTTTTCCTCTGCTTTATAATTCAGTATTCTCCTTCCCCAACCTCCCAACTAAATGACTTTTTGACTAATTTAATAGCCAACAATTAACTAAAATCTACAAAAAACTATTTATTAATTAGAATAGATTGTTTATGACAGGTCTAAATGATCAAATAGTTATTTTTATTAATATTAAGCTTAAAAACAGCTGGATCCAAGGTCAAACTTCTAGCTTTTTTATTGGAGTGGAAGAAGTCACATGAGTGAGGTTTGTTGCATAGGTGATTTCACTCTCTGTTTGGAGGTGACCTTCTCTTAATTGATGTTTTTGTTGTCTTGTCATTGAATGAAACAACCAAGGTTCTGTTTGAATTGAATGATGGAAAGTAAGAGAATAAAGAAAAACTAAACCAAATAGAAATAAGGTAGTTTGAATTAGATGAAGAAAATATAAATGAGTAAAAAGTGAGATGAATTTCTTTTGTTTATTATTTTAATACTATCTTTTAATTATTATTATTATTAAAATAAAATAAAATAAAATATAAACATCTTATTTTATGATATAAATATTTCTATAATTAATTGATTATGTAACTTAATCACTTATATTAAAAACACAATTAATTGTGTTAATTTTTACATAACTTTTTTAAATTTGGTTAAGAAAGTTGTAGCTTTTAATCTTGTAAACCTTACATCTTATGTAAATTTATATAAAATAAACTCGGTTATACTCTTTATTTTGCTTTAATCATTCTTTCATTTTTCTAGAAGAGAGCAAAGAAATGAGATGGTGAAGACCCTTTTGTTTTCTTAAAATTGTAAAGAATAAAAAGAAAGGTGTGAATTAACTAAGTTCTTCTCTTTCATCCAAAAAGCAACATAAAACACTTAGAAAGTCACTCTTGATAAATGTTTACATCTACTTGCATTTGTTTAACTCATGCACATCAATATATATATTCCATAATTGCAGTGTTAAGCAAAAAATAAAATAAATAAAATAGAGTATTCGAGAGATTTTTTAATCTTATATAAAATTGTTCAAAACAATATATCTTTTAAACCCCTATTCTAGTCCTTATTTCCTAGAGCAAAATTTATTAATAAGAAAAATTTGGTTATTTCTGATGATATCCTCCACATCATAAGGTTCATTTATCAAAATATTCAATTTCTGTGTGGAATTAGTCGTTGTCTTTTAATCTTGTTCCACTTTCATCACAAACTCTTCAACTTTACCCTACAACCCCAATATACCACCCAATAATGACTCCAATTGCCTCTAACATACTTTCAAGGTGTATTCGTTGTGAAGTAATATGTCTTCTAATAGGATTCAATATTGCATAAAAAAGAAGACCTCTGGGATGCACCATCTAGAAAAAGAAATATTATTGCAAACGCATAACTCCAACTTTCTTTCTAACAAAGTCTTGATTGCATTAGAATGTTATCATAGCCAATCACTTGATCAACTTGAATGGTCATCTACAAAAACGAAACACAAAGTTATTACTTTTGCAATGATTATCAGTTTAGTTTAAAAAGGAGACACTTGACATTATTTCACAATCTTCATATAAATCTTTTGATTTAAACATTAGTTAGAGTATGAAAATTTCAATTTTGGGTATTTATTAGTAATCCAACCTCAGGCGTTAATTTGTACTACTACAAAAATTCTAACTGCATCAACCACATTACCCTTAAACAGAATACTATTTCATTGATCCCAAACAAACCATATCATAGCTATCCACATGGTTCTCCTAACAATATTTTTCTTTTTAAACAATTTCATTACATAAAATTGCTAAAAAATCTTTATATATCTTAAAATGATGTACCCCACTTACTCGAAACCATATATTGCACAAGTTCCAGACCTACTAAGTTAGTCTACACCTAAAAAACAAATAATTCATTGCTCATCTTTCTCCCCATACACAGTATATAAAATGTCAGATACTTCTCACCAATCTATCATTTGTGAATATTTTATTAATGAACACTCTCCAAGCGAAAATGTTGGGCCAATGGTAATGTCTGCACCTTACATAATTCAATGAACATTTCATTCCCCTCTCCAAAGATTATACCTTGTAGCCTATCATATACTTGACTAATAGAGTAATCGTGAGTTAATCCTCCTTTCCATACCCACACATCCTCTTTATCTCTACTTAAACGAATGTCATTCAAATTAGCCGATAGTGCACTAGTCTGATTTTCTTTCCAGACAAATCAAGTTCTTCTCTAATCAAAATTACATTCTCACCTATCAAAATTTCAACTTCCTAAATCTCCAACTTTAGCATCTTTATTCAAAGAATTTTTGTATAGTATTGGGTTTATTTTTTCATGAAGGGTTCATCACCCCTCCAAACATCATGCTAAAACTTGATTTTCTTCCCATTCCCTATAGTCCAAACCATGTTTTCGTGAAACCAACTCCTTGTTCCCTTCCTATTCGTTGCCTTCTTTAAGTCCCTCGACCAAGGATTATTTCTTATTTTCTATACCATTATTCATCTTTCTCTATTATCCCTGACCAAGTTTGATATTTCCTAAGGTTACCCCTAATTAGCATTCTCAGGTATGTCAATGGTAGGATCATGGCATTACAATTCAGCATTTTTGCATACTTATTTAGAATGTCTTCACTTACACCTACTCCACCTATTTTACTCTTACAGAAATTAACTTTTAAGTCCTGAGACCAATTCAAAACATCTAAGGATGGTCTTTAAAGCAAGAATGTTATGGTGTTCTGATTTAACTAGAAATATAGTGTCATTTGCAAATTGAAGCATGCACATCTCAATCTCTCTTTTACCCACTTTAATTTCCTTTAGGATTGTGAGTAGAGATATAAATATGTTAAATATAGATATTTTATTATTTAAGTTAAAAAGCTTATAAAGAGAAAAACTTAATTCTTAAAAATTTATGAAAACCATTATCTTTAAATTTAAGTTTATAATGAGAAGTTAATTATCATAATTAAGAGGGAAAACATACCCCAATTTATAATTATCAAATAGGGAGAAGTTTGACTTTTATATCAATATGTTCTATCTCTTATTGACAATGGAATGTAGAATAGACAAGAATGTACCATGATTTATGGACCTAACCTATGGACATATAAGATTGTACTTTGGTATTTCTATTTAGTCATTACAAAATATAATTACTTTTTTAAAGTTCTCAACCTTTCATATACATAATTGTCAAAATACTTTAATATCATTTGATCAATTTTTAAATTTTGTATAACATTATATTTTTAATATATAATTGTTTATATATATAAGACTAACGTTAGTGTTAGTATTCTCACAATACTAAATGGATTTGATGAAGCCATACAAGACAAGTTCAGCTAAGCAATGGCAGCAAGCAAGCAATTGGATTTTTGGTCTTGATTTGGTGTGAGTGTGTTCGAGAT
>Ga0099824_1008652_pt1 | contig 12934 bp, 4 predicted proteins | sample SiratrowhiteBW_FD_76837 | JGI IMG/M metagenome (GOLD analysis project Ga0099824, IMG submission 76837) | Root nodule microbial communities of legume samples collected from California, USA - Siratro white BW | ecosystem: Host-associated > Plants > Roots > Nodule | place: USA: California... | reverse complement strand
TGCATTGCCATCATTATACTGTTGATAATAGTAGCTATCATAGTTGTGGGTGTTCTCAAACCTTGGAAGAGTAGCTAGGGCACTTGAGTGTGTGGCCCTGTACCTTTTGTCCATAACATATGCATGTGTGTCAAAAGGACATCTTAGAGCCGGATTTTCAAGCCTTCTTTTATTTTGTATGATTGAGATGCTTGGTTTGTGTGTTGTGACTGATTTCTGAATACATTCATTGTGGTGTCTCACGAATATAAATTCATATTCTTTATATCCCTCAAAGGTTTATCAGGGTCTTTTGTTTCCTTGTATTATTCTATAAAGCTGTTTTCTCTGTCATTGTCTAGTTGCAATTTGCATTGATATTCTTCTTGGAAAGAAAAAGCACGTTCTTAGAGAACATTCATTAGTACTTCCTAGTTTCATTTTTGTCAGCTGGTTTAAGATAGTGCTCCTCGGTAGTTTACCAAAATACAAGGTTGTCCTAACAATTTTATTAGCGTACGTAATAACCTTTGTATAAACGTGAGAGTAATGAAGAGTTCTATTTTAGCATGGACCGTGTAGTTTCTTTGGGTAGGACTGAGCCAAGGTGCTCATGCTGTGAAGTATTTCTGCTGATTTTGTGCCACACATAATGTCAGTGTAGCTTCTATAGGTATTTCAAAAACAAAGGCTCACTTACTGGTATCTTTACTTCTTCAATTCACCAACTTTTGTTTTTTCTTTTGACAAGTTTCACTTTCCACTTGTTAACCTTTAAAATATCCAAATATTCACTTTACCATCTTATATCTTACCCCAATTCTTTTAAGGATGTCATGTATCTTCAACTTCATCTTCTTTTTCTTCATATAGTAATAATAATAATAATAATTTTATAACCATCATTTTTATTACCATTATTATTGTTATTATTATTATTATTATTATTATTATTATTATAATAAATATTATTATTATTATAATAAAGATTATTACATAGGCACTTACGTGTATATCAGTATACATTATCCTCTATATCTATAAAATAGAAAGTTATCTAGCTACTTTGTTAAACCTTTTCACATTCAATTTCATTTAAATTTTATTCTCAAGTAATTATGAATTGAAATTCTTCCTTTGAACAAATATTTCTGTTGTTCTATGAAAAAAAAAAAAAAAAACTCCTAGGATTTTTCTTCATATTTTATCCTTATTTAAATTTCTTAACCTCTTCAGGATTTCTTCATCTTTACTTGATTTCCTTCATTTTTTATTTAATATAATTGGTCTCTCCTATATCAACTGTTTTTTATTTTAATTTCCTAAAAATAAATCACCTTTGTCCTTTTTTTCATTTGGATAGTAGTTTTAATTGATCTATCACTATTTTAATTTTTTTTTTTTTTACCTAACTTAGTTTTGATTTATTTCATGATCTTGACCACATTGATTGTGCCTCGAAACTAATTAAAACATAGTCAGTATTGAACTTGAATTATTTTTATTTATTAACAATCGTTATATTTAAATATATTTAATATTTTCCTATAAACAATTTATTAATTTTTATTGATTTGATTCACTTTAATTAAATAATACGTTCATCTTTTATGTTAAATAATTACTATAATAATAAAAGTTATATGTTGGATTTGACCCATTGCAATGCACATGTCAAAATATTAATTTTATTTGAATTTCAAAAGAAAATGCATCTGTAAGAATTCTTGGTTTAGCTCTTGGACTCTTGCTTGATCATCTACTGAGTTATTTTCAATTACTAAGAGTTAATAATTTGCGAAAGTGATAACATGATTATTGTACTATTTTTTTTTCCTTCTTCTGGGTTTGAATAAGCTATATAAGTACGAGGTATATAAAAAAGTTGAGGGTGAAAGTGAAATAGGGTATTTTCCCAACATATCCTGCTTTTATGGCTTCTAGTTTTACGAGCAGATTACGTTTGGTGGGAATCAGAGAAATAGAGTAGATGAAAAAAAAAGGTGAGTGGAAATATGTAAAGAAAATATAGTAAACATTAAGATATTTAAGTGAAGAGAAATGAAAAATAAGTATGGTAAAAATAAAAATAGGAGTGAAAATAAAAGAAACACTTTACTATGTTGCTTGAAATCTTCACCCACAATGTGGGATTGACACAGGATTAGGTATAAATTTTTTTTGCATTATGATGTTTGAGTTATACTTTCTATAATATAAATTTAAAATATGATATAAAAACTGTCACACTTATTTCTTTTCAGGACAGAACTTACATGATATTATAAGTATTAATGTTCAACCATATTTATAGTTTTATCTTGTTAATGTACAAAAACAAGACTTTAAATATAATTGGAAAACGGTACACCTAAGCACCTACAATATGTTCTTTTTTTTTTTCTTTCTTTTAATTCTACCTGTCCAAATAAGCACCTGCAGTGTGAGTTCTTTTTCCTTCTTTTATTCTACCTATCGAAATAAGAAAAAAAAAAAAGAACTAACTTTTGTTTTTATCTATTTTATCACTTTATATTTGGGCTAATTTTCACACTCGTTTTCCGTCTTATTTCATTCTAACAGAGTTTTAGATATTTAGATTGTGGCATGTAAGTATGAGAAGGTTAAAAATCTATCATACTAATAGACCAAAAACTTCAATTATACAATTTTTCACTCTTGCTAAAACAACCAATACAAGTCATTATTGCCTCAAATTCCTACCATGCATGTAAAAAACCTACTTATAATCTTGTAATTGATTATACTTGTAGTATACTTTTGCGCTTATACTCGTCATCAACTGTTTCATCTTATAACCATGAAATTTTAAATATTTGTATTTAGTAGTGTATATCCGTGCCTCTTTTTTCGATTCCTATCTTCTTCACATACGAGCATCCCAAAAATATTTAGTAAAAATCAAAAGAGCAACAAATGCACTAAAATTGATGTACGAAAAAAGTTAGTTGTATGATAGTGGCTACATCATATTATATGTTAAAGTATGAATACTTTAAAAAGTAGAAAAATCTAAAGTTTATTCCATTGGTCAAAAGAATTATGACTATTATGTGCATCAAAGGCGAGTACCATCCGCTTGTCTTGAGTTTTGAATACTAACCAACTTTCTTTCATTTGTGCAGAGAATTGAATCCTATTTATGCATAGTGCCAATGTGACTAACATTGATTTAAATCATTTTTAACAGATTTATTGAAGGAAATTTAATAAAATTACTCCCAGAAAAAGATACAACTGACACTGACATATTTTTCAATTATTCCCCATCAAACCTAGACATAATCCTATTAACTATTTATATTGGAGGAAATAATTTGCACCAGTAGCATGTCTATGTTTATTGTTTGGAAAAAATAATGTAATTGTTGCATCAGTTGCAAAAGAATTGGATTACTAGGAAAATATACTATTTCGGACATCTAATGTCTTTTTAAAATGCCATTCTGTAATGAACAGGTGACAAACGCAACTGATCATGTTAGACTGGGAAACGACGCTCTCCAAACTGCAAAAAGTTTGCAAAAGAAGTCAAGAAAATGCATGATGATTTCCATTATATTGATCCTGGTCATTGCCCTCATCATCGTACTCGCTGTTTTGAAACCATGGAAGAAGTAACTAGAAGAGAGGAAAGTTTTATTACTTAGATATAAAGAACAACAGAATATAGATGTTTCATATTTAAGTTTCTTTTAAGTGCATGAAAACCTTCAATTGTTGCAGTAGTTACTTCGATTGTAGTACTTATACAGTGTCAAACTAACTTTTAGTGTACGCTTGCACGGCTAATGCATAATAAGTTGTCCACTGTTCTTTCTAACTCTGAATCATGAACAAGAGCTTTTATCCATTACTTTTTCGTAAATAAAACTACTCAAACATTTCCCGATAAATCACTCTGATTAGCCAGCTACAAACTTAGTTAAATCTACCCATATTTAATTACCAATGCTGGTAGTTAGCTGGTTGTGTAATTATTGGTTAAATAGGTACGTTAGTTACTATATTATTAGTATTTGAGGTGATGTGTGATGGGTGTAAATGACTAGTACTATTCTTCCTGTGTAAAGAAATGATGGATTTGATTTCAGGAGAATTAGCATGGGTAATGCATTCAAAAGTTGAGTATACAAACATGAGGTAAGTTTGAATAGTTGAATTCTGTTTAAGTAGTCATTGATCGTATAAACAGCAATGGTTGACGATAACAATTAATCTTGTGATCACAATTAGTGTTTAGAAACACTGACTCAGTGGTGGAGCTTCTCTAGGGTAGAGGGGAGAAGCTGTTATACCATCATTGCTCCTAACTTGTCACCTCTTCCATGTTGATATTAACAAGTCATAGTATACACAATCTAGTTGTCAATTGAGGTATAATTGATGTCAGGGGAAAAATAGTCTCGTGGGTAACATAAGCTAGCTTACAGACAAGTAAAGCCATGAATCACCTACTTTCATACTGGCTGTTTCTTTTTTATAGTTACTAAGACTAACTAAAGAACTTCATCAATGGACTCCATGTTTCTGTCATCCAAAGATAATGAAAGGTTTTCCATCTTTGGAATCGCTGTAGCTTCGTTACAGCAGACTCCCCCTCTAAAGTTTGTCTCTGAGGGTGTACACACCCCTAAATTCAAGTAAATAAAGTTCATGATGCACTTTAAAAGTAGAAGAAGAGTAACCAAAACTAGAAGGTAATTATATGTTCTTATTATGACTTCTAAAGCCGAGAATTGTTCAATGTCTTGAAATTGAACCTGCCCTCTTATAACTGTTAGTTATTTTGCCTTTATATACTTATGCATCCAGAGCTCATCATTCCCCCAAAATATTCAGCACTATTTAAATTTCATCATGAAAGATACTTGTCCTCATTAATTCTTAGATTTGACAACTTTACCACTTATTGTCCCCATAGCTGCAATATCATGAGAGCCTTTGTCAGCAGAGCATCCAGACCTCAAGGAAAATACATTCTCAAAACACAAAGAATAAGAGGTAGAGAATTTCAACAATCAGAGTTATCTAAATCATACTCACAGTGATTAAAAATGCCACGTAGCTATTGCATGTTTATAGCCCATAGGGTCAGAGAATAGAACTTCAGCATCCATTCGGCTAGACACTAGACAGGCAATGTTGTGGACTACCCTTGAGTAAAAGCATATACGGGAAGATTTGAAAACTCCAAGCTGCTATTACCCACCACTCACCAAATGGTCCCAAACTCAACTGTCAATTCTTACCAATTGAATGTTTGCCTCCAGCTGCCAACATATTTCACTTGCATTTTTCTCTTACTAAGTTTCACCCTTCAATTAAAATTCTTAAATCAACAGAAAGAACTAGATTTGTTTTCAATAAGGCATGTTGTCTAGGAACATATATATTCAAGTTTTCAGAACTTCATATCTTTCCTTGATAATATGGTGAGATATGGAAGCAGAAAATCATGTTCTGGATAGGCATTTAAACAACTTTTATCACTCAAATCAATCTGGATTTCAAGATAAAGGAAATCCTAATTTTTTCCTAGGTTGGATTTTTCACAGTATACACACTTTACAGTTTATTTGCTACCGTGACATTTAGAAGGCGTTCAGCACATGAAGCGACATGAATAACGCTATTTAATGACAGCAGTATGAGTAACATTTAACAATCAATACCATAAAGCCATGTTAAGCAGATACTCTTATTGATTGTTAAGGGACGGGAAGATAGCACGCAACAACAAACAACCATATGCCAAACATCAACTAGCCAATATCCAATATTTGAATTCACTTATTGAAACCATGAAGATCCACAATTTCTATAAATAAAATACAGGGGCAACAGAAACTCAATGTTCGTCATCTGAAGAAGCAGAAAAATACCTAGCATGAACAAACTCAGACATCTAACAAGTTAGGATTAATGTGGCACGGCCCAGAAATTCCCGTTTGCAAAAGAGAAATGTGATTTTGACAAAACAAACGTGAACTTTTAAGTTTAAAAAAGTAATGTGTAGATAAATTCAAAACGTCATGTATAATAAGTTTATTACTTTTCATAATAATAACTTAAAAAGTTATAACCAATAATAATTTCTAATAACCTGATAATATACAACTCATCTATTAAAATATCAAAAAAACTTGTACAGGGTTGAAAATTTCATACTGAGTTTCATAACAAAATTGCATTTAAGAAACAAAATTTTCAAACAAACCTTCTATACTTACCAATGGACATTTAACAAATCCCATTTCTGCAAAGTGAAAAGGCTAAAACTTCCAGCACCTCTCCATTTTTAACCTGCACCCCATCACTGAAGCTAAAATGACTAAAATGTCCTCTGTTTATAATTAAATAACTTCCAGAACATGTTTTCGAAAATCTATTTCCTAAAAACATTTTCCAGAATATAAATTTTATCTTTCAAGAAAAGGTTTTCCCGAAATAGAACATAAATCTCACTGAACAATATTTTCCAGAAATCTTCTGGAATTCGTTTTCCATAACTAATTCCACTGTTCCACAATTCCAATTCCCAAATTCACTACACACACCCCTCAACACATTTTGTAATTTCAAATTCGGAAGCATTTTCTGGAACCCGATTTCAAGAAATTCCCAGAACCCATTCCAGCAAAACGCTGCAAAAAAATAACAAAAGTTTCCCCAAACCACCTCCCCTTCCCTCTGAACACCAATACCATCTCCACCAATGAACACTGCTAACCACGCAGAACGCTCCTCCACCAACCTATACTGCCATGGCACCTCTTTCTTTCAAATAAAGATGACAGGCAGAATTGGTATTTTCAAAAATTGATGGGGTACAGGTCAAAAATGATGCAGAAGCTTTTGCCAAGTAAAAATTATCCAACACCAAATTTGCAAAAGCTAGCCCATGTTCCACAGTTTAGGGTTCTCTACCGACTTTTCCTGTTCTAACAACTCTCTCCCTCTCTCTCTCTTGGATAGAATGAGTTGTCTTGAAGTTAACTCCCGTGAAAATTATCCAAAAGCCACACATAAACCGATAGAGGAATTGGCGAGATCCCGAATTTCCTTGAGCCAACAGCATATGGATTAGATCTAGTTCGATTTCAGGGTTAGTAAAACAGAGGAAAAGTGAAGATTGCAGAATCCTCTCAAGACAAACATTGAATACAGAAACATTAAATATATAAAAAAAAAATAGGTTAGTTGGAAAGGTAACAAGGGAAGAAAATAAAGCTGTGTATACCTCGAAAAACATGGATTTCATGTTTGGTTAGAAATTAGGTCGCGAGATGCTTCACCGCGAATCAACTTCTCTTCTGTTTGTGACTGAAATTGAGAGAGAAAGAGAGAGACAGTGATAGTTCATTATTTTAAAATTTAGTCTTTGTACTATACTTTATTATTCAAAGTGAATCCTCTCACATCAAACCTATTTTAACCTATTAGTACAACAACATCAATTTATATATTTATAATTTTTCTAATTTTATGCTTTTTAATAAATTTTAACGTGTGTATATTTAATAAGAAACTTTAGGTGAAAATATTGAACGATATGGGACCTACCGCTACCACCCGATTGTATATATCTTACTCTTTTCAGTAGATATGAATTGAAAAGGATCATTCAATCTTCATCTAACGCTTCAGAAAACAATTGGTGCTTATTATTTAGAGTTAGACTTAGATAGATCATATTTTTGTCCTCACAAAACAAGTAAACCAAGAATGACACACCTGAATCCCTATGCAATTCTGATATCAAGAGTTGGACTTGTCCAATTCATACAAAGCCAAAATGGTAAATAAGAAAGACAAACGAAGAAAATGAACACCACTAATGCGATTCAGATAAGACCAACCACCGAGTAACATTTCAAGATGGACAACTATTACACAAACAAACTTCTGTAGTTGCTGTTCCTTTCTTTTATAGCCAATACAAATACAAATACCTATAAAATAAATAAGACCAACTTTAATTCAGTTTATGTCCCACAAAATCACTCCACAACTTAACACTAATGTTGCACTCAAAATCTTGTTCCTCATCCTACACTGAACACCAATAAGTAGTAAGTACTCTGGCACTTCATTTACTAGAACTCGAGAGTCTCGAAGTCCAATACTTCTCTATTTCCTCTGCTGTTCTTCCAGGAATTCTTCCAGCAATTAAAGACCACCTAAAAAGGAACACATTGTTTTACAAGCTCCATCTGCACTCTGTCTAAAAAGGGTAAGAAGCAAAGCATGTTAACAAGAAAAATTTCTCACCTTTTCCCAACCAGTTTATACATCCTGATGATAAGAGTTTCCTCATCTTCAGAAAATTCAACCTTGGAAGATCCACGCTTCCCTGAATCTAAACAGATTCTGTCATCTTTCACTAAAAACCATGCAGAAAAGTAGCTAAACTACCAAACTTTTAGTTAGGCACAATTTATTGTGTCAATTCTAAGATACTCAAATTATTTTTTATTTGGTACGTGTAAGTAAACACTATTTTTTTTTTTATATTTTCATATATGATGATAGTAGTAGTTTTCACTTTTCCACAACCATATGCATGTCAATCAATAATTGGGTGTTTGTCATAAACTCTAGGGTGTGTTTAATTACCTTTGCTAGCAAAAGTTATCTTTTTTTTTTTTTACAATCTATATTAGTATCTGAAATGATTAAAAACTATAAAATTTCCAATTTTCAACTTCAGAAGTGTACACTCTCACATGCAACTTAGAAAATAAAACTTATAACAAAAGCAAGATAGCAATCAAAGAAGATTGTGAAATTAGATTCCAAAAGTAGTTGGTATTCCATAAGAAAAGACTAAAAGAGTGACCCACAAGAAGCACTGGAGTGGATAAAACTGCAAAGATTAATGGGTGTGTGTCCCCTCAAGTTTGCAGATTTAACAAGAGACCTAGTATTATTCTATCAAAGAAAGAAGTAAATGCATTTAATATAATAAAAATGCATTCAAATATTTTTTTTTTGCATGGTAAGTAACATCTGAAAAGTTGGTAATAGAGTGTAGAATGATGCATACATACCAGAAGAAATTTGAGTGGAAGAGGTATTGGAGTCAGCCATTGGAAGGAGGTGGTAGTTTGAGAGTGTGGTGGAGGATGAAGAGAAGGAGTTTTGTTGAGAGGTATTAATAGAAGGAGAAGAACAATGGTTGCTGTTGAAGATTTGGGAGGGAGTGGAAAGAAACAGAGAAGAACGGTAGTTGAAGTTGGGGTGGAGGTTGACCCTTTAAGTTTAACTTTGTTAGGTAGTTGGACAATTTATTGTTAGTTGAAAACTACTACTTCTGTACTTAGCATATCAGTTAAGTCTAATATTCTCACTGGAACATATTCTTTTTTTCTTTTTTATAACTATTTTTATCCTTTTTAAAATTTGGATCAATAGTTATTTTAAAATAATGATGTTTCCAATTTTATCACAATTTTGAAATTGTTTCACTCGTTTAGAACAGAACTTTTATATAATTACATTCATTTTTAAATGTTTGAATATATATATATATATATAAAAGTAGTCATAACCATAAATGTTGAGATTTAAGAGGGGTGAATTGGATCTCATGATAACAATTCTTCAAATTAAGATTATTATTGAAAAAAAAAAATCTAGTATTAGTTTTTCTTTCAATTGCTTATGAAATTCATTTTGCGTCTAATTTCATCATATTGTCTTTTTTTCGTTTTCTTTGTAAGAATTTGTCCTTTTTTGTTTGAAGATAAGTCGAGTTCCATAATTTTTATATAGGTGAATTTAATGGAACAGGTTTTATGTTTTGAATGAACAAAAAATGTTATAAAATAAAAATTGGTGTAAAAGAACAAATTTAAAAGAAAAAAAACCAACTTTTTTTTATAAACATAAAATATCAAAATGAAAGTTAAAACCAAGATAAAAGATCAAAATGTAATTTATTCTGAAACTTAATAAAAATTATAAATCTTTTTTTATTCAATGAATTTATTAATAATTTTATATTTTTAGTAAATTTTTACTAATAGTTAAAATATCTTATTAAAAAGTATTAGAAAGTATCTTGTCAACACTTTTGTTTTTGTATAAAAGTTTACGAGTCTCATTTTTTATTTAACAAATTTCTACTTGCATATTAGACTTTAACTAATGTTTAAAATGGTGGTAGGAAGTATATTATTGGCCTCGTGTCTAAGAAAAAAAATAAATCTACTCACTTTTTTGTTACATTCCGAAATTAAAAATATAGCCAAGTTCATTTTTATATAATATTAAAATAGTGATATAAAGATGTAAATTTAATAATAACTACTTTATACCACCGAAAGATTAATTTTTAATGATAAAAACATTAAAAGTTATAGTAACATTTTATATTACAATATTAAAATAAGGTTTTACTTATTTTTAGACTATAAGAAAACAGACTTTGTTAATGAATATTTTTAAACGAATTAAATATATTTGATATTTTCTTGATTGTTAAAATATAAATATTTTCTTAAGTTTTCTTGCTTATCTGCTGTAAAGCAAAAAATAAAAAATACCTAAAATAAAATATCCGAACTCCATTTGTACCTTAGAAATACAATGCTATAAAACAAATAAATGTATCCAAAAAGTACAAAATGATGTAAGAATACATGGTTACGCGCTATATAAATCGAAAATTAATTATTATAATTGTATTTAACATTTTTTTAATATGATCAATTCAACCTTTCTGATGTAGTTAAGATATTTCGAAAGTTTGCTATGCATAAACAATTATCTTTATTCATTGGCCCATTACATTTTATTCTCTTTTTTTTTTTTTCCTCTTTCTATCCCATTATTATAAATTTTATTGTATAACTTTTATGAGATAAGCAAAATTATTCAATTATTTTGGCTGTAAATAAACTTTGTCCTCGTATTCAATTATGAAAGCGTGTTTGCCACTAAATCTATTCCTAAAAAAGTAAGCATATATGTAGACCATGTATTTAATAAATTGTATACATTTTTTTATACCACACAGGAAGCGGAATTCAACCCTTCCCAAACCAATGATTTATTAATATAAAAGTTATACATTTAAATACTAAAGTGCATACATTTAAAAACTAATCACTGCTTTCAAGAACAAAGCTGTATTATAAATATCTATTAAAATTTATGACAAAAAAGATATAAATAACATTTTGGATAAAAAGTTACGTATAAATTTAACCAATAATTTAAAGGCATTAATTGATATTTGTCAAAATGTAGAGAAAATTAGCTATTCTCGAATCTAGATAGGTAGAAAAAAGGTATTTTATAGTGTATTAGTCTAATACAATATGGTGGCTGAGCAATAGTTTGTAGATTGTGGTGTCTCCACCTCTCTAATAATTGATATTGTAATATAATTAGGTGAGAATTTGTAAGAATAATTTTACACAATTTTAAATTTGTAAAATTACTTCGCTATATTGCAATATAATTAGGAGAGAATTTGTAAGAATAATTTTACACAATTTTAAATTTGTAAAATTACTTCGCTAAAAGTTAGAGGCAAGTATATGAATTAAAATAATTCATGTTAAAAATCTTTATCATATAAAATTGGTTTTTTTTTCATTCTGGTCCAATTTTTTTTCAAAATTTTCATAATAGACACTTTTTTTTTTAATTCTCGTTATAGATAAATCGTGGCATTAATTCTGAATAAAATTGTGCAATTATAGCATGATTTTAATAATTGAAATTGTGTTACTGTGGCAAGATTTTAGTTGTTCTAAAATCGTGTTAATGTGACACGATTTTAGTTATTTTAAAATCATACTAATATAGCATGATTTCAGTTCAATTTCATTACACTGAAATCGTACTGACGTGACATGATTTGAATTAAATTTTTAAAATTGATTTCATTAAATCGTGCCAATTTGATACTATTTACCCATAATGAAAATAATTTTTTTTTTTACCCATTCTAGGAATTTCTAAAAGAAATTGCACCAAAATAGGAAAAAAGCCTATAAAATTTTAACTCCATGGCAAAAAAACATTTTTCTTGTAGTCTAATGTGTTTTTAAGAATAAAAATAATTATGATTTAAAATAATTAAATTTAAATTTTTTTTGTCTGAGTTGTAAGCTTGAATAAAAATAATAAAAGGGGAATTTTGTATTTTGGGATGATAATTTATCCCAAATTGACTTAGAGGATTACGAAGCTAAATTTATAATAATTTGACCTTAAAAAGCTGAAATGTCTTTAAATTGGAAGACCAACGCAAGATGCAAAGGGTCAAAAGCTTCCTCTTCCAACCCATTCAAAGAATAAGTTAATTTGTTCTTCTATCAAGAGGATTATATGACTCGTTAAGCGTCGAATGGTCGAGAAGAGGTTTATGTTGGGAGATATTTGACTCCCAGACCAACTCTAATTTTAGGGTTTTTCTCACTTCCTTATTTTTTTTTTCAAGTTTTTATTTTTTTGTTAATTAGTAAGTTATTTACACTTATGTGAGACTTTATTGTACCTTCATCTTTCTTGTTTTAATTTGTGTTTTTCAATTTCCAGTATATTTCAAAATTTCTTTTCACACATTCTTAAAAGTTTTGGAACTTATTTCTATTATATTTATTTTACAATTGGTGCTTCATATTGCTTTTGCGCTCTTGTTTTCATTAATTATTGCATTAATATAAGCTTAATCTGACACTTTTAGACACATCATTGAAATGTCACCCACAAAAAAGATATATATATTTTTGTCTTATTTTCACTCCTTAATTTGTTTTTGTAAAATATAATTCTTCCTAGTGTATGACTACTTAAACTTGTTTTTTTCTTTACAATAAAATAAGAAAAATATTTATTTTTAACCTGATATATATATATATATATATATATATATATATATATATATATATATATATATATAAAAAAATATTTTTTT
>Ga0099824_1008646_pt1 | contig 12945 bp, 7 predicted proteins | sample SiratrowhiteBW_FD_76837 | JGI IMG/M metagenome (GOLD analysis project Ga0099824, IMG submission 76837) | Root nodule microbial communities of legume samples collected from California, USA - Siratro white BW | ecosystem: Host-associated > Plants > Roots > Nodule | place: USA: California... | reverse complement strand
CCCATACAAAGATTTTAAAAGTTTGCATACCTTTTCTTCTTGGCCAGGAGCTACACATCCTTCAGGTTGAGTCATATAAATTTCTTCCTCTAGTTCACCATTCAAAAAGGCTGTCTTAACATCTATTTGATGAATAACTAACCTGTAGATAGATGCTAGAGCTAGCAACACTCTAATAGAAGAAATTCTGGTAATTGGAGCAAAAGTATCAAAATATTTTATGTTGGGTTTTTGAGAAAACCCTTTTGCTACTAATCTTGCCTTATACTTTTATATCGATCCATCAGGAGGATATTTCTTCTTGAAGATCCACTTACAACCAATAGATTTTGCTCCTTTAGAAAATTTACTAAAGTCCAAGTGTTATTTTTCTTAATAGAATCAACTTCAGTCCTAATGGCCTTGTCCCAATGCTTAGCATCAGGAACACTAATAGCTTCTGAAAAAATTATTGGTTCATTTTCAACAAGATAAGTATAAAAAACATCTCTATAGGAAGTTTCCTTTCTCTGTCTTTTACTCCTCCTCAAATCCTGACACATTGTATCACTAGCAATGTCTATAGGTTGTTCAGAAGCACCAATAACCTTTAAGGGAAATATATGTTCAAAAAACTTAACATTTTTTCTTTCTACTATAGTATTACGTTCAATTATGTTACTATTAAGAACAAGAAACCTATTGGCAACATTATGTTCACTATAACCTAAAAACAAGCAATCAAAAGTTTTAGAACCTACTTTTCTTTTCTTAGGATCAGGTAACATCACTTTAGCTAAACACCCCCACACTCTTAAATATTTAATATTAGGTTGAAAACCTTTCCACAACTCATAGGGTGTTTTGCTAGTTTTCTTATGAGGTATTCTATTTTGCAAAAAACATGCTATAAGAAGAGCTTCACCCCAAAGATTATCAGGAGCATTAGAACTAATAAGCATAACATTCATCATTTCTTTAAGAGTCCTATCTTTTCTTTCTGCTAATCCATTTGATTCAGGTGAATATGGCAGGGTTACTTCATGAATAATTCCTTCTTTAACACAATAATCATTAAATGAAAGATATTCACCACCTCTATTTGATCTAATCTTTTTAATCTTCTTATCTAATTGATTTTCAACTTCAGTTTTATAAGAAAGAAACATATCAAAAACTCCATCTTTATGTTTTATTACGTACATTTTTGTATATCTTGAATTATCATCTATTAAAGTTACAAAATAATTTTTGCCACCTCTAGTCTTGGTTTGCTTTAAATCAACAAGATCAGTATGAATTTATCCTAGCAACTCAGTTTGACATTTTACAAAATGACATACTTTCTTTGTAATTTTTTATTCTACACATACATCACATTTCCTACTTTGTTTATCATGCATGTTAATTAATCCTAGTCGTTGCAATTTAATAACATATGAAGAATTTACATGTCCTAATCTAGCATGCCAAATATCATAAGAGTCAATAATATAAGCAGAAGACATAGATCCAGATTCATTAATAATATCAGAAACATTGAGTACAAAAAGACCTTGTTCACAATATCCCTTTCTCACAAACACATTATTTTTTGTCATCTCAATCTTATCAAATTTGAATGACACTTTGACCCCTACCTTTCCCAGTAGTGCTACAGAGATCAAATTAACTCTGATTGATGGCACATGCAGCACGTCACTTAAAGCCAAAGTCTTTCCATATGTGAGCTTTAGAAGAACTTTACCTTTTTCTAGGACAGAAGTAGTCCTAAAATCACCAAGATAAACTTGTTCTTCTCCATCCCCTACACTGGAGTAGGAGGAAAATGCATTTTTGTTTGCACAGATATGTCTGGTAGCCCTAGAGTCTACCACCCATTTGCTCACATTTGTCACAAGGTTCACTTGTGAAATGACCAAATTGTATCTTTCCCTTCGACTATATTTGCCTTAGGAGGATTGTCGTTCTTGATCCTGTGTCTGCACTGAGGTGTATGGTGACCTGGCCTTCTACAAACAAAGCAGTTTCCCTTATTCTTAATGGTGGGTTTAGGTCCACTGAAACGGAAAAAATTAGTTTTATTCTTTTTCTTGTGATCAGGTTTTTTCTCATACCTTTTTGGAGCCTGGTCTGTCTTTTATCATATTTGCTTTGGCAGATAAAGCCTTAGCTCTTGCAGTAGCACACTCCTTCCGATTGGTGTCTTCAATGATCATGTGAGTGATGAGGTCTGGTAGTGACATCTGTCTATGCCTATACTTCAACTGTTGTTTGTAGTCTGTCCAGGATTGCGAAAGTTTCTCAATCAGAAGTTCTAAAACAAATTCATCAAGTAGAATAATATTTTCTACTTTAATGTCTTCAAGTAGCTTGTGATATTCATTGATTTGAATCTTGATATCCTTGTGCTTTATCATCTCCTAGCGGTAGCACTTTCCGATAACGAATATTTGTCAGATGACATCTTCGAAAGTGTATTTGAGAATAAGAGAATCTCAAATTTCCTTTGCTTCCTTCTAAGAGCAATACACATCGAACAAGTCGTTAGATAATGCACTGAGCATTGTGTGACGACATACCTTATTTGCGTGAATCCAATCTTCAATTTGTTTCACAAGAGAACTGGTGTCCGGTTTGGACGTCGTAAGTGCAGAAGCAACTTCATACATATCTAACAGGGTAGACACACGTTCCTGCAAGCGTCGGAAGTTTTGGCCTGAGAAAACTTCAATTTTCGAAACATTTGGAAATGGCTTCCCAAAGATGGTTTATGTTCCGGAAGCACCGTTTGACATCTCCAGTGCAATGTTGTTGTTTTCCACACTATCAGCCATAAGTCCTTAAGATTGTTGTAAAAGACAACTGAAAACACACAAATAAAATTCCGGAGATGTCCCCTAGGATACAACATGAACTTCTCAGTTCAAAACCGAGAATCTCAGAACTGGCAAACTCGCTCTTTAATGAGCAAAAAATACCCAAGATATTTAGAGAAGAAATAGTGAAAGAGAAGAGAGAATATGTGAAGAAGAGAAGAAGAGAAGATGAGGAGCTCTTGGTGTGTGTTTTCCGGAATGGTAGAGATCCCCTATTTATAGAGGATGGGGAGTGAGAGGTTTGGACTGTGAAGGAGTAGAAGAAGAAACAACCTCCACCATCCACGCTCAAAAACGACTCCAACGTTCCAAAATCAGCTTCAACGTTCGAAAATAAAACCAAGTTCAATGCTTGAGGTGCTGAAGAAACGAATTTGAAGGAAGATAACAACCCAAGTTGGCTTCAACGTTTGAAAAGCAGTTGATTTTCGTCCGTCTTCATTGCAACCGAAGCCATGTTCCATAACTTCTAGAATTAGCCGAAAGATTTGCAGATTTGGGTGCGATTGGGTGGTTAGGGTTCCAAATCCGTTTTTCCCCTTTTGAACGTTTTGCAATATTCTACATATTCTGTAGATGACGACCCTTCTACGGACACTGATACCCGTATGACACTTGGACGACATGTATTGATGAATTGTCCAATATAAAAAATAATTTTGTAAGTATATGATAATTTTAACATAATTGTAACACAATTTTAAAAGAGAATGATGTAATAATTTTTCAAAAAATCATAAACTTATTATAAAGATAACATACAAATCTTATATATAATAAAAAATATTTAGATTATACATGTTAATTTTCATTTTTTGAATTTTTGATAAATTAATTAGATTCATTTTTTTTATGTTTAACTAACTTTATTCACATATAATTTTTTAATACATAAATCTTGATTTTCAATTTATATAATTTATAATGATCTAATATATATATATTTAAGAGATCACACATATCTATGTTCGCATCGTATCTATATCCGTATCAGTATCCGTTCTTCGGATGCTTATGTCTTTATATATTTTACGTCAAGTTGTCCTGGATTGATATATAATTGTATGTATAATAAAAGAGTTTTGTGATGTTATTGCAGGAAACGACGCCGTTAGCTGGTTCCTCTGCTGGAGAAATAGTGTGTGCTGTGATTGCTTACGGAGCTAGTATGGAGAAAGCATTGACTGCTATTAAAATATTGGCTGATGATTGTCGGAATCGACGGACTGCAATTCGCTAGGGTATCCATGCCTCAATTCTGAATTCTTTTAACTAATACATTATTAGTTAGTAAAATAGTGTATGCGCGAATATGAAGATATGCTTTCGGATTATATAATTTTAGAGATGAAATTTAATTTAAATGATTTCCTGGATTGTAAAATTCAGAAGTTAGTGTAGTTGTTAAACTATTTTCTGAATTGTATAATTTAAAAACATAAAATATCATAATGGCTTCCAAAATATTCTATATTATTCGAAAGCTATTTAAATCAGATTTCATCCTTTGAATTATAAAATCTAAAAGTCTGTAAATTTGTAAAGAAAGTTACATTTTTTTTTCGTGCCGCCATCTTCTGTCAATCCAGAACGTAAACAGTGTAGGATGAAACCAAAAAGATGTAATTGAAAATGAAGAGAAAAAGAGTAGTTTTAGATTTTAAAATTAGTATCCGAGGTAATTTCGTATTTTCATGTATGGTATAGAGGTACAGAATGATATATTATGGAGGTGGAGGAAGAAGCTATCATCTCAAGGATCAATTAAAATTCTCCACAAGCAACAACATCCATGGATCATGCATATATCATTCACATTTTTACTTTTCGCAACCCTCATATTCCCCCTGCACCTGGGTGCTTCACGTGGAAAGTAACACTAGGAAGAAGAAAAAATTAAAGGTTATTTTAGTCATTATAATATAAGCATGGAGGTGCATAAACATAATAAATACGAGTCAACTGAATTATTTATCAACTCAATCATTGTTATAAAACTTATTATACTATATTTTAATTTATCTTTTATAAGTTTCATTGTATATACTTTTACAAAAATTAAAAAAAAAATAATAAGAAAATATTATAAAACACATGTTTTAAGCTTACTATCTAAATATAATATGCAATTAACAAATCATTAAATTTTGTAGATTCCACCATCTAACCTCTCACAATTTTACAATTTTTAAATAAATTTTGTTATTAAAAAACCTTTGCTAGAGGTTGTTACTTCTCCTCATTAAAAAAACCAATCCAACTTTACTGTAAACTTTCGTATGGATTGGTTCGTCCCACATTTGGTTCTAAAAAATGAGTTAAAATTGATTGATCAATATAAAAATTGTAGGTTAATTCTGTTAATCCGTTTTATATCATGATTGGTCCATATGTTTGCAAGCGCATCAGTAAAATTTAAAAATAAGTCTACATTCTAACAATAATTTTATTTTGATATTTTATATTTTTGTTGTACCAATGATTCTAGCATTCAAAATAAAATGTTAAGATAAATAAATATAAAATCAACATTTACATTTAAATAATAATAACAAAGTTAAATCTTTCATGATAAAAATACGGAAAGAAATTATTATCTAACTTATTAAAAGACTATTGCAATTAATTATGATGTTGATATTGTTTTGATTTCAAAAGTATTATTATTGTTTATCCATTTTAATAACATTCAAATATAGTTAACTTTTTGCTACAAAATATGCATATTAACTCATTTTGTTCCGTAATTAATTTGCACATGTTATAAATTATGTAGAACAAACTTAAATCGATTAACGAGTTAAAATACTTAATCCACTTTCATATCTTTTCTGAAAAATTGGAATATGTTGGTCTACGTTTTCATCCCTAAGTATCTCTTAAGACACTAACTTATAATAATAAAACTAACATCACAGAAAAAAATAATGTTAAAAGAGATTTTTTTATTAAAGATTACAAAATTTCAAATAAACCATTCACATAATAGGAAATTTTGAAATTCTTAATAATTCTCCAGGATATTTACCAAATCGCATTAAAATTTATTATTTTAATATTTTTTTATATTACATCATCTAGACATTTTGAAATGCGTTCTTGGGAAGAGTGTCTTAGATATCGAAACTCAGCAAGCACATTCCAGCTCTGCCCTTTTCACTTCAGTAAGCACATTTCACCTTCGAGCATCTTATCTTTGCTATCTCGGCACATCCCATATCTCCGACTTCCGTGCATGTCACCTTCGCAATGTCTGTACATTCAGCTTCCTTTATTCAATAAGTTCCTCTTCTTTAACTCTAACAGAAATTCATGATCTTTAAAATTGATGTTAACTTTCTTACACCCTAAATAATTTCAGTTAACACTTATTGAATTATTTTTTTGTGAACATATTAGATTAATAAGTAGTGCATTATCGTTTTTCTTACCGGAAACGTTCCACATTAGGAGTGTCTGTGGTTGGTCTCTCGCTCTCTTTTAGGCATTAAGGTATTTTTCTTATTGAAGTCAACTGCTTTAGTATTTAACTTTGAATAAAATCTAAATTCATTTCATTTTAACAAAGCTAAACTTCACCCTATTATTTTTTATTATTTTCAATTGTATGTATTTTTTCAATTATAGACTTTTTCTCCCTATGACTCTATTTTATTTTTTTTAGAGTGTATATGTTTAGACTGGATAAGTGAAGAAATTTAGTTTGATACTCTATTCTTATTCTGTTTTCAATTATATGTGGTTTTCATTTGAACTTGATTCAATCCATCTCTAAGGCATATTTTCACTTGTACATATGCACTGTAACCAATGCTGGGAGATAGAAATGGAGAAGGCAGAAAAGCTATACGAATCAAGTAGGCTTGACAACATGAGGTTGGACAAACATGTGGGTGCTATCCAAAACATGTATGATGAACTTATCAGATGCAGGCAATGAAGCATTCATATTGATGATATATTGTGCCATATGAATGTCATTGCACAAGACAATTTAGCTTAATCATTGATGCAGATTACAGAAGTGAAAGGAAAAATCAATTAACATAGTTAATTTTTAATAAACTTAAAAACCAAAACTTTTGGGAAGAAGTTTTCTGTCCTAGGAAGAGTAATACTTAGAGATTCCAACAATAGCTAGATGTAAAAATAATCATTTGAATAGTTGGCATACAGTAGTCTTAATTACACAACTTTCAACTTTCAAAAATACAACTTTCAAAGAGGTGATACCAGGAAATGAAGATTCCTTTAGTGGCATTGACCATGGTATACAACCTTCCTGGAAAGAAAACTAAGAAAAGTTACAACAGTCACCATAACATTAGTCATCATTATAGATAGTTATTAATAACTAGATCAATGATATCTTCAATTGATATTTTGACAACCAATAAGTAATAAATTTCTACAGCCATTTAACAATCACTATTCATCCGTTTATCCCACAATCATACAAGAATTTCAGGTAAGAATATTTCTATTGGAAAGGGATGCAAAAATATGTTAAGAATTGGGTAAAACAATGTACATTTGAGTTTGGTTGGGATCATATCCTTTGAAGGGTGTATCTGAGGTTCCAGAGGTTCCAGAGGTTGACATGGCTAAGAAAATGGCAAAGAAAATTTAGAGTGAAATGAAGAGAGGACAGAAGAGAATAGGGACTGGAGAAGGTATATATAGATTTATACAATGTTGGTTGTTAAAAAAAATATAGAATTATACAGAAGATAAAGACATAAAGAGTTACTAAGGATGAAGAGCTTCCACTGAAACCTTGATTGTTCTTAATTTTTCTCATTTCCATTTCCCTTGTGGTTTGGCGGCTCTGCGCTTCACTGCTTGAGCCATATGGGTTTAAACCATCTGCAGCACCATGTTCTACTTCAAAACACACACAAAAAGAATAATGTTAGTTTGATACAGTTGGGTTTTAACCCCTATTTGATAGTATTTTTGTCAAAGCATTTTACGTGGCATGGTCATTTTTTGTAGTGTGTTGTAAGGGTAAATTTGGTTTTTGCCTCTGAAACCTGAAATGCAAGTTTGGCACTTGTTCATTCCATTCTCTGCACTCCTCTCACGCTCTCTTGCTCTCTCTGCCTCTGCTCCCGTCTCCACTCCCGTTTTCATTCTCCTTTTTGTCTCCTTGCTTTTGTATCTGTACTTTCGTTTTGTCTGCTCTTGTCTCTCTACTCTTGTCTTCTCTGTGGGTGTTTTTCTTCCGTTTTCCATCAAAAGTTGTTAAAGGTGAATCTTTTATAAGGTTTTCATGGAAAAGGAATTGCTTTTCATCGTTTAAATATTCGTCTTGTATGATTTCCGTATAGGGTTTAGGTTTGTGGAGTAAAGGTTGTTCTTTTATGGGCTTTTTAGTGAAAAGGGAAGATCTTTATTTGGTTTCACGGTTTAGGGTTTTGAGAAAGACCTTTATTTGTATAATTTTTGTTAAGGGTTTAAGGTTTTGAGAAAGACGGGATGTGTTGTGTGCTGGGAGAAAAATTACAACAAGTATTGGGCTGAGGATTGACTGGGTTTGAAAACACATGAAGGCATCAACCTAATGGTTACCCATGGCTTAACGAGGGGACACCTCAGTTGTAATTTTGGCGACTGATATCAAACCTCTTCACAAGGACCATTTCTTTCAAAAGAAATTGTCATGAGGATTAATCATGCTTTTATTGACCACATCATGTTCATTTCAATGACCTCTCTGCCTTAATACTGGTTTTTTGGCTTCCATAAACCAAATGGTTGCCCATGCCTTAACGAGGGGACACCTCAGTTGTAGTTTTGGCGACTGATATCAAATCTCTTCATAAGGACAATTTCTTTGAAAGGAAGTTATCATGAGGATTAATCACGCTTTCATTGACCACATCATGTTCATTTTAATGACCTCTCTATCTTAATACTGGTTTTTTGGCTTCCATCAACCCAATGGTTACCTATATTTTAACGAGGGGACACCTCAGTTGTAGTTTTGGCGACTAATATCAAACCTCTTCATAAAGACCATTTCTTTCAAATTAAGTTGTCATGAGGATTAATCACACTTTTGTTGACTACATCATGTTCATTTTAATGACCTCTCTGCCTTAATACTGGTTTTTTTCACATTACATCGCCGCAGTGGTTACCCATCGCTTAACGAGGGGATACCTCAGTTGTAGTTTTGGCGACTGATATCAAACCTCTTCACAAGGAGCATTTCTTTCAAAGGAAATTGTCATGAGGATTAATCATGCTTTCATTGACCACATCATGTTCATTTTAATGACCTCTCTGCCTTAATATTGGATTTTTGGCTTCAATAAACCAAATGGTTGCCCATGTCATAACGAGGGGACGTCTCAGTTGTAGTTTTGACGACTGATATTGAACCTCTTCATAAAGACTATTTCTTTCAAATTAAGTTTTCATGAGGATTTTCACGTTTTTATTGACTACATCATGTTCATTTTAATGACCTCTCTGCCTTGATACTGATTTTTCACATTACATCGCCGTAGTGGTTATCCATGGCTTAACGAGGGGATATCTCAGTTGTAGTTTTGGCGACTGCACTCAAAATAATCATATTACAGTACTTCATATTACAATATTTACAGTACTTCATATTAACAACAATAATTGTAACAATATTTACAGTACTTCATAATAACAACAATAATTGTAACAATATTTACACTACTACATATTAACTATAAACGCTAAATAATATAGTTCTGTACAAGCAATTACAACAATCATGTACTACTGTGGTAAGGAATAATAGCAAGTTCTGAACTTAAATTGATCAAATTGACAGCAAATAGCACAATTTGGCGTTTGCAATTATCCTCATAGACAACCTATTGATACACAAGCTGCTGCCGAAAACTGTGAAGATCAGACTACAAATAAACCATGATCAACCAAATTAAAATGTGAGCAACTCAACCAAAAATACAGAGAACCATAAAAGTATAACTAAACTATTACAAATTGTGGAGTATACAGACATATTTTTCCACCAGCAACCAAAAATAACACTGTAAAACGACCATTAAAAACATTTTTTTTCCTTTCTAGCATCAATGTTCAAACACCAAAGCAAAACATCCAAGTTCAGTTAGATGACCATTTCTACAAATTAACCTGTGTGCATTAATAATGGTTCTAACTCTACATTAATCAGCAGTTACCCCTTCTTTAACGAGGGGACACCTTAGTGCATGTTTTGACGACTCAACACACATGTGTTCATCACTTGCCAAAACAAATATATTCAAACATTACAAACCTAAAACCCTTACAAAAAACATTCTTTTTCCACCAACAACCAAGAAGAACATTGTAAATCACATATAAGACTAAACTTTACTTCAACCACCAACAGAAATCAAACGACAAACGCAAAAACCTTTTCTATTTCAGCAATGACCAAGAACAGAACTGTTAAACGACAAAAAAGACTTCATTTTCCATAAAAAATCACATAAAAACTCAAACTTTACATGGAAATCAAACGAAAAAAAAAACATCATTTTCCATAAAAAATCACTTAAAAGAGTAACCTTTGCTTCCTTTTCCAACATAAATGACATAAAAAATCATCCTCTAGCTTATACCGATGACAAACCATTGAGGTGGACGAACCTTTAGCAAGAGAGTGCAGACAAAGCGAGAGAGGTTCAGATCAATGCAAGAGAGCTAGAGAGAGCCAGAGAGCACAACGAGAGCGAGAGAGAGCCTAGAGAACGTAGAGAGAGCTAGAGAGCCAGAGAGTGAGAGAGTGACAGAGTGCTTTGGACGCGAATGGCTTTTGGGCTGCCTTCAGTCGCTTTACACACTGGTTTAAAAAACTAATATTTTTACCACATCAGCAGTGTCAAATAAATGTCATACCACAACGTACCAGTGTCAAAGTAATATTACTCCACACAAAAACCTCTGTTTCTTGGCTACTTGTAACTAAGAAACTCACATGAATTCATAAATATATACACAGTGAATTTCTTAGTTAAAAGTATTAAGCACAATACTTATCTTAAAAGTAGTATAAAAAGTGGACGCAAAATAGTCCACTTTAAAGTTGAAAGTTTGAGAATTTTTAGCCTGATGCACTATGTTTGTCTATCTCTCGTGTCATTAAAGAGTAGTATAATAAGTTAATTCGTCCATTAAAAACAGATTATTAATGCATTAAGAATTTATAATTATGATTTGTACAAAAAGTAAAAACCTCATAATACCTGTTTTATTGCTTTTCTCATGAGTTATTTCACATTTTTCTTTTAATTTTCTTGTTCAAAAGTATAAGTACTTAATATTTATAACATTTATAAGAGTTCAATAAGTTTTTAATTCCTATAATAAATATGGCTTAGTCTATTTTTCCTGTATAAGAAAATATTTGTTAGTTTTTAATTTCTTGACATTTTTTAAACATCCTTCCTTAGTTTTTATTATTAAATATAGTAATTTATTGCTAAAATTAGAAAAATTTAATTAGGACAATTAAACAAACAAAAAATATTTAAATTTATATAATTATATTTTAAATACAAAATTTAATTTAATAATATATGTTATTTAATATTAATAAGGTAATTATATTTGTTCTTTTACCTTTCTTATTTAATAATTACATTTAATATTATGTTTTATTTAAAATCATTATATTATACTCAAAACCTATTTTTCTATATATTAATTTTAATGTTTAATATATTTCTATAATATATTAAATTATGTTTAATTTAAAAAAATGATATATTTTTTATATTTCTATCCATACTCAATTTAGAAATAAATAAATAATAGAATAAAATATGGTTTGAATTATTACAAACATTATCCAATTTTATAATTAATTTAGTACCAAAAAAAATATTGATTAATTTGTTTTTAAAAAAAATATGTATTCAATTAAGTGATCTATTTAATATTTTTTATAAATAAGAAAATCAAGTATAACTATTTTTAATATTATGAGAAATAATTTTTATGTTATTTTTTAAAATAGTAATTAAATTATGAAAATAAATAACATTACGTGTAATTTTAAAGAATTTAATTCTTAAAAGTATAAATCGTATTCTATTATTTTATTTTTAGAGAAAATTTTTGTTATAGTATATTAGAAAATATTTTTTTACAATCAATCAAAATTAATATAAATAGAATTATAACTGTCTAAATAAATTATAATTATTTTTATAAAAAATATAATATTGAAAGTAAATTTTGGTGAAAAAGGTAAAATTAATATATAGAATTATTTTATTTATATAAATAAGAAATATACTACTTAAAATTGTATTTAAAAAAATTAACTTAGTTTTGAAATATTATTCTTCTTTATTTAAATTATATTAATTAACAATTTCCTTTTCTAACATTAGTTTAACTATAATTAAGAAAGGCCTAAAACGGAATTGCAAAAAAAATCTCATGAATTAGAAAATATTCTTAGAGAAAGTAAAACAAACTAGGTCCAAAAGAAAAATATTCAAATGTTGTTCAACTGATAATGTTATTTTTAGTCAAAATTTTAAATCTAACTTTAGTAACTTGTTCCATATTTAATGCTGCAAATAATGTGAGAGATACACGGAATATGGCTCGTCATGACAATTGTGTCTCACTCGCATATCACACGCATTCCACGCAATGTCTTGCAACAACATTCAACACAGTAATAATTTATTTTCTTCCAACTTTGTTCCTTTATCTTTTCTTTTCACTGTTTTCATGATTGAATAGAGATTTTTCATTATATTGCAATTAATAACTTTAAATTATAATATATTCTTTTTAAATATAATTACAATGAATAAATTTAGTTAAAAAAACCAAACATTTTAATAAAACTATCTGCTGGACAGTTTCCCTTAAAATTATGGCACAAAGAGAGTAACATTACAATGTTTTCTTACATTAAAGTAAAATTAAGAGTATTGTAGTGTTAAAATATCATTTATAACACTTTTTTTTTATATTAAAAGAAACAGATCAGAGAAAAGATAAAAGTATGATGTATGAGAAGGAATTGAGAAAACATTGCAAAAGGAGCATTGGATTTCCCTTATTATTATAT
>Ga0099824_1008644_pt1 | contig 12947 bp, 7 predicted proteins | sample SiratrowhiteBW_FD_76837 | JGI IMG/M metagenome (GOLD analysis project Ga0099824, IMG submission 76837) | Root nodule microbial communities of legume samples collected from California, USA - Siratro white BW | ecosystem: Host-associated > Plants > Roots > Nodule | place: USA: California... | reverse complement strand
TAAAATTTTTGTTGTTTTTTTTTCTTTTTTTCTCTTTTAGTATTTTTTTTTTTTTTTTTTTTTTTTTTTTTTCTAGTATTACTGTCATATGATATTTGTTTTTGATATCTCAATTAATTGAATGTTTAAAGAAGCCAAAGGCCAATAATCATAACATCTAATCCTAGGTTCTTTCAAGGAAAAGGTATTTCAAAAATCATTAATTATTATGTGTGTCGGAGTCACTTGATAATTAAATTTTTATTTCTGAACAATTTTAAAAATTATCATGTTAAATTTTAGACTCGTTTGATAATTAAAAGTTTAGTTTTTTTTTTTTTTAAATTTCAAAATTATTTTGTTGAGTTTCGGACTTACTTAATAATTAAGATTTTCATTTTCATCAAATTCTAGTTTATGTAAAATAAAGTAAGGTATTGATTATCATATTAAATGTTAGATTTATTTGACAATTAGAATTTTCAATACAAAATACTTTTTAAAACAGTTAAAAATACCAACCGACAAACATTTTTTTAATAAAAAACTACATAATTTCAATTTTCCATTGTGAAATATATAAGTAGGATTAATGTCAGTTCTTGTTGTATCTAAATAAAAAATTTCAAATATATTTTTCTTTGTTATTTTATATATGCATTTTTTTCATTTTTAGAAAAAAATAAATATTTTAAAAACCATATTCATTTTTACACATTTAGTTAAAGGTATATTGTTAGGACAAGCGTTATAAGGTATTGATATTTTTCCTTTACATAATTGACTCTTAGACCTTAAATCTAATCTCTAAATCCAATTTTGTAGACTATTTAAAGGTTTTTATGTAGTTTTTCTTAATAAAGAATGATAACGATCTCTCTGCTTTTCAAGGTTTTACCATACATTGTGACCCCATTGTGACATATTTGTATAAAAAATCCTGATTGAGCATATCAAAGGCTTTTTCTGTGTCAATTATAAAATCTACATTAGTACCACCTTTTACAACATTTATTTAATAGCTTTATAAGTGATGCAAATACAATCTTTGATATGTCTTCCCTTGATAAAATTAGTTTTTGATTGAGAGAGATAATTCGGCTTGTAATTAAAGTAAGCCTAGTAACAAGAATTTTGGATATGATTTTGAACTTTTAGCAACATCAATACGCCTAAAGTCTTTAATTCTGAGGAAATTTAAAAAGGAGAGAAACCACATTGATATTCATTCTATGTAGAATCCAATTCTTAAGTAACAAAACTACTTCTAGACATTATAAACATCAATCCAACAATGTCCCAGAATCATGATAAAAAGTGTTGTAATTAGGATATTGCAAAAATATTAAAACCTATTAAATCCGTTTAAAACCATTAAAACCTATTAAAATATATGTTAATAAAGATTACATTTTTCTCTTATTTTTAATATTCTTATGTAACTTTGAGGAGGTTTTTACCTATCAATGGATACACCTCTCACTTCTCCAAAACACACTAAGAAAAACCATTTCTCTTATCTCTTTTCTAATCTCAGGCCCACTCCGAGAACAATACGTTGTGGGTAGTGATCATTCACGTCGTCTCAAAGCACTGCAACATTGAAATCAAAACCTACTTTTTTTTTTATCTCATCACTAGAGGACAACTTATAGAAAAGCTTTTTTCGTATTCATTAACCAACTTAGGGATGTCGGAAGAAATAAGATTTTTTCTGTAATAATGAGAAGCAGAACTATAATCAGTATCAACATACAGGTATCTATAAAAAGATAAAATATGTTCCTCAATCTGTTCAGGTTCTTCCAAAATCAAGTTTCCATCAACCAACTTATGGATACCACTAGCATTTATGCGCTTCGTGACCACAAAATTGAAAAAAGAAAAAAAAATAAAAATGAAGAGTTTCTATCCCCATCCTTAAACTAGTTCATTTAAGCTTTTTCCTTCTACAACATAGCTTGAAAGTCAAAAGCAGTATTGAGATCTTCCATGGCTTGTTTCTCTAGAAAGGAGGGATTCCATCTCAGCCAAGGTAGCCTTCTCCAGGTACTGCTGAATAGAATCCAAAACCTGTTGTTTTTCAGCAATAGCAACATCAACATTACCAAATACATTCTTATTCCTGAGAATATACTTCAGTCTCTGAATTTTTTTTTTTTTTTTTCAACATCAACCTAGGACAACCAAAAACCTTCTCAGACCAGGAATGTTAAATGACTCTCTGCCACACCTTAAAAAACTTAAAAGTAGAAGCCTTGCTAGAAGTTTTATCAGCAGAAAAAGAAACCTACAAAGGATGGTGATCAGAGCAGTTCCTAGAAAGAACTTTATAGTTGACCCATTGATCCAAGCAAGAAAAGTTGCGAAAGGCACGATCTAATTTTCTCTCAATCCTCTGATTTCCCAGTTTATCATTACATAAGAGATCCACAATAAAGAAGGACAATGAGATAATTAACATTGATCTAATTATAAAATTCAGCACAGACCACATCATTAGCAGATAAAACAACATTAAAATCCCAAAGAGACACCAAGATCCCTGTATATTACACTAATCAGCATAAAGAACCCTTCTAGCAATGTAAGAAGTAGTACCATAAATACCTGCAACATTTATAGAATTTCCTGCATAAAAATCGAAATAGAGACATACTGGATAGGAGAATTTAAAACATTTAAACTCACATCAGACCTTCCTAGACACCACATCCTAGAAACAGAATTACGACCACCATTGTCAGAACACAGCTTCGAAATTTAAGTTTTCAAAAAACACGACAATTAGAAAACAAAGTCTTAGGCTGAGCAAGAGAAAGGAAAGTGAGACTTTGTTCCTCGATGGAATTCCAAATTATGTTTAGATATTTCTCATATACAAGATCCTAATCTTCCTGAACCCTAAATCTCAAACTCTAAACCTTAAATTCTAAACTAAACCCTAATTTTCCAAAACAAGTCCTTTAACTTCATATTAATTCTTTTTGAATGATTCCATTTTAAAGAATTTTTTTCTTTCTGTGATTTTGTTCAAACATTATATTGCATATTAGAAAATGTAATCTTTAATTTCATCATTAATTATTTAACTTTTTTTAATATTTTTATTTGTTTTTTTATTATATAAAAATGTATGACTTTCAATTTCTAATATAATAAAATTGAATTGTTTTGTGATTCTATGCAACTCATCATCTTGAAACTATTTTGATTTTTGATGTAATTTTCGTTGTATCTTTTTTTCAGATTTTGCAAAGTGTGATAATTTTAAATTTTTAGTAAACTCTATCTTGTGTAATTTTATTACCACAATTACATAAAAATACTTCATTTACTATATTAAAATAATATATTGTCATGAATATTTTTTATCAACATCCAATATGAATGAGTTCAAAAGTAAAATATACATTTATAAATTATAATTATTTTTAGTTTATTTCTTCTGTTTTTTTGCGATGTTGTATTATAATTTTTATTAATATAAAGAAATATGAGACGAGTAAAGACGTAAATACATGTTTGCTTGTTACTCAATAAAATAAAAAATTTATATATACTAAATATGATAAATGAAAATGAAATTACTTTCTTTTATTTTAAGAATAGAGAAGAGGATCTCGTGTTACCAAATCCTCATATCATTCTTAATTGTTAATTTTTGGTGTTTGTTATATAAGTCGCATCTATCTCTCTTATTTATTCAAATTACTTCTTTCACTTTTATTCCAAATAAACATAATTTAATAATAAATAATAAATTAGTAAGATTACACATGCATATCGGTATATGTTTAATATCCGTTTACATCTCCAATCAATTTTTATATCATGCAAATTCTAATCAATCATGTTTACCATAATATTTTTATGGTTATGTCAATTAAACTTCACATAATTATCTATTAAACTAATGTGTTAGATAATTTCGAAATTGTATAAAATTTTATATAAATTAATTAACTATTAACTATAAGAATATGGTATTCAACGACTGAATTAAATTTAATTTTTTTAATTGTTGTTCTGCTTAAGATGTAAGTTTCTCTTTTATTGATTGAAATAAAATTCACCGTTTTATCGAGCAAACCCGATAATTATTTATTAGAAATTAAATATTTAAATAATGAAAAAATATTTCAGTTTCCTTAAATAGATTTCTGCATCAGTGGTCTCCCATTCTTTCATTGGTTCCAATGTCTGCCATTAATTAAATTCTTGAAACTAATCAAAGATGCAGACAAAACAGAAATTGAAAAATCCAACGAAAAGATGCCTTGTCGGATTGTACTTCCATTCCATCGAATAAAGGTTGGACAGCATTAGGAGCAGAAAACCTGAGTTAAAGCATATTCGAGTGTACCTAGATTTAGTGGGAGTGGGTGAAGACCAGCCGCATCAGACATATGCAGATGGACAAAAGCAAAATTTTCCTGCCATTTCCATTATTTATTTGTACCTTCAAACAAAATATAATGAATCCCAATAATAACACAAACTTCATCAGTTCGAAGCTAGCATGCCAATGAAAAAGGTGTGTGAAAGATGAATTAATGACTCTATTGTAAATTAAGAAAGCACAAGTTGCAACTTGTATCTCTTGTGATGATGAATAATGATCTTATTTCCACAACTTTTGACGAAGAGGAGCATTACTTCAGAGCATTGTGTTTGTCATATATTTTAATTAGAAAATTTGGAGTGTTTGTTTGACTACCAAACTCGGGATAGTAGAAGTTAATGTATTTAGATTGGTCGAATTATCTCTTTACAGTGCAGCTTGAGAAAAAAATTCCTAAAATATTATTAAAATGGTAAATTTAAAAAAATTATTTATATGAATAAGTCGTGTTATTATAATATAACTATTTTAGATATGTGAAAATAAAGTTATACTAACTTAACATAATTTCAATGTGAGAGAAGTAAAGTCATTTTCACACACATAATTTTGATTAATATTGATTAAAACTTTTTAAATGAAATTGTATCAATATAGTATAATTTTAATTATTATTAATTTTATATTAAATTAAAGTTGTTCACCCATAAAATTATAATTACAGATATATTATTCTTTTTTTAAAAAAACTATTTGATATTTTATTGTAAATTATTTACATAGAAATATAATTGTAAAATGAAAGATTAATATTGGTCAAATTTAATCACAATAACTTATACACCTTCTAAATATTCTATATTTATAATAATATGAATTTATAATTTATATTGTATGGATAATATCTAAAGTTCATGCTTATTATTAAATTCATATTTCAATAGTTGTATTTATCAAAGCTCTCACTTCAATCTGTGTCTTGATAATTTTACTGCACAAAGTAAACATAATTTCAAATAACAACAATGGATCTAAGAGTTTCTTTAAGTTACTTGCTGAACGAAAAAATAATGCACAATATTAATTTTTAATTTCACAATTAATATTTATATATAAAAGAATTTCTTCTAAAATATAAACGCTTCTTTTTAAAATAATACACTACATAATTGGAATTCCAAGTAAAAGTTGTGTAAAAGGTGCATAATTTCAGTTTAATGTAAAAACAACTGAAGTTATATCATTCTAACAAGACTTCATTTAAAAAAATAAATCTCGATTAACATTAATCAAAGTCGTGTGTGCCAAAAACAAATTCACTTCTCACACTGAACACGACTACACTTTCACAAATCCAAAGTCACATGCATGATTCTTTCATAATGAAGTCGTGTCAAGCTGATACAACTTACCCATACGAGTAAATCTTTCAAAATCTACCCATTTCGATAATTCTTTGTGAAAGATACATCATTTTGGGAAATTTTTCGCCAAGTTGACTCCATATTTAAAAAGGAAAAGAAAACCATCATTGTCTATATTTCTTTTTGACAATCTATGTGTGATTAGATATAATTCCAAAAACAAGGTACTTAATGTTCCTATGTCTAAGTTGTTGGGTCTTTCGAGAAAGATACATCGAGAAGATTTAACACGACTTGTCACGAAGACTTTTGATACAATCATTGAATGTTAAATTTATCTTCAAACATCAAATTTAACTATCAACTATGATATCATTCTTGAGTCATTCAAGAGATAAATCAATAAGATTTGGTAGTAAAGAACCATGAGCAAACCATATAAGAGATTACGACATCACCTATAACTCATATTCTTAAGGCAATGAGTTTTTGAGTATTTTTTTCGTATATATTGTATACCTTTCTCATTTCTATAAGACTCAAATTAATCATTGGATTCCTAAGGTTTTATCTATAGGCATTGATGGATCTTAACAGGGGCAAGGCAGCCTCAACCCCCAACCTCGTAGTTGGATCCACCACTTCTAGTGCTTCTTCCTTTGAGAGTAGAGGGAAACTACAGTTTTCATGTATCCTTTATTCACATGCAAGTGGGGGTTGTGTAGTGCACGTGTCGGAGGAAGAGAAGCTCACTCACACTATTTATGACATTGAACTTTAATCACTTTGGAAGGAGATTAGACATTAAAATTAAGCTTAGTTTGAGTATTGTTCTTACAAGGCCAAGATGACCTGTATAAGACCATGTATTCCCTGTTTGTTGATCTCTTCTGAAACCTTCTTTCTTTGTTCACTTCTCAATATTGGAGTTCTCGGTCTCAACTTACAGTCCAACGGTAGGATACCTCTGAAGATACTCCAACACTCAATTTAGTATGTATTGGCAACGATTAGTACAGTTAGAGTGAAAAATATTTATCGTAATCATACCTTAGGGGTAATTGCCTATTTATGTTGTCACTTAATGAGTTTTTACCTTTTTAGCCCATGAGGATGACCCATATTCATCTTAGCATTGTGTTGATCATGTTTTGTGTAAGGAAGTGTTTTTTATTGCTTAATTAGTTTTGTAATCATTAATTGGGTAATATTGCTGAGATGATTTCAAGATTAGCTAACAAATGACAACTCCATGGCTAATAATGGGATAATGATAATCTCGATTTTTGAATTGGTTAAGACTAGGCGTTCTCGTTCGAAGAAGTCGACAACGACCGGTTTGTTCAACTTTTATTAACCTTAAATGTTTTTGGTTTGTCATTGGCTCTAAATATTCTTGATCTTGCATGATTGTGTACTACAAGTATATTGTTTTCATCTTTCCTAAATTATTAGTCAAAATTCTAGTGTCCATTGTCTTTGCATTCATAGAATGAAGTTTGGTGTGCAATGCCAAATCTATCTTGGTATATGTAACTTCTTTTCAACTCAAAATACCTAAGATGGTCAAAACCAAAGTCAGTACTATATAGTCCCATTTGGGATTTGAGTTAGCATAAAAGGGATGGGTTGGTTCAATGAATAATACTTTCGAACATAGTCTTTGGGCACTACAAGAATGTAATGAATTAGCTGCTAAAAAATAGTGTCGGTCAAATCAAAGACCCTATTAGAGTCAGTCAAACGAACTCTACTGCGCACAATTATGATTATAAAGGTTAGAGTTGACTAAACAAAGTGCAGATCAACACTAACACTTTTTAAAATAAAAAAAATTGAAACACAACCTTTGTCAAAGTGATTAACACTTAAAGTGGAGACTAATTGTTTATTTAAAATGAAATAATTGTAGCAAGCGACAATTAAGTTGATGAAAAGTGGAACATAAATAATTATAATTTAAATAAAATACAATAGATAGGTATGCCGACTAAGACGATACAAAAAGTAGTATTTTATTGGAGATTGTGTCAGTTTAGTTGACACAATGAGTATCGTTAAATGAGAGTCAGCTTGGCTAACTCTAATTGAGGCGTGTAATTAAAGTGGGAAATAAACATTTAAGCACGTATAAGTATTAATGTGAAATGGATTTCATTTTCCACACCATTAAGATTTCATTTTTCCCTATTTCTTTAAGAAATCCCTATAGCTCGTGCCCACTTTTATGAAATTTGTGATAGTGTTGCTGGCATGAGTGTAGTAAGGAAAGCTTCCACAATGCTTATTATTGTTTGCATTGATGAGTAAAGTGAGAAATCCTAGTAGATTCCAATCTTCCAAATTGGGTCCTTAGACTCATGGTGGATGTTGGTGAGGGGGTTTTGGGTAGGAGGCCGAAAAGATGGTGCTAATAGCTTGGAGTTGACCTCTATCATAGCTTTAAAAAGTGAGTTCATTCTTTGTTCTCACATTGTATATTTTATTTTGATGCTTTTGAGTGTTTGGATTCAACTAGTGTTGAGGATGTATAAGGATTCTAGCGTGGAGCTAAAACCTAGTCATGGGACTACCATAAAAGTTAGTTTTAAAAGGTTGGACATAAAAAGTTCTAAAATTTTTCAAGTAAATTTAATATTAGTTCTTGGAATTAAGCAAATTATTTCCATTAAACAGTGTGTGGATGTCTTAAAAATAAGCTTGAAGCTTATAAGTTTTTTAACTCATCAGACATACATAAATTTATTTAAGGATTTTGAAAATTTTGGTATTTATTAGAAAGAATTAAAATTTAATCATTTTTCAATATATCAAATTCACTTGTGTGTTTTTCATTTTTTGCAAACTAGAATGACTTAGGTCCCTCGTGATGAGTATTAGATTAAGGTTTATGAAAAAGTAAGAAAGTGTCTTGATGACATGCTTAGTAAAGCTAGGGTAAAAGGCTCCACAACTAGTTCGGTAAGAGAAGAAGCATGGAGATGAACTTTTGAATTATTGGGATATCCAAAAGTTCAAAGAAAAATTATTTCTGAACAAAAAGAATCGGTCGTTAGTTCGAGGTGAAGTATTTTTAACACTTTTTGCGTTCAACGACAAGTTCACTAGTCCCTCATATAGCAAGTAATAAATATATCATTCTCTCCCAAGAGACTTATGCAATACACAACAATAATTACAATTATAATAAAATTATATCAAAGAATAATTCCATAGTTAAGATGGGTTGTGCTATAAAATAAATTATACAAAAAAATTAGATATTCTTATAATTTTGTGTCAAATATCAGATAGCATAATAAGGTTAAGGATAATGATATAAACATGGTTAGGGTTACACTTCACCATACCACCCTTTCACGCATGAAAACAATTATCTTCCATTCCTAACTAATATCAATGTGAACTCACAATATACACAAACCCTAATATCTTAGATGAATGAGCCTAAGCTTCTCTATTAATCGTCAAACTCTTGATCAATTATATAGAAAAGACTTGCTTTGGTTACAAGGGTTTAAGATAACAAATGAATCATGCTCTATGTTTAGATGCAGACTTTCATTAGATATTTCAATTCATATCCTATTTACTAATAATATTTCTCAATACTTTTAGAATCAAAGTGTCAAGTTATGAATCAACACAAAAGGCATTAAGCGCAAAATTGAAATACTAATGTTGAAAAGAAAAGACATATTTGAAAACACAATATTGATTACATGAGTGTTTGGTAGGTTACATCTAACCCCAACAACAATGGGTTTAGTTCTTCATAGACGTGAAAACCCTAAACTTACGAATGAAAAATGGAAGAAGAAATTACACCAAAAATCCTAAAGTTGTCGTTCAAGACTGAATCTTTTTTTTTCCTCTAGCTTTGTGAGTGTAAAAACTGAAATAAGTACTCAATAAATAAATTTTTGGAACAACGTTTCCATCTGACTCAACTTAAGTGGTGCCGAATTCAGCTCATCCTGCATTGGCCGAAATCCAACTTACTGAATTTTCTTTAACCAAAATAAGACATACACTAATTCCAGCTTAACGACACTTTGTTAGAATTTAAGAGGATTTTGACCTAGGCTAACTATCCATTTTCTCGTTGTGGGGCTATATCAAATTATTTCTTTCGGATCAAAAACACATCATGCATACCTAATATTTCATTCATTGGCATGAGAAGAGGTGGAGAATCACTAAACCGTGATAAAAATCTGTGGATAAAGTAAAATTTTTGCTATTATTTCTATGCATAAATATGTGTAAATCATGTATTAGCGTAAATATTTCTAGTTATAGTCATAAGTTTATTGAAATATTGTTGTTAAAAGAATCTAAATTATTTTAAGAAATTTAAATGTTATATTATTGATAAAAAGAAATATATTATACGAGAGATTACTCTTAAGTTCAGTTAAGAAGATCTGGCACAGTAAAAAATATGAGCTTAGGAAAGCTAATTAGTTGAAAGTTTAGAATTAGGTTATAAACCACATTTATAATTTCAGATTTTCAAACATTCCACATTGTATATGTTATGAACTTCAACTCAATAAAGAAAAACCAAATCTACTTATTAGAAAGTCAGCACAACTAAAAGAAAGATGACAAAATACTCCACTTCTTTATTTCTCAAGAGATTAAAATATAGAGAGCAATGTTTCCCTAAACTTTCTCCTATAGACCCGTTCAAATCCATTCAAGATCTGTTAATACAATCAATACCTACCTAATATAACTAATCATATCTCATAGAATATTACTAAATAAAAACATATATATATAATAAAGATATACAATAATCACAATACCCCCTTCAAGTTGGAGCGTGAGGATCTCGAATGTCCAACTTGCAAAGTAAAAAAGAATACTATTGTTTTCCAATGTCTTGGTAAAAATATCTACAAGTTGCTCATTGGTAGGAACAAAACTGGGACTAATAGCCCCAAGAATAATGGCGTCATGAACAAAATGACAATTTACTTCAATGTGTTTGGTTCTATCATGAAAAACTGGATTCTGAGATATGTGCATAACAGCTTAACTATCACAATGCAGTAACATGGGTGTAGTGTGTATCACGTTAAGATTGGAAAAAATTCCCTTCAACCATTTTAATTCACAAGTAGTCATAGCCATTGAGCGATACTCAACTTCAACAGACGATCTGGACACAATATGTTGCTTTTTCGTCTTCCAGGAAATAGGAGAGTCACCAAGAAATATTATCCAATCCGTAAGTGATCTCCGGGTTAATGGGCAACAAGCCCAATCAACATCACACCATCCATGTAGGCGTAGGTCACATTTACTACTCAACAAGATACCTTGTCCTGGATTCTGTTTCAGATAACGAACAACTCGTAGTGCTGTGTGCCAATGATCCTCCTTTGGTTGTTGCATGAATTGAGATAAAACATGAACACAATAGGACAATTCGGGATGTGTGAAGCACAAATAAATCAATCATCTAATCAAGCGACGATACGACTCTGGGTCAGCAAGTAGTGTACTAGTGGATAAAGTCAAACGATGATTTTGTTCCATATGAACAATAGCGGGTTTAGCACCAAACAAACTAACTTCAGAAATTATATCAAGTGCATATTTCCTTTGACAAAAGTGAGATCTCTCTGGACTTCGTGCGATTTCAACACCAAGGAAATACTTCAAGACACCCAAATCTTTCATATGAAAACAAGCACTCAAATAGGCTTTAAATCTTTGGATAGTTGCACTATCATTTCCTGCAACAATTAGATCATCAACACATACAAGCACACTGAGGTGAATCTTATCCTTGTTCATGGAGAATAAAGAATAATCTGAGTATGATTGCTGAAACCCATATATCTTCAATGTAGCCGAGAGTTTAGCAAACCAACACCGAGGAGCCTGCTTAAGCCCATAGAGTGACTTTATCAACTTACACACCTTTCCAGGAACTGAGCTTGGAAACCAGGTGGTAACTTTATATAAACTTCCTCTTTAAGATCACCATGAAGAAAGGCATTGTGAACATCCATTTGATGAACCTCCCAATTCTTTGCAGCAGCTACTGCAAGAAATACTCGCACTGTAGTCATCTTAGCAACTGGAGCAAAAGTCTCAGTTTAGTCAATCCCTGCAACTTGGTGATTCCCAAAGATTACAAGCCTAGCTTTGAATCTTTCCACAGTGCCATCAGAGTGATACTTGATTTTGTAGACCCATTTGCAACCTAGTGCCTTCTTGTTTGGTGGTAGGTCATTTATGTCCCATGTATCATTTTTTCTAATGCTTGTATCTCACATTGCATTGCATCTCGCCATCGCTCACCTTTTACTGCCTCAGAATATGTCACAAGTTCACGGTCTGCATGTATTGCTGCAAGAAACATTCTATGTCGTAGAGAAAAATTATTACAATTCACATAGTGTGCAATAGGATAGGAATTACTTGAGGAATGTTGCATTTTAGGTGTTAGTGGGAATTGACTCATTTTCTGTATTATATTAGTGACATAATTATACAACAAAATTGATGGTTTTTTCTATCCATGACCTTGACCCAACAATTCCTCATGAAATTATTGATCATCTTGGTCATTTGGTTCTTGTACAGGAGTATTATTTATTGGTAGAATAACATCAACTTCATGTTGCACTGGTATTGCATCAAGCACAACATGATCGTCAAGTCTTGCTCCATCTCTTTTTCTCAAATCATTAACCTCCTCTAAATCAACATCAAACCCACCCAAACCAGAAATTGTAGGTAAGTCTTCTTTAGAAAGATAAGCAAAAGGAAAATTTGTTTCTAAGAACTTGACATCTCGTGAGACAAAAAAATCATTGGTTTCTATATCATACAAACGCCATCCCTTTTTCCCATATGGATATCCCACAAAAATACATTTCCTATTTCAAGAATCAAATTTATTGTCGAACCTCCCTTGTTTATGAGCATAACATAATTTACACAAATAAATAATTCAAAGGATGTTTTGCAAATTCCAAGTGGACCAATCACCAGGTCAAGGGTCCAAAAACTGAAAGTGGCATTGATTGAGCTGATTCAAGACATTATGACTGTGCAAACAAAGTCTAAGATTGAATTGAAGCCTAATCACGTTCTTAATCTGATATGGGCTGATGAAGGAGATTTGGGCTAAAAGCAAATCATTTGAAGAGAAGGGCCCATAGAAAATGCATCACCAGATTTAATTTAAGTGTAAATGGGCTATTTTGGGCTTAGGTTAAAATCTGAAGAGTCAC
>Ga0099824_1008639_pt1 | contig 12949 bp, 4 predicted proteins | sample SiratrowhiteBW_FD_76837 | JGI IMG/M metagenome (GOLD analysis project Ga0099824, IMG submission 76837) | Root nodule microbial communities of legume samples collected from California, USA - Siratro white BW | ecosystem: Host-associated > Plants > Roots > Nodule | place: USA: California... | reverse complement strand
TTTATAATAATAATTGTATTATATATTATTCTTTTTTTATTTTTTTATTTTTTAATTTTTTAAATTTTTTTATTTATTTATATATATATATATATATATATATATATATATATATATATATATATATATATAATAACTTTAACAAGTAATCGCTGATATAGCTATTTGTTTGTGTAGCAATAATAAATTGATATCCAAATGATTAAAATGTTAATTTAACAATATTTATCAAATATTTACCTTATATTAAAATAAATATTGGTTACATAAAATAGTAACATATTTTTTTCATTTCATTAAATATATAATTAGATATTAGTTTTTCAAATTTGTTAACAATATTTTTTCAAAAATTGTTAGAATAAATAATAAAACAATAAAAATATACATGAATGATAAATGATTAAAAAAATATAGCATTTGCTAAATAATTGAAATAGCATTTTACAATAGTAAAAAGTTTATTACATTAGTCTCATTATTATAATTTTGAAAAGCTTTAACATATAAATTTAAAAGTATTTTACCATACCCTTATAGTATTTTATTTCTTTTTTTATATTGCAAGTGATTCTATATTTTTTAAAGTCTGCAAAAAACTCCTTTATATAGAATAGATAATGTAACATTTTTCAGAATTGTTAGGGTCAGTGTAATGTTTATATAGAATATTTGTGTAATATTTTTCAAACAATCAAAGTTTGTGTATAATAGTTGAAATTTTAAGATTTCATTGTTTTCAATATACACTCAACTATCATTTTATTAAACACAGTTATTTATACCGACAAAAAAATTATTATTTAAACAAACAAGTTTTTTTTTTTTTTTGGAAATATATGATTAGGTGGAAACAATTTAAGAATTTGGTGATGATAAAAGTGAAAATCACTTAAATGTTATTTATAACAAAACTTTAAAGATAGTATTATTAGTCTACAATTAATTTTTTATTAAATGATTTAGAATTATTAATGTTGTTGCTCCCTGTCTACTGGCCCTTCACTTTTGTTTGCAACAAAGAGAGCATAATGTGTTCATCTTCTATACATGCTTGTCATCTTGCTTAAGTCCATGCTAAGAAGAGAGGACAAAGAGGAAAATAATTTTAATTTAAAAAAGACAAAATAAAATAGTTGAACTTGAATTATTATTTTAATTTTATTTTATTGATTATTTAATTTCTATCAAATCAATTAAATTACATAATTTAAAAATATTTTTTATTTATTTCTCATGTATTTTAACTTAGTTAAACAACTAAATAATAAATTTTATTTCTTGTCTATTTCCTTTTTTGTTAACCACTCTTTATTTGTTTTCATCTTTTTTTTTTATTTCTTTCTTTTAAGATAAAAAAATATCATCGAGATAAAGGATGACCTTGATATTATTATCCTTGTTTTTAACAAAAATATAAGTCTAAAAGGATGGAAGAACAGTAGGTTGCTTGAAGTTAATCCACATATAATAAAAAGGTTCACAACCCTTTCCTCAACCTTGAAGGCGTACGCACAAAGAGATTAGAATAGGAAAAATCGACATATATACTTATAGTTATACGCAGTTTCATTCAAATTTTTTATACTTATAGTTATCTTAATTTCATTTCATGGGTTAATTTCCGAGTAATATATTATCACTAACTAGGAACATTAGATCACTTCATTAACTAACAAAATGTTTAGTAGTAATAAATTGATCACTTAAACCACACATAATCAAATTTCTATCAAATATCACTATTTTTTTTACATAAGAATATTTAATAATTTACTTTTATTTTTTATAACTTTTTAATTATAATATTTACTGGTAACTTTTTTTCTTTAATTTTTAAAAATGAGGACGTATAGGCCTTGTTGCGTTGTGTGTTCACTGGAATTAATTAACAAGGAATATTCATATTAATGAAAATAATGGTAAGAGAAAAACCTGAATGGTAGAGGGAGAGAGGCAGCAACGGGATCGGCCGCCGGTGGTAGAGGACTGGACACTCGAGAGAACGTGAAAGAGTCACCGACGCGTTTCTTTGGCGTGGAACACACACTCGGCGACTCCTCACCTCCGAATATGTCATCGAAGAAGTCATTGTTCTTGTTCGCGTGATGCCTCCGGTTTCTAATATCCTCTCCAAACACCGGTTTCTCCCGCTCGGACGGCCACCTACACCAACCACCTTCCCCTTCCTCTTCGCTCCAATCCTTCAACTCGGTCAGACTCTGCCGCGCCTCGTTTACCGATGACCTCCGCGGCGGCCCCCCAAACACGTCGTGGAAATCAACCTCCAAGTTCGAATTGCTCGAAGACGACCTCCGAATCGGAGAATTATTTCCATTCTCAAAACTATTATTATAACCTAAAAGAACGCTCTCTCGTTGAGAAGAATAAAATCTCTCCATAAAATAACGATTCACAATTCACAATTCAAACCTGGCGGGAAAGTGTTGAAGTGAAAGCACAGTGCAGAGGATTGTGTTTGTGAGATGGAAGAGGAAGTTAGGTGGAGAAGAAGAGGACAATGGTGTGTAGGGCTAAGGGAAAATGTAACCGAAATTGCGAAACCACAAATTATGAGTGAATACGGATTGGCTAACAAAATTTTGAACGGATAAATCTAAAGTGGTGATTGCGATAAGCAGTGCGATGTACTCCATGTTTTGGATTTAGCATAATTTTGTGTGATACTAATTATTTATACCCTCTCTAAAACCTAAACTATGATTATGACTACACTCAATACGCGGTAGCCTTTCATTCCATTGGTCTCTCCTTTTGTCTTTTTCCTTCACATTTGCAAAATGTATTAATATTTATGAATGCATAGAAAGAGAGAGAGAAAAAAAGTGAGCATGACATATAATTTTTGTATTTTACTTTTTTTTAAATAGAAAAATATAATTTTTGATAAAAATAATTCTTTAAAACATTTTATTAACTTTATAATAATTGCATCTAAATTATTTGAATTAATTAACCATATAAAAAATATTATACTTGTATTAGTTGAAAATTAAACTCTTAATATCACTTGCCAGATCGATGACTACTGTTTAACATTTAAATAAATGAAACATTGATGAAATGGGGTCCCCTTTGTTGTTCGTTACTTTATTATAATCGAAAAAGGGAATGGAATTATAATCAACGTTGCAGAGTCTTTGGAGTTTATAAAACATGCTTTTGCATTAGTTTTTATTTTAGCAATAACACATTCTTTATTCAGAATGACGATGTTTAGCAGAAGAACAGAAAGGTACATACAGATTCAAGCATTTGCATTTGATTACGAGTAGCTGTTGTTGAGACTTGAGAGAGATATTTATAATTGATATATAAACTTATTTTAATAAAACCAATGTGAAAACAAATAAAAAACTTATTGATATATAATTAATTTGACTGGATAAATAAATAGTGATAGTTTATAATATAACGCCAAAATTATTCTTAGATGTATTTTTTAAAATATAAATGTTTTTTTGAGTAAAAAACGAAAGGATTAGTAAAAAAAATTAAAATAAAATATTTTTTAAGTAAGTAGTTTTGATTTAAATATATCATTTATTAATTGTCTAGCTACTATTAAAAAAGATAAAGTATGCATGTAAATATTGTTATTAAGGGTAAATTAAATGTTTCAAACAGTTTCCAAAAATCTTGGACTTTCTTTTTATTTTATACTCAATTTTTCTCTTTTAAAATTTTTTCTCAAAATCATTTCAAATCACATAATCCAAATATATGCGATCCTTGCATATTATTTCAAAAGTAAATCACTTATGGCCAACAGTACTAGTGTGCCCTTGTATCTACTTTTTGGGCTGTATGGATGCTCTGAAGTCTGCTATGTAACGACCTTCTGGACTGTAGCATGTGGTTTGAGTATGTTCTTGTGGTGCAAAAAATACCTACGATTTCATTTGCTACGTTTGATCTAAGTTAGGAACATGTGTTTTTCATTGATCTTTTAAATTTTACTCTTGTGATTGAGTAGGCTCAAGTCGAAAGAGGAAGGATTCGAAGAGAAACCATTTATGAGATTTAAATTTTTAGTCAAAACTAAAAGCATAAATCATTAGAATTTTGTTATTTTAAAAGACATTTTATTGGTGAATTATACCACACTTAGTCCACAATCTCTACATCTCTAACACTATTAAATATTGTACGTATTCCCTAATAATGTTAAATTCATCCCAATCTATTAGAGTCCAGCCAACTATCTAATTAATTTCAGTCGACCTCCATAATATCATATTATTATAATTTGTGATTCCTAAGGTCTATTATTATTATTATTATTATTATTGGAAAATATAGAGTCTTAAATTACAAAGTCGTATAATTACAACTTAGGGCTACAGAAAATATCATTTACCTCATTACACTTATATTTTTATACATTAAATATTTTTTTTTACACTTTTACTTGAATGTGGTAAAATCTTTTACAGTGAACCCCGTTCAATTCAATTCATTTCAGCAATTTCAACTCCATCATAGATGAACTCCATTAGGAGTAAGGTAAAAATAAACATAATTTTATCACGACATATAAGAGGCATGTAGCATTAAAAAACTCTCAAATCTTGACAAAGCTATCGTGACATCATCAAAGTACTGAACAAATCATCAATAGAGATACTAACCCGCACACTTGACATATTCAACCCATGAGATTGCTACAAACGTGACAGAGACATGATTACAAGAAATTAGAAAACTAAACAAGATTATCACAATTAACAAACTACCAAATCACCTAAATAAATTATAGGCCTTAAGAAGACTTGGACCTACCTGAGGCCCAAAGATTAAGATCCATCTTAAAATAATATAAATAAAAGGCAACTTCATGTGTAAAAGACTTCTTTAGAAGAAAAAAACTTCTTGAAAATAACTTATAAAATATAATTTTATTTAAGCATCGAAATATTTTGTAAATGTCTTGTTATTCTGAAATTGGAAAATCTGAGTGAACAGAAGAACCGAGATCAATACCACTCTAGATAAAGTCATCATACTAAGAATGGTTTAAAAAATAAAAAGACATATTTCGGGATTACTAAGATTACAAAGGCAGGGGCATATGAATAAAATAAGTTAGAAATTGGTGTAATTATTAGTTTATGATAGGACTTCAAGTTTAATTAATTTTCCAACTATAAAAGACATTTTGTCCCAAGGTGACAATGGGACTTGAGTCTTTCAAGTCATGGTAATGGTCTTTGTGATTGTCTTGTCCTCAACGAGCATGAGTTGAGTGTGAAGTTTTGTTGAAAAGATTCGAATAAATCAAACACGGTATAAGAGATTGTGATTTAAAGTTCTAAATTGAGTACCATGATAAGGTAAATTTCTAGTTTGTTTATGATATATTAATGGAAATTTTCCAGTTTTATTTTCTTCGATTCCCAAGCCAATTCATTCACACGTAATATTAATTAGTTGTCCGTTTTGAAGGACACTAACAATGTGCAAAATAATCTTGATCCGAACACAAACATGTTTAAAGTGGTTTTCATTGTTTTTGTTAATGTTTTACCTATTTTCAATTTGTACTGATGCTTCTTAAATTCAATGATAAAAACTAATTTCGTTTGAACTTCTCCTTCCATTCTTTATTATATTTAAGCAAATTCTTATTGGCTAATAAATATTAATTACATAATAAATCTAGATTAATAACAAAACTATTTAAAATATTAATTTTAAAAGTAGCTAAATAAATATAACAATCAAGATAATAAATAAATTAAATAATATAAGAAAGCCAAATATTACAAATCTCTTAGAAAAAATTAATTATAACATTAAGATAAATAATTATTTATAAAGAAGGGGCTCCAAGTCTAATCAAAAACAAAATTTAAATATTTGAAGCTCTAGTTCAAGGGGTCTTCTAAGTTTTCAGCTACAACATTTTGGTCACCATCGTTTTTAAATACCTTTTTTTTTTTTATTTATGAACAAACTCGTAAGCAAAATAAAGCTATAAAATAATTGTTGTGATATCACGGGATAAGATCTAAAAGATTCTGATTTCTATTACTTTTTGTTGTGAAAGTTTATTGTTCTCCTATTAATCAATTTCGTACATCTATCTTACCTATTTTATATTTTTAAGAGTGTTCTATATATAAGTTATTTTCTTTTTAAAATAAATAAATAAATTTGACTTATTGAACATACTGATGTGTTTTTCTATGGTAACTTATATCATCATTAATAATTTTCACATTTTTAAAACTTTAATTATTGCCCTTCACGTCAAATCTGATAATAAAACATCTAAAATAAATGTTATACAAAAAAAGAGAATTAATAAGAGAACAATTCAGCCTATAAAAGAATATTAGTTTGGTACACAATAATTTGTAATTGAAAGCAGTTGCCATATTAGTAAAGAAGGTGGAAAACATAATCACATTATTTTTTCTACAATACCGTATCAAAATAATTGTTGTGCTTCTCTATCCTACTCATGGGTTTGCTCCTAACAAACAGAGAAGGTCAAAAAATGTTTTACACAGTCCTACATTGAATGTCAAAATGTTATAGTTAAAAATTTAGGAGATCTCATATGCTAAAACATCAAATGTCAAATTTTTCCCTTCTTGAATCTCGAGTCCCCTAATTACTAATTATAATTGATTATTTATCTTAATGTTGAAATTAATTTTCCTTAACTGATGTTTGTTTTTCCTAAGTTATATTTATTTTTATTGATTGATTCTTTTAATTATTATATTATCGCATAAAGATTGTAACTCTTATAAGGTCTCTACTATAGTTGAGATTTAGTTTTAATTAATATAGATTTTATGGTTTCTATATTTTCATATGATTGTGATCTCAGAGTTATGTTTTCGTTCTCATTAAGGATATCAAGATAAAGTATTCTAGTCAGATCAGCAAAATGTCTATAAATATACATGACTTCTAAGTCTTAAGTGAAAAAACTATTAATTGATTTATCAGAAGATCTATTAATACATAACTCGCTATAATATGTAAGTGAAGTATTTGATATAGATTATAGATGCATTTTTATTAAATTATTCCAAATAAATTTGGTTTTTAAAATTATATTAAGACGAAAACTTATATCTTCTTATCTCACTTCTTAAAGTAATAATAAAACAAAATTTTAATCATTATAAATTTTGGGCTATTGTTTAGTGTTACACTTTTTTTTTTTTAATTATTGAGTTAATGTTACACTTGTTTATTTATTTTTTATTTGTAGTCAAATAATGTTATACTATGTGTTCGTTAGAAAAACCTAGCTTAAAATACTACGCTAAACAAATTATGAAATAAAACAAATTGTTATATATATATTTGAATGGAAATAATATAAATGTTAATATATAATTAAACATATCTTAACTGGATAGTTGTTTACAATGGTTATAAAGTTACCAGGTGGGAGAGAATTGAGTATTAAGGGAAATAATTGCTAAATCTTTTATGAATTACAAATTAAATTTGTTTTGTTTTGACACGTCTCATAATTGGTAAGTAAAAGTGAATAGGAATAGTATAAGAAGTATGAATTAGTTTTGTTAGCTTATCTGCATAATAATTACTCCTAAGTCTACATGTCAACTCGCATAAGCAAAACCTTTAAAAGAAATTATATACGAATGTTTTTGTTTTAATATTTCAAATTATTGTTATCAATTCATGATTTTATTATTAATAAAATATTTAAATAAATTAAATAAATATAAGATTAACATTTACATTAAATAAATAAATATATTAAAATTAAATATTTTTATAAATAAAAATATAAAAATCATTATTTAAATTACTAAAAACTATAACAATTAATCATTATCTTGTATTAACTTTATAAGTATTATTTTCTCACACTGCCATCCCTAAATACCATTAATATGTTGTTATTATAATTGTTAAACTATGTTTTTGATAAAGCCTTTTCATTACTATAAAATTTGTGGTTATTATTAACACTTTAAAACCACCACTAGCTAAACAAAATTGCATCGTTGATATGGTTGGTTGGAACTTGTGTGATCTAGGAAATTCTTGGAGACAAGTTTGAAAGATACATTGCATTATTTTGCTAATTCGTACAAATGCAGAAACAGGGCCCGCTGCAGAAATTGACTACCACCACCGCCACCTATCCATTCTCATGCATTTATTCTAATCATCCATGCCAACCGTGAAATGGAACCTAGTCACTTCACACTCCTTTTCAACCTTTCTTTTCTTACAAATATTACTCGAATTAAATAATGTGTTATCATATTTAACAAAATATATTCATCACTTGACTATTAAAGATACATTATTTGAGTTAAGTGGTATCTTCCTTAAATAAAACTAATTAGATTGATAGTCACTAGAAATGTTTGTGGTGTAAATTTAGTATTTATTACATTAAAACTATTTAGATTGATGGCTCTTGAAAATGTTTTGTGCGATAACTACAACCAGTTTGCGTAAAAACAATAAATGTAATGACAAAAGAAATAATTAAATTTACAAAAAAAAGTCTGTATATACAAAGTAAGACTAATAAAACATCATCAAAAAGTGCATATAAAAGTACCAAGAAAATATCTTCTCTCCAATAAGTCAAATTTGTTGTACAAATCAAAAGAAAATTATAAAAGAATAAGCAGACCACTTTATTTTATGAAAGAGGAAAACAAATTGATATATTTAGTGCACATTTAAGGTCTAAATATTATTTTATTTACATATAAATATTTTATAATTATATATCTCCAAAAGAACAGTGTTTAAGATCTATCTTTCCCTTCTTTCCAACATATGAAAGGCATCTTAGCATTTAATATCATTAATGGTATCCTAAAATAAAATTGTCAATTTTCTCTTAAATAACAAAAGGTCAATTTGGTTAATTATAGTTCTTTCCTCTCCTATGGTCCATCTCTTATTTGTTTCTTTGTCCACGCGTTTTTGTCTTTCTTATACAAAAGCTCATCTGTGAAATACTATTGAAGTCCTGTGCAAACAGTTCTTATACTTAGACATAAAATCTGTTTGAATACAAACTAAAAAGTATAATTTTTTTCAATACAGAAACATTTCAAGAATCTTTTAATTTTGTTTCGAACCATACCAGACTCATAATTGAGAGCATGAGCGTGTTGCTAGAGTTTCATAGAGGTACGAGTCCATACAGTAACTCGTGGACTTTGGTGATTGTGACTATTTAGCAATGATATGAAATATGGGTTAGGGGTTGATTTGAAACACAGGATGATCAACATGACGGTGAATGGTTCAACCAATGAATAACCAAAAATGTGTTATATGATTATCGGAATAAAATATAACTCTTTTATATTCTCGAAACATGACATTTTTAATTTCCCTTTTTGAGAAAATGATTTTATCTTTTATCTTACCATTTTATTTTATTATTTCCGATTCCAATTTAGTTAAACGCTCACCAAATAAAAAAGTTATGTTCTACTCATATAAATAAGAGTAATAACAATCACTTATTTCTCAAAACAAAATATTATTGTTTGACTCACTTATATGTTTATCAGTAAAAAATAGCTAATAATTAATTTTCATATAAAAAAAATTATCAAAAACATCATTTCTCAAAAATAAGATTACAGTGGCCATCTGGCCATATCTACATTTTGACGACAGCACGAGCACACTTGGTAGAGAAAAGAAAAAGTGAGAGGACATTTATACATATAAATATTATAAAGATAGATTCTAATAAATTATGCATGTAACTTTATCCTATCGTTTCTGAATAGCAACAAAGTTTGGCCGATTAACCCGTCACAAAAATTCCGGGCCTGGCCAGAAAACCGAACAGTTTTGTCGCGCAGATGCAACGAATTACGGCTGTGTTTGTTTTCCTGTTCGAGAAAACAACCATACAGTTCTTCCCAGTTTTCTACCGGCGAACTCCTCCATCACCGGGCGAATCAAAGTTCCCTCCGAAAGACTTGACCAGAGCAGAGAGACCACCCCTGCTTGCTCCACCACCGATGCTAAGACCGAGAAGATCACGGGTCATTGGCTGGCCCACAAATGGGGTAGAAGGGTCCATTATCACATCTGTCACAGTTCCACTCCCACAGGGAAGCCCAAGCCCAAGGTTTTCCAACACGGGCTGATTCTCTTGCTTTACTTGCCCGTTCCATTGTGCGGTTGTGGTTGCATTAACCTTAAAAGCCTCGTCTTTCCCCAAGGATGATGATGGTGGTGATGTGGTTGTTAAGCCTAAGCCACGAAGAAGGGAAGCACTGGATGCACCCAGTTGAGCAGCTTTTTGGAGTAATGCAGTGGCAGATAGTGCAGGTTGAGGAGATGGTGTGAAGTGGGAAGGGTCATTGTTGGAGAGATAGAGAGGTGAGGATAGGGACAGGGATATGGGTTCTCTCAGACTAGTGATGGCATTAGGGTTATCCGAGCGAGCCAAGTTTGACATTAGGTTGAAGAATGAGGAAGTTGATGGTGACGATGATTGAGATTGTGGATGACTTGTCGTCGTGGACGGTGCCAACACACTTGCAAAAACAGTGGTGCAAGTAGTGGAACCTGAAGGGGCGCTGCTTGTCACGAGGCACGTTGCGTTTGGAGACATCTTCCTTGGGTTTTCTGGAATTTCTAGTGCCAATGGCCAAAAAAAGGTAAACAAAGGTAAATTAGTTGAGGACACAAAACAGAATTGAAACAAAAGTAGCAAAATAGATAAAGTAGCAAAGACAGAGTTAAAATTTAAAAAGAAAAAGTAAGCTTTTTAGTTTCTAAATGATTATTGTAAGAGTTAAAAAGCTTGAAATTATAGAGGTCTTTCCTTTTATTCTCAGCTTGAAATATAGTTTGTGGTTTCTGGTTCAGAGGTCTTTCAAATAAATTTATGTTCAAACCTGACTCTTTCTAAATTTATTAACCAATTTTAATAAATTGAGAACAAATATAATCACCGTAGATCCCATGGGCAGATCCATCCTACCGACCCTTGCTGAGATTGGCACTACCAACTACAGCTAGACTTGTAGATTTCTCCAACAAACAGAAGAAAACAAAAAATGTCAAAAATGCTTATAACTCATAAGCTTCATCATTATTATTATTATTATATATACTTTTCCAACGAGGTTGAAGCTACGAAAAATAGGAAACGAAATACGTAGCAGGAGAACCACGTACCCGAGCTCTGAATGGACAAGGTTGGAGACACCATTGATGCAGAAGGAGTAAGCGGAGGTGCAGGCGGCGAAGATGCCACATCGGCGTTGCTAGTGCTAACATTTTGGGCCTGAGACCTGGCGCTCTCTTGCGCTAGGACATCGCAAAATGCTCTGTGAGTGATGAAACTATCTCTCCTTCAAGAAGATTCGCATTACTGTTAGAGACATTCCATTGGAAAAGGTTGAAATGAAAATAAATAGCATAAGAGAAGCGTTTTGATTTTGATACCTAGAGAACAAGGTGCCGCAGTCGCATCGGTACTCTCTGCTGCCGCAAGTTTTCGAATGAGCTTTCCAGTCCGACTGCACAGCGTATTTCTTAGAGCAGCGTTCGCATTTCCACGTTTTCTCGCCGTGTTTTCTGCAGAAGTGCTTCTTGATGCCGGTGAGGTCGCCCAGCGCCCTGGCCGGGTTGTGGTGGACGCACGATGGCTCGGGGCACACGTACACTTTCTTCCGCGGTTCCTTGCTCCCTCGCTGCCGCAGCTTCCACGGCAAGTTGTGACCGCGCCGGTGAAGCTGCAGGTTCTGATCGCGCTGGAAACCTTTGTTACAGATCTCGCAAACGAAACGGTTCGTCGCCATAAGCGTCTTCGGTGACAAAGCAATCACTTCAGCATCTGGATCTGAAAAAAACAAAAAAACAAAAAAAAAATAAAACCACGCAAAATCCAAAACAAAGAATATTCTTAAAGCCACTCAAACTGAATATATTTATCATAGGTAAGACATAAAAATTATGGTTATATAAATTGGAAGTAAATGAATAAGTATAAATAAATATACCTGGCATTCCAGGAAGGCTTCGTTTCCGTTTGGGAGGTGGAAGAGGTTGAGGTTGTGGTTGTGGTGCGATTTCCGAAGTTGAAGAATGTGTGAATGGTGAAGGATTCTGAGGTTCCGTCATGGTTGTTTTCTTTACTTAGGTGAACTGAACAACTCCTCAACCAGTCTCTCTTTTAATTATATTTTCCCTTTTTCAGGACTCGATTCTTTCGTTCCCAAATTTCGGTTTCTGAGAAATGAAATCTGTTGTACTTTGTGGAGTGAAAGAAGAAAGTTGTTCCACTTTCCGAGGGGACCGCGATTCAATGTTCTCGGCCGCCGCGTACGACGGTCCTCTTAGGCGGCGCGGTGGAGGAAATTAAAGGAGAGAGAGAGAGAGAGAGGGAGAAATTATTTGAAACGAGGATGATATGTCATATGTATTGGAAAATACTAACCAGGCTAAAGCGGCGCGAGCTAACCATGGTTAACCTGCGAGGGAGACAGAACTGTTCAGAAGGTTTCTATTGTAGAAAACAAAAACAAAATCTGTAGCCGCTGTCCTTGCTTTATTAGTAATTAAGGAATTAATAATATTCTAACTAGAAATTACGTTGAAAATACACATAAAAAGTTAGGATATAACGTACTATTCATAATATTTTTGGTAACACTTTTACCTTAAAAACAGAGAGAGAGGATATAACGTGGGCGCCAAGTTTTCCGTGGGAAAATAAAAAATGTGAATCCCACCGTCCACGTGTTACAAGAACCGGGTTCATGACCTTTGTCGGGAGCAAAACCTTCGAGCGGTGCTTGTCGTGTAGTCCAGTGCGTAACCCATGTAGCAGAGCAAATATTTTTTTTTTTTTTTTTATTTTTCACTTTTTTTTTTTTTATTTTTATAATTTAATAAAAAAAAAAAATATAAAATAAATATAATAAATTAT
>Ga0099824_1008638_pt1 | contig 12949 bp, 8 predicted proteins | sample SiratrowhiteBW_FD_76837 | JGI IMG/M metagenome (GOLD analysis project Ga0099824, IMG submission 76837) | Root nodule microbial communities of legume samples collected from California, USA - Siratro white BW | ecosystem: Host-associated > Plants > Roots > Nodule | place: USA: California... | reverse complement strand
AGGTGAGATATTGAATATATTAATAGACGCTTGTTTTGCTAATAAAATTTTGTTGAATTTGATTGACGCTTGTTTGATTGAATTTAATTATGTGAAGGGAATTAAAGGATAAAAATCTTAAGAAAATCAAGGAAGAATTTGTTGTGAAAGAACTTGAGAATCAAACTATTCTCTTTATTATTTCTAAATCATCTATTTTTAATTTTCTGCACAACAATCTTCAAACCCTTATTTCCTTTATTGTTATTACTAACTTTCCTTGCAGCAGATAAGTTGTGAACATTGATTTACTGAATTTACTATTGGATTCATTGTGATACCACTTGAGGTTAACTTTACCCTATTTATACTATCATCTCTTTGCTATTAGATGGTCTAGTACTACGTTAGGCGATCAACACTGGAACACTTTTAATTTGCTCGTGAAACGCTGCAATCAATATCCTTATGCCCAAATCATTTGGATTTATATATATTTTTTGGGGACCGGGGAACAAGAAACCCCAGTTTGAAATGCTTCAATGCCTCATTCTTTCATAGATCATCCCACGTTTTTTATGAGTCCCGATATCTTGATACGCTAAAATTGTATTCACTTAGTTAACAATTTCTTAGGTGGTAAAAATAATATTAAATAATTTAAATATGTGTGGGCACAATATGATTTAAAGAAATTCAAGAATTTGGTTGCTAATTTTTCAGTTTGTATTTATTCCATATGGGTTTCTCTCCACCTTCCTTCATTTCTCTAGTGTGAGTTTGTGATTCTCCCGGTTTGGATTTTCTTTGCTTCTCCAGTTGTCATGGATTTTATGGTTTGGGTCTTCAATTGTCCGTTGTTGGTCCATGATCGCTGAAGGTGGTTGGTTTGTTGTGTTATTGTCGTCATGGTCATGCTATGTTTGGTTAGTGGGATTTTGGTATGGTGGGTTCCATTTTGTGGTTGTTGGGTGGTGTGCTAGTCTGAGTTGGGGTATTTATTGGCAGATTCGTTGTGGTAATTGAAGCCCTATATTTCCTTAGAAAAAAGGTCAGATAATATTGATTACCCTGAAAATTAAAAATTTAACTTTGATGGAGAATATTTTTTACCAAAGTGAAATACGATGAATATATTATTGAGACGAGAAGTCCTTAGTTTTGAAATGATGTGAACATAATACAAGTAATTTTAAATGACATGTATCTTTTTTACCGGTGATAGCATTTTTTTTTGGGTATGATAAGCATAAGTTCCCATGAAACGGGTGGTAACGCCCGATTTGTGACCAATTGGACTAAGTTTTTCAAGACTAAAGTCTTAACCTTTGTTAAGTAATATTAAATGATTTGAAATTTGTGTAAATAAGGGGACGTTTTTGTTTTTCATGAAGGTATTCCAATTCTTTTACTGTCTCAACAACCATTTTCATGATGTTGTTGGAATGCCAATGCTTACTTATTCGGGGGGAAGATGTTCACCAAAGTCCATAAATAATATGTAGGAACAATTGACTCTAAAAGAGGGTTGAATGGAGCTTGAACTCAATTTGTTACAAACAAAAATACCAAGCAAGATCATCCGAGGCAAGAATATATAAGCACAGATGAAGTAGTTTTACACTGATTTACCCTAATTTCTTGGGCTACATCCAGTTCTACCTTGAACAAACCCTTTAAAAGGTTCCATTATATAATAAATGTTTACACCAAGCACACAATCCTCTCCAGGTTACACGAGTACACAAACCTCTTCAGGTTATAACGAGTATACAAATATCTCCAAGTTACAACGAGTACACAAACCTCTCTTCTTTCTTCCTTTGGTGCATCCAAAGCTCTTGATGGACCGACTAATGTTTGACTAGTTGATGCTAGAAGATTTTCCTATAGTTCCTATAAATTGAAATCAAGAGAATTCTCTTGCTCTGATAAAGTCTTATCAAGATTAAAGTCATTAAATCTCACATGAATAAATTCCTCCACTAGAGAGGTTATAGAGTTATCTTCTATATGCCTTAGATGATTCAGAATATCCAAATAACATTTCTTCATCACTTTTAGAATCAAATTTTTCAAGATTGTCTTTATTTATTCAGTATGAAACATTGTACTCCAAAAGGATGGAAATAAGATATGTTGGGTTTTCTATTTTTTCACAATTCATAAGGAGTCTTTTTTTATCAAGGGTCTCGTGTAAATTTTGTTTTGTAAATAACAAGAAATATTAATTGATTTTGCCCATAAGTGTTTAGGAGTGGAGTTAGCATTAAGCATCGTCCGAGCTATTTCTTGTAAAGACCTATTCTTCCTCTCAACAACACCATTTTGTTGTGGTGTCCTTGAAGTAGAAAAGTTATGGTTAATACCATAGTTTTCGCAAAAGACTTGAAAGTTTTCATTTTCAAATTCTCTTCTATGATCACTTCTAATAGCTACAACTGATACATCTTTCTCATTTTGAACTTATTTTAAAATTTTACAAAAGACTTTGAAATACTCATCTTTATGGTTCAAAAATTTAACCCATGTTCATCTTGAATAATCATCAACAATAACAAGATCGTATCTTTTGCCACTAATAGACACAATTCTAGTGGGTCCAAAAATATTTAAGTGTATCAATTCAATATGTCTTTGAGTGGAAACTTCGTCCTTATTCTTAAAAGAGCTTTTGACTTGTTTTCTCTTCTCACATGACTTACAAAGAAGATTGTCTTTAAATAATGTATTTGGAAAACCTCTCATGAGGCTAAATTTTTATAGCTTTGGGAGTAACTTTAAGCTAGCATGGCCACACATGTCAATGATCTTCTTTTAAGGTCACGAGACAAGAAACCTTTTGATCTGACAACTTAGACATATCTATTTTAAAAGATTACCACGTCTATTTGCCACAAATAATCTGGTCTCATTACTATTATTAATTATACATTGATCTCGATTAAAAACAATATTATTTCCACTATCACATAATTGGCTTATGCTAAGTAGGTTGTGTTTGAGACCGTCTACAAGTAAAATATTATTAATAGACATTATAGGTTTCAGACTTAACATAGAGAAAATTGGATTGATGAATTCAAAATTTGTTGAAACACCCACGGATCCTAATGCCAAACTTCTACCTAGTCAAGGGGAGTCTCTTTCAGATCCTAAGAAATATAGAAGATTAGTTGGAGAATTGAATTATCTTACTATTACTCGTCCTTATATTTCATTTGTAGTTAGTATGGTGAGTTAATTTCTTAATTTCCCGAGTGTTGATAATTGGAATGCAATCATTCTTATATTGAAGTATATTAAAGGTTCTCTTGGAAAAAGCTTACTATATGGTCATAGTAACCATAGTAAAGTTGTATGTTATTCAGATGCTGATTGGACAGGATCTTCGTCTGATAGAAGATCTACTTCTGGATATTGTTCTTATTAGTGATAATTTGATTTGTTGGAAAAGCGAGAAACAACATATTGTGGCAAGATCTAGTGCCGATGCAAAATATAGTTATGGTCTCAGCTACTTGTGAGCTTATTTGACTTAAACATTTACTTAAAAAATTACAATTTGGAGAGACCACTCAAATGACATTTATATGTGATAATTAGGTTGCTCTTCATATTAGCTAAAATCATGTCTTTCATGAAATGACTAAACATATTGAGATTGATTGTCATTTAATTCTAGAGAAAATTATATCTCGAGACATCAAGACTGAATTTGTTAATTCAAATGATCAGTTAGCTGATATTTTTACTAAATCTTTATGGAGACCTAGAATTGATTATACTTGTAACAAGCTTGATTCATATGATTTATATGCACCAACTTGAGGGGAAGAGTTGAATATAATGAGCTTAGCCCATATTTTCTATTAGTTTGTTACTTTTTTTATCTATAAATAAATAGTCCCTATGTGTGTATTTTACACAAGGTAGATTAATTTATGATTATTTTCTCCTTTATTTTAACATTTTACAAGCATTTTTATAATTTATTTTCATAGTTTTATATGCAGATGCAATCATACCATTATTAGACATTGCTTCTTGATAAACTAAATGTAAATTATCAATACCAGTAAAATCTACCTCATTATCTGAGTCCTCTAACATGGAGTTATCTGCCACATGATCTATGAAACCAATGTTTAACTCCTCATCAGTATCAGAGTTGGGCGAGTCCAAATCCTTCCAAGTTGACATGAGGCTCTTTTTCTTTTTAGATAATTTCCTCTTCTTTCCTTTCTCCTCATTCTCTTCAACTTGATCAGGACATTTTGATCTTAAGTGTCCAGGCTTCTTGCATCCATAGCACACAATCCTGTCTTTGATTTCTTTCCCTTTTTTTGGATTTAAATCTCCTGCCTTTATAGTTTCCTTTCTTTTTGACTAAACTTTTAAGCTTTTTGGTTAGCTACAGGATGTCATCATCTTCATAGGAATCTGATTCTTCAAAGATATCATTAGTAGCTTCTAGGGCTTTGGATGGGACATACTTTACATTTTTCTGAGATGATTTCAAAGCCAAACCCTTTGCTTTTGTGGAACCTGCTTCATTTTGTATGACCTGCTCTTATATAGTAAGAATACCTACCAATTCCTCTAGGGGCATGGCCTCAAGATTTTTAGAAGTTCTGAGAGAAGTTTCTTAGGCTCTCCACTAAGCAACTAAAATTATGAGAATTTTATCATTGATTTCATATTGACTGACAATTGCTCCCAAGGATCTTACACTGTTTAGAATAACTTGCAAACAAGCAATCATAAATTGTATAGATTCATAATCTTTTATAGCAAACATTTCATATTGACGTTTAAGCATAGTCAATTTATTTCTTTTTACCTCTTTTGAACCTTTATATATGAGAGCAAGTGTATCACACATCTCATTAGCGTTGACAATGACATACACATTATAAGATGCCTAACTTTAGTGTTATTTTGACATATGCGCTTTTCTTCCTCAATCATGAATTCAAAAGGAAGTAGCTCTCCTAATTTATCAATCAACATAGGTATGCCATTTTTAATAATATTGATTAACTCCATACCATTATATTGGATGAAGTCAATCATTCTCATCTTTCAAAGCTCATAATTTTGACCCTTGAACAAGGATAGCCGACTCAGGTGTAGTCTATCTCCGTCCATTGAATTCTTGTAGGATCGTGTCTCAAGTCTTGTGAGAACTAACTCCTGAAGTTAGCTCTAATACCAATTGTAGGAACAGTTGGCTCTAGAAAGAAGGGTTGAATGGAGCCTGAACTCAATTCACTGCAAACAAAACCACCAAGAAAGATCGTCCAAGGCAATAATATATAAGCTCAAATAAAGCAGTTTTATACTTTTTTACCTACTCTCTTAGGTGACATCTAATTATCCCTTAAACAAATTGTTCAAGATGTTCCACTATATCATAAATGTTTACACCGGGTACACAAACATCTCCAAGTTACACCGAGTACACAAACCTCTCCAGGTTATAACGAGTACGCAAACCTCTCCACATTACAACGAGTACCCAAACCTCTCCACATTACAACGAGTACACAAACCTCTCCAGGTTATACTAGTCCCAATCTCCCCCTAAGATCAAGACCACTCAAGATTTAAAGAAACAGTCTCAAAAGAGAGAACAATGAAAGCTCACAAGGGTACTTCACAATGGTGAAGAATTACACAATGATTTCGCGCAACCCAAAAATCCAAATGTTCTCAGTAGCAATATTAACAATAGACACTCAGTAGATACTCTAATTTTTTCAATGTATTGGACAATGTATTTCTCTTTATGCTTCTTCTTTTTCAACTTGAACATTTTCCTCTATATATAATTTTTTAGAAACTAGCCGTTGGCATGCTTGAAAAGAACAATCTTGACTTTCTATATACTAGAGCTTAAACTGCAAATTTTTACTTTTTCTCTGATATTGTTGAGACTTGATTTTCTTGCACTTTATTTTATCTCAAATATATCCAAATTTTTACTAGATGTCATTAAAATAAATAGTTGGACCGTCTAATACATTACTTAGACCATCTAATGATTCAACATAATATTTAAATGAACTTAATTACATTATGCCTAAGAAACTAGTATAGTAAAAAAAGAAGCCATGTATTTTGCAATCTAACCAAGTTTGGTGATGGTAATGAATTAGGAGAAGACATATAAGATGATAGAAGGAAAAATGGAAACATTTCTACCAGACTATAGAATGGTTACAGATCATTAGGTTGTTAGACTATAGAATGGAAACATCCAATTCCATTTTCACAATTTGTAAATTGTAAATGGTGATAATTCTAATAAATGATTAGATGTCATGAACGAAAAAAAAGTTTAAGTCCATGGTGAAGGTGTAGTTGGCTTGAGAATGAGAGTTGAATGGAGCATAAACTCAAATCGCAAAATATAAATAATTCAAAGGTAATATAAAGAAAGTATATGGGCGAGAAAAATAAACATAGATTTATACTGGTTCACCTTATAACCAGGGCTACATTCATGCTCCTTAAGCAAATAGCTTAAGAGCTTTCACTAGAAGTGAATTTCAAGACCTCTCTTGATAACAAGTTTTCACACCTCTTAAAACAATGAGTATTCTATATCTATTCAGGTAACGCTAGTTTTCGCACCTTCCTAAAATTCTCAATATAGAAAACAAATAAAACTCACAAAGTATAATTCACAAAATAAAAAAATTAAAATGGTTTAACACACAACCTAACTCAGTTTTAATATACAAATGAGCAGTAAGAAATATATTCTCTATTTTTCTTTTCAATTTACGAATCCTTTCTCTTTCCTTCTCCTTTTTTTAGTATAATTGTTCCTCTATTTATAGGCTTGGAGAAACTAGCAGTGGGTTTCCTTGAAAGGTAATTTTTTAGTTTTCCAACAATTGAACTTCATTGAGTGATAATTTAGTACTCATGCTACAAAGTTTTTCTCTAACTTTGATTCTCCTGTACCTTTATTAATTATGTATGGGAAATAATTTAAAATAACATATAATAAATATATTTTTGAATTTGAAAATCATTTTCATAATTTGTTGAGACAATCAGCTCAGTTTGGTCTCAATTAATTTTGATTTTTTATTTAATACAACAATAAATTCGACAAGTAAAATAGAAAAAAGATTATTGTTTCTACAAATGGCAAGGCACGTTGACAGCAAACTAAAGGCTGATTAGGATCGTTGACAGCAATTGAATAAGCAGCCATATTTAATTTAGCAAGAATAGAACAAGTTATTTGCGTGAAAAATATTCCACGTGAATATTTTGATTAATAACGTGAATATTTTGGCATTAATAACGTCAATTTTTAAATTGATATTTTAAGAGGAAAATAGTCAGTCGGATCCTATGATTTAAATTTCCACACAAGATTATAAGACAGTAAAGTGTGATCATCATATTTTTTTCCTACACTAACTCTTCATTTTCTTCCATTAATAGATTAGTCTAAACCTAATTTTAATTAAAAATTAATGTATTTAAGATTTTATCTTGGTATGTGTTAACACCATTTACCTTTTTCATTAAATAAGAGTTTTAATCTCAATTAAAACAAAATTATCATCCAATTAAAATTAATATAATTAAAATTCAAAACAAATTATAAACCTAACTAAGAAGTAAGAGTCTTTTATAACGGAGGATTCATGTTTTTTATTTATTAACAAATTTCAATAAAAATAAAAATAAAACCAAATTAAGACAATTTTAATATAATCTCTTTTATTTCTTTTATAACATCCTTCAAATATACTTTATTTCATTTCTTTTACTTATTTTCTTTGCTGGTAAAAAATGTATTATATATAATATATATTTAAAAAAAGTAAAATTTCTTATCTGTATTACAATTTAACAATTTATAATTTTGTTAACTTATTCCTAATCTCGATTTTAATTACTAACAAACCAGCTGTAAAAAAATTTAGTGACTAGACATGACAATATTTGACAAGATAATTAAAACGGAAAGTTTAATAGTAATATTGTAAATTTCTACAATTTTACTATTCAAATCTTATGTATATTCATCACATATGATAAGATCAATGAATAAAATTGTAAAAATATGTTGATGTTGATTCTTTTATTTTTTGTAAAACTTGTGTGATGTACCAAACAACTGTCCACGTTTTTTTCTAAATGAATTCAATACTAATAAAACCTAATCTTAATTACAATTAATACAATTACCTTAGTATATGTAATTAGTCCCATATCATCCAAGTAAATTAATGTAATAAATTTTCCTTATATTTTTCCTATTAAATACATTTTGTTTTATTTGAGAATTGAGTTTTGATTTTAATTAAAACAATTTTCAAACCTAATTAAAAATTAACAATGTTTTCTGCACTATTTACTTTCTTCCATTAATAATTTTCAACTAAAATATAAAAAAAAAATACTTTTAACCTGTAACTTCATAATATAATATATATATATATATATATATATATATATATATATATATATATATATATAATGTTAAAAAATAAAATTTGTTATATGTGTTACAATTTTATAATTTACAATTTTGTAAATCTTTTACTCACTACAAAAAAAAAAGGCTGTTTAGAAATCAATTTTTAACTACCAAATGAAATAGTTACTAATTGTGACCAAAATAGTCACCAAATTAGATTTTGGTTGCTAAATAACTACAAAATAGAAGTAATGATTGAATTTAGTGACCAATTAAATCAAATAATTGGTATCTAACATTAGCTACTAAGATTTTAGTGACCTATACTATTAGATTGTAAATTAGTATCTAACTTAATTAGATACCAATTTAGAATCTAATGGCATAGGTCACTAAAACTTTGGTATCTAATGTTAGATACCAATTATTTGACTTAACTGGTCACTAAATTCAATCATTATTTCTAATTTATAGTTATTTAGCAACCAAAATTTAATTTAATAACTATTTTGGTCATAATTAGCAACCATTTCATTTAATAGCTAAATATTAGTTTTTAAATAATATTTTTCTTGAAATGACTATTTTATTTATAATTTCAATCTTAATTATCTTATTCACAAGACAACGTGCGTGAATAATTAAATTACACAACGTATTTTGGTCTAGCAGTGATTGAAAATAAGTTATTTCCAATGACATAAATGCAGTGAACACAACAACGTCAGTCAATCGACAAATGTACCAGCGATTAATAAATGCTTTTAATCAAGATTGAGATTCAACTTAAATTATGAATTGAAAATCAATTCAAATTCATTCTCAAAAAACAGCTAATTATATTAACCAGTGATGTGAAAAATTGCACAAAACAACTGCAGTATAGGACTCTAACGTTCTAGAATATATAAGATTCCATGTGCACTCATTCAATTCTATTTAATTTCACATTAATAATTAATGCAGTGCATTGATTACTTTAGACGGAATTAAGGCCTGTTATATAGCTTTTATTATGCAGATTAGATTGATTCCTAATTTACCTACAAATGGTTTTATTTTGATTTCAAATTGTTACGTAATTAAACTTTCACAGGCGTGAACTGCATATTAGAATGGCACTGTAACAAGATCACATTTGATAAATGGAACTAAAAATCTAATTATCTTTTTAAATTGTTTCGTAAAGTGCCTTATCAATTGATTTAGGTACTCAAACATTAATTAATTCTGAACGTTGTTTTTTATATTTTATATGTTTAATTAAACTGTTTATCTTTTTAACTTTTTAAAATTAAATTAGATTGGCAACTTAATAATAAATAGTAAGAGAACTTATCTAGATTTTGCAATTCATTTAATTTTTTCGGAACATATTTCCCATGGTTAGAGACATGTGAAATTATTCTAATAGACATAGAGATCATCATATACAAATATACATTTCTTGAAATTATTATTATCATCAAAATTAAAAGAATTTCTAAACCGTGTGTTTAATGATTCAATACATAAAATATAATGATATTTAGAACCTTGTAGAACTATTAAAAAGTTGTATAAGTGGGTCTTCATGACCAAATGTGACTCTAACAACAACTGTGAATTTTGTAAAACCAGACTTGTTATTAGAAGTTTTACTCAAAAATATGATATTGATTATAAAGAGACACTTTTGTTTGTCTTAGAAAAAATTCCTTTAGAAATATCATGGTATTGGTATCCTATTATGAGGTGGAGCTACATCAAATCAAATGAATGTTAAACTGCCTTTATGAATGGAGACTTAGAAGGAAATGTTTATATAGACTAACCAAGAAAGGAATACATAGTGTGTAAACTAAAGAAATCAATATACAAACTCAAACAAGCTTCCCGCCAAGTTTAATAATAGTTTTATCTCTATGAGATTAAAGGAAAATAATATTGATTGGTGTATATATCTAAATAGTAGTGGCAGTAAGGTTATTTTTTTTATTTATTTTGTGTGTTAGTGATATCTTGTTGACAATTAATGATCTTAGTCTTCTTTATGAGACGAAGAAGATTCTCTAAGTAACTCTGAAAATAAAAGATATAGGTGAGGCGAGTTATGTGATAGGGATAAAAATAATCTGAAATTCATATGAAGGAATATTATGTTTACCTTAGAAAACTTATATGAATAAAGTACTAGAGAGGTTTAAGATGGACAAGTGCTTAGCATTGCCTATTCCAATTCATAAAGGAGACAAGTTTAGTCTTACTCAATGTCCTCATAATGACTTCGAACAAAAACAAATGAAAGTAGTTATGTATGTGTTTATGGATGGAAATATTATGTATGCTCAAACTTGTACTCAATTATAGAATACAATCAAAGTAATCCCCAAATATAGGAAGTCTAGTTAGTTATCTTGAAGTGATTGGATACTCAAACTTTGAATTTGTTGGATGTTTGGATACAAGGAAATCTAGTTTTGACTATGTATATCTTTTAGTTGGAGGAGCTATATGGAGAAATGTAAAGAATATGTTGTTATTGCATCCCCCTGGAAACTGAATTTGTAGCATGTTTTGATGCTACAATTTAAGACAATTGGTTGTGAAACTTTATTTCAAGATTTGGAATTGTCAACAATAGTACTGTTAAGCTGCTGAAAATGTATTGTGATAATTCTACATCAATATTTTTCTCTAAGAATGACAAGTACTTTAGAAATGATAAACATATGAAGTTGAAGTAATTTGTCATATAAAAAAAAGTTTGAAAATAAAGTGTCAATAAAACATATTAACACAAAACTTATGATAGATGGTCCTTTAATAAAGGATTTACCACTCAAAATATTCATAGAATGGTGATGAATATAGGTATTATTATTAAGAATGAATATTAAGTATTATGTTATGATAGATGATTAACACTTTAAGCTCAATTATGATATGTTTTTTATTATGTGTTCCTATGATTATATGCACAATTGTATTTGAATAATGTAAATAGGTATTGTGTTAAATAAAGACATTATGTTGGGCTATGAACTCCTAATTATGCTCATATAAAGAAGTCTTTTGTAGTAAATGAAAGAGAGTATGACAATTGATTATGAAATTATGATGTGCCCAATAGAAAGGATGTTTTACTTTCTTAATGTGCATTGTGTTTTGTTTAATTTGTATATTTATTAGTTTATAAAATGTTACATGAACCTAGTCAAGAGAATGTAATGTTTTATGTTAATATAAATGTAAGAGGCACATGACTTGTTAATTAAAAGACCCATAAGTAAATAAATTAAGAATAAAGGATAAAATAATAATTAGGCTAACAAGGAGTAACTTTATAAGTAATAACTATTATTTGATGGGTATGGCAAAATATATTAGGGTTTATATCTATATAAGCCACTAACGTATAAACAAAGTCCATCCTGACAAATACTTACATTTATCTGCCATACGTCTATTAAAAAAGAAACATAAAATAGAAGTCAACGAAAGTAAATTTTAAATTGTCATTCATTCCATTGAATCTAGAGTACATAAAGGAAATATCTCATGAACAAAAAGTTATTCTCTATTTAGCATGTTTGAGAATAATGTAGTTTAAGTTCTTGTTTGAATTTTTTATATTATGTCGTTATTGAAAATCATTAAATTTTTATATCAACTTTTTCTTAAAAGAAAAAAGTTTCTCAATGTAATGGTCAAAACTACTAGTTGTACAGAAAAAAAAAAATTAGCACGATGAATAGATGGTATAAGAAAGTATCAAACAAATACCTAAGCAATGCATAAAGCATAGGATACAGTAACACAAAGCAAAGAACCATGCCCACACATAAGAACTTAGGTTAATTTTATAATTTTTCTAGAATGCTTTAACTTCTTTTATGTATATTAATGAAGTTGTCCTCGTATTAATTGCATACAAGATTTGCGCCTGTAATGAGCCCCAAATGTCGTGTTCATGGGAGTAAATGGATGGGACTGAAGGCCCACGTTATGTATGATCAGTTCTTTGGACTTGACTCTTGTTGTACATTCTTACCATTACGAGTGACACTTAGTAGGTATAATCCTCACACACGTCTTAGAATGGATGATAAATTGACTTTGCCTGAGGGACTCCAGATTTGTAAGAATCCACTTTTTTTTTTATCAGTTAACGTTACTTAATTTTTGCTAATTCTGAATTTTTTTTCTAAAATAAACTGAAAATAAAGAAATACTCAAGTAGCCTCGTTCAAAATTTATTTACGAAAATAAACCTTTTTACTGTAGAAGAAAGGAATTCGATTCCTAGGTATACAACTTCGTCCATATAAAAATCGTCTTTCTTCTAACATTTGCCTATTAGAAATCGATCCGCGTGAATCAATTTCTGTGCAAGATTTTAATACATCTATTTAATTTGATAAAATAAAATAATTAATTAATTAATAAAATTATCAAATACATACATATATATATATATATATATATATATATATATATATATATATATATATATATATATATTATATAATATTAATT
>Ga0099824_1008636_pt1 | contig 12952 bp, 4 predicted proteins | sample SiratrowhiteBW_FD_76837 | JGI IMG/M metagenome (GOLD analysis project Ga0099824, IMG submission 76837) | Root nodule microbial communities of legume samples collected from California, USA - Siratro white BW | ecosystem: Host-associated > Plants > Roots > Nodule | place: USA: California... | reverse complement strand
TTTATTTAAATTTAAAAATATATATATATATATATATATATATATATATATATATATATATATATATATATATATATATTTAAGTTATCATTCATTCACTTGATAATTTTCTTAAATATTAATAGATTTGTGATAATCTTTCAAAATAATAATTAAATTATATATGTGTGTGTGTTTTTGTGAGTCAATATGTATAATATTAAATTTTACAATAATTATATTTAATTTAATAATATAATTTTAATATAATTAAATTCATTTTAAAGTTCTACGTTTGATGTACATATATCTTTATTAAATTTATTAATATAATAACTACATTATATTTAATAAATTTAATATTTAGTAAGACTATTAAAATTAACTGTATAATCTATTAATCAGTATAAGAATTAGTATAATATAAGAACAATACCAATTTATTTAATATTAATTAAATAGTACATTAATAACATCAATTAATTACTAGTTATGTTGTTTATTTTTACTTTACTTATACACATGTATGTATTACTTTTAATTTCAGTTTTTAGAATATATTTTGTGATATAGTAATCAAATAATTTTTTTTAAATATATAACTAACTTTTCCTTGATTTATGATTTTTTAAAGTAATAATAAAAGTATATAATGATATATAATGCTGTGTGTAATACAATATGCATAATTATTTAAAATATATGAACTATTTTTTCAACAATAATAAAACTCAGTTTTGGGTATTTGTATGTGTACTAGTAAAGTGCACTATATTTTTATTATTAAAAAATTTAGAATTAAGAGGTAATTATATATAATAATAATAATAATAATAATAAATTCAGTTATTTTTAAGAAAGTGTGATATTTGTATCTTTTTAAGGAAGAGAAATTGCATTTTATTACAAAAAAAAAAAAAAAAAAAAAAAAAAAAAAAAAAAAAAAAAAAAAAAAAAAAAAAAAAAAAAAAAAAAATAAAAAAAAAAAAAAAAAAAAAAAAAAAAAATTAAAATTTTTTTAAAAAAATGTAATATTTAAAAATTATAAAAAAAAAAAAATTTAATTTTATAAAAAAAAAAAAAAAAAAAAAAAAAGAGACACTGTATATTTGTACCTTCTAATGCTGGCAGTCTAAAGAATATTCTTTTAGTGGAAATTAACAAAATTTGATCACAAATTAAAAATGAGTAAAATATAACATGTTTAAATTTATAAGAAAAAGGGAGCGTTTTTAATCTTACAAGGCGTTTCATATAAGAAAAACATATATATGCTAGAACTATGATTCCTACACATCATAATTCTCATAAATAATTAAATTTGTTTGATCGATCACATTTAATATTTTTTTAAAAACATAATATTTGTATCACCAAAAATATTAATTAATTATTAATTCGAAAAATCATCTCACTTTTTTTTGCAAAAATAAAAAAAATAATATTTTATTCTCATTGAATAATAATATTTGTTTATTAAAGGTTTTTTAATCCGAAAAAAAACAATCAGATTTTCATATTTCCTTGAACGATTTTTTATTGAAAATTTGGCCAAATACTTATTGGAAACACCATTTTTTTTTTAAAAAAAAAAAAACTCTATTTTTAAAAAATAAATCAAATTTTTATTTTCCAACTTCAAATATCTAAAATTATAAAGTTTTTCCTTGGATTACTCCACAAATATTATAAAGTGCTACCTCTCACGATATAATAGTTTATTTTATTTTATTCAAAAGTGAAACTTTTGTCTTAAATATTTTCTAACATCCTTAATTTTTTTATATAATAAAAACTTTATTATATAAAAATTATATAATAAATATGAATATAAAAATATATACATTCATCACATATTTTTAAATATACTTCTCCATATAATATTTAATAAAAATATTTTCGTATAATTATAAAAAAATAAAAAATAAAAATAAAGTTTCTCTGTCAAATCTTTTGTGTTAACGTGTAATACACTATTATTCGCAGATTTAAAAACAACATAAATACTACACAAAAATAAGAGTATGTTAGAGAGTTTTTTAAAAAATGTATTTTCATAAATTAAATTTATATTTCAACCGAACAATAACAATCAAATCTTTTATAATCCATTTCACACTCTCTATTTCTGGAAGACTCTGTGCATTGGGTTAGACTTAAAGGTTTGCATCAGTCATATATCATCCATCTATTTCGATCAGCTCATATTTTAAACTTCGAATATAGTCCGTCCCGATCAGTTCCTATTTCAAACCTTAAGTACAGTTTCCATATCCACAGGGTTAATTCATATGTCCTATTCCGATAAGCTCATATTTCAAACATTGGACATGATCATACAAACCTCCTTCAATTCTTCACTAGCAGATAATCTTCATCTATATGAATCCAATGTACCACTAGAGTCAAGATATCTCCTTAGTTAAGTTGAATCCTCAAACAATGCACATCCTAACAATCTCAACACGGGTATCTCTTTTCCTAAAGATATTATGTCTCAATCACATACCACATCATTCACAAACATTGATACTACATCATACATTTACAAACTTTCATTCCATTCAATTCAAATTCATCCAATCCATAATTAATAAACAAATAATTACAATATCTATTAAAAACAGTCAAACTAGCTTCCCTTAGCTATATGGAATAGAGATACTCAAAGAATCCCAAAATCAAGGACAACCTAACTCTATTCAAGAATCTAATCGAACACTTTTGTTATACTTGATACTAGGAATCTAAGAGTGACCTATGATAGTCAGTGTGATACGGAATGAAAATGAAATTTAGAAATAAAGCAAATAGAAGGAAAAGAATAACTTTTTTGGATAAAGATAATGGATAGTTTTTACAAACAAAATATTTTCTTAGAGATATGTGGTTGTTATAAAATAAAAATTAAATAACTAATCTTTATTTAAACAACTTTTCTTAAAAAAAATATTCAAGTGTTATTTTATTTATCTTTAAAATTAAATTATAGGTTAGTTTTTATGATAGAGCTATTTTTTAGAATATTACATCTTTATAAATATTTTTTAATGATAAAAAATAATAAAATGTATAAAAAAATTACTTTTTCATTTAATTATTTAATGAATGAAGATATATTGTTATTTTGATAAAGGTTGATGGGTAGCACGCTTGACAGAGTACTCTGTAAGGATAATTTAACCTTTTTTAGTTAAATTCCATTTGGTAAGGAGAAGGAAAAAGAAAAAGGCAAAAGAAATAGAAAGAAATAAATGAAAAGCTAAATTATTTCATAATAAATAAATAAATAAATGAAAATAGAAGTTATTTTATTTATTTATTTTTTAATGTTATGTATCATTGACAATTTTAATTATTATACTTACTATATTAGTTTAATTATTTATTATTATAATATTAAAATAAATAAATTTTGACACCATACGATTAATTATATATTGTTATGAAAAGTTTGGTGCGCCTTCCAAACAAGGGCTATGGAAGTTTTGTTTGCATAAAAATATTTTTATTTTTATAAGTTTTGGTCCAGACTTGTTTTTGTAAAGGAGAAAAAGAAAAGTCAGTGCACAAAAAACGATGTTACTTCTACTAGGTTAGTGCGCTCAAAAGTTGAATATTTAATACAAGGTAAAGCTAGTCATATGTTTCAAATGTACAAATAAAGTAGTGGTCCCTGTCATAATCTTCAAACAAATATAATTATAACAATATATTTGGTAAATAAAGAATATAATAACGAGTAAAGTTATGAAAAGAAAGATAATAAAGTGCATACACATGGCAACATGTTTTTGTGTAAGAGAATGTGGTCCAAAGTTGTGAGAGACATTAAAATTTTGGAAGTGTTATGAGCAAAATAAATCAATGATCATAGATTATATATTGTGCTGATGATGGAAGTTCCATGTATTTTAATAAATTATGTGAAGGTATCTTTTGGAGATGGGTTTCTGTAAAATTTTAGCAAAATTAATTACATAAATATTTGAAGAAAAGGACAGATATTTTCTTTAGAAGCATTTTTTTCTTCATGCAAGATTCTTCATCACGGATTATGTGTTAAATTTTTAGAAAACAAAAAGTTTACAAATAACTTTAGAAATGAATATATTACTAAAAAAAACTTATTCCAGATTTATAAAAAAAAATAATAAAAGATATAGCTAAAGTGTATAAATTACGTTTACAATTGCAGTCATAATTAAGGGTGTTAAAAATTAAAATATTTTAGAAAATAATTAATTAAATTTAACTAAACTATAAATAAATTAAACTATTTTTAGTTCAATTTTGAAAAACTGAATAACTAAACTATATTGTATTACGCAAATATTGTGAAAGTTGAAAAATATTTACATAATCATTTATTATCTATTCTTGAAATCACTAATTCTTTTAGGTGAATTTTGAATTGTGTTATTATTTATAAATTTACATATAAATTGTAGAATTTATTTATTAAATATCGTTCCAATAGTAGCATTGTTTCTCAATATGTTAATGAGTACATTACATTATGAGAAAAATAACAGAAGCTTTTATGCTCTCACGATTAAAAGTTTACATGATTTTATTTCCTTCTATGTTAAGACTTCGATATTTATATTAATTTATTAAATATTATCTATAAGTGTTATATATATATATATATATATATATATATATATATATATATATATATATATATATATATTGTTAATAAATGAATTAATGAATTAAGAGAAATGGAGTATTAATTATTTGTCTCTTATTCCATAATGTAATTCAGATAATTAAATTATTTTAAATTTTGAAAAAAATAATAATAATTTTCAAAGATCTATGTAGTTAAAGGAATTGAAAAAAATAGTTCAAGTAGTTCACTTCAACTTGTTTGAACTATTTTCTTTTAGTGTAGTTTAGTTAGAGCAAAGTATTTTTTTAGTTTACATCAATTTTTTATAAATTTAATTAAGTCCAATTAATTAGTTATAGTAGAGTAATGGTATAAATTCTTTATCTTTTTCACTTTTTACTTACTGTTTTTTCCAACATCTATTTTGCTAAGAAGAAAAATAGTTTATTGAAGTATAAATTTCATGTTTAGTTTCAATTGAAAAAAATAGCAACTAATACTTTTGTTAAGAAAAAATTAATTTCAAAGTTCGTTTTAGTTCAACAAAAATATAGTTTCATAATTATAATAGTTTAGTTTAATTTTTTAATCGATAAATAACTAGCCCAACTTGTAAATAGTTTATTTCAATTCATTATTAACATTAACCTTTTTTTTAACAGCGAAATTATTATTAACATTAACTACTAGTGCAGTTCTCTTTTTTAGTACTACTTTATTAACATAAGTTTTTCTTTTCCAGCTTATGAATATTGATGGTCAATTGAGTGTGGACAACGTGTAGAATGTTGGAAGGTGAAAGAGGAATCTCATGATGGTGTATTAGAAGATAATGTGGTGCAATGATGCATAATTAAGTTTATTAAGTTGTAAATCCACATAAAAAATCAATAAAAAATAATATACCATTTTAAACTCAAAATCTTTAAATAATAAATTTCCGATTTTGTTTCTTTGTATGTTTTTTATCGTGTTCATTTTTTTAACATTTTAATTTCAACTCACACTATATAAGTATAGAATTATTTTTATTTCCTATTGACAAATTAATAATTTGATGAACAGTTATAATTGCAATTGCAATCATAATGACATTCTAGAACCGTGATAAAAGGATTCGTCCTACGTGCACGTGCCCGTTGTTTAATAGGGAACCTTTATCATATGAGAGTTAAAGACAAAGGAACAGGTTAAGATAGCTAGAGACAACCACAATTCACAGTCTTCGAAAGTTTTGCTCCAATTAATTATGTTTCATTGTTCTAATGAAAAAGTGTTTGCAGACTGCAGAATCTGATTACTGTAATCGAAATTCAAAGGTATTCATTCATTGACGTCATCATATATGTTTGTTTATTAATAAAAAAAGAATTTAACTAAACGAAAATACAAAAAGGATATTTCAATCGTTACACAGAAGAGTAACCACATAAGAGATTATATCATTAAAAAAATTTATTTACATAAGCCTCTCTGGTTTTACCTTCATTTGCATAGATAATGCTAATTACAAAGAAACTTTTGGTTGAAGCAGTAAAGTTGAAGCAGTCAATTTGAGAAAGTAAATTTGAGATAAAAATATATAAAAAGTTATATTTTAGAATTATTAAAAATCCCACATTGACTTTTAATAGTTTATAAATATAAATATCACTTTAAAAGTTAATTTTGTAAGATTGAGTTAGGTTTAAATTTCATGGATTAAAAAAAAGATAATGAGAGTTGAGTAAAATTTTTTTAAGTAATGTGATAGAGGTAATAGATATTTTAATTTTTTTAATTAATAAAATTATAAGATTTACTTTTATTATTATTTCATAAATTTATTATTAATATTTTATTTTTTATTTTTATTAATATTTTGTTACTATTATTTTATAATTTTTTAAAATTTATTATTATTTTAATAATAATATTTAGTATTTTTATTATTATATTGTATAATATAATATAATTATATTTATTTTATTATAATATAAATATAAATATTAATAAATTTATTTTATTTTATTCAAATACTTTTATTATTATTTTATTTCTCCATTTTACCACTTTTATCACATTCACTCGCTTGAGTACTAAGCACGCCTTAAATGATGTCTGAAAAATAATAAATATATTATTTTTTCAAGCTAAATAGCAAAAAATTGCATTGCTTATCTCAGTTACCAATCTCTATTTGTGTTGTTCTAATTCATGATTGTAATGACAATTTTACTGATCTCTATTCTCTATTTTTGTTGTTCTAATTTATTATTATTATTATAATGACAATGTTTGATTTGATGACAACTCTTTTATAATAATAAAAAAAATTATTCTAACTTTTAAGTGTGTATAGTCTCACATTAAATAAAAATAAAAAATTAAATATCATATAAAAAAATTTATAAATTTAATATTCTGAAATTTTAAGTAATATTATTTTTTTATGTGGATCTAACTCTTATTTTATTTTTATTTTGAGTCCTCTCTAATTTAATTTTGTAATGCAAAGGTATATCCACTTAAGAAAATATAATATCCCAGCAAAATAAAAAAATTACTAATGTTTAAGAGTCACATTGTATATTTTTCCTTTTAATTTTAAGTAATTAAGAGTTGAGGAGTGGGGACATAATAATGCAAACTTTAGAAAAAGATGTCTTCAGGAAAGCCCAGTTTATAAATGTGCATTTTTCAGCAAAACTTTCATAAGTGTACTCATTTACATAATTAACCACTCATAACACTTTGTTATTTCTTCATAAACATCTCCCAACTGCATCTGACAAGACCATCCCCACAATACAATCCATTTACCATAATATGCAGCCTTTGATTTCCTTCTTCATCGGAAAATATTACTTGAACCATGCTACCATGCATGTTAGAAACGACAAGCCCATCAATATATGTTTCTCAGTAAGCCAATATATATATATATATATGTCCATGTTAGATGGCCATTGTTTATTACCTTTGTGCAAGACTTTCAAAAGTCACCTTGTTATATTTCCTCTATCATTTCTCTTATTTTCAACTTCTGTTTATTGCCTCTATGTTAAAAAATCCTGTTATACCTGAGTCATCAAGATATGTTGACAAATAAGCCCAATAATTGCATATTATAATAATTAATGGTACAAATGCTTTTAACTATTCCTGAATATTCACTTTCCAGTTGTAATATCTTTTTAATACTTTCAATCTTAATAATTGATTCAGGAATTTTTGTAGACAAAAGTAAGTATTTAAGTAAAACTATAATTTAGGGTGCTGATAGATGGCAATCATTAACATTGTTGAACTAATCTGGCTAAAATGCTTTGAATGAATAATTTATGTGACTGGGTTTGTTGTGTTTGGTCATATATGCCAGATTTGATGTTGTTTATATGTTATACAATACTTCTAATTATTTTAAACTGGTGGTGATAAAAATGTATATGGGAAAAGCGCTAATTGTCTCAAGTACAGTCCTCTCAAGAATGTCACTAACCAAACTCTATGGCGAAATTATTGGAACTAAATTGGAGTGAAAGAATTTCAATTTGTTTGACATGATGTTAAAACTCAAATTAACTTGCAACGTTTAAAACTTACATGTAAACATTTTTTTTTTTATATTACTGTTGGACACACATTCTTAAAAGTTTAAGTGGCGACTCAGTTAATATTGAAAAGAAATGTTAGTTTTAGAGAGGAGAAAAGTTTAATAAAGTTTAAAGCACCATTATAAAAAACATTGTAAAACAATTGGAACAATTTCAAAATATTTTCACAAAACTCATTAAAAGAATACTAAGCATTTAATAAACATTTAATAACACAAGCAATAACACTTGATTTTTATATTAATTTAGTCTAATTGAATTACATTGATTTTTAGTTTAAAACATTTTTAAGAAGTTTCATTATAATCTATTACGAGTATTTTTATTATCTCTTTCGACATATAATAAATATGTAAATTCATTCTTAGTTATTTATTTTCCTTTTCTAGAAATAAAGAATATAAATATTTTTTATATTAAATTATTTCTGGTTTTTTTAAATATTGAGTTGCGGTTTTAATTATAACAAAAAGAAATATTGTTTAAAAGAATACAACGATACCTATCTATAATAGAATATAGATATAAGACTTTTTTATTGAGATTACTTAGATTTACAAAGATAACATAGTTTGGTTTTATGTCTATTAGATGATCCATGGAAGTCACACTAAGGATAAACAATAAGGAACAATGTAATTTTATGTAAGAGTGTTTGATGAGTTAATTTTACATGGTTGTTAGCCTTCTCCTTGACATTGTTCATTATAATACCAATTTGTTAAGTATAAAGTGACTTTTTCTCTTAATATCATATTTCTTTTACTATCAACAACAAATTTAACATACAATTAAAAGAATTATCTATTTCTAATCTTCCTTTGGATGTTAAACAAATTTAAAGTTAAATTTGAGTCTTGTAGGGATGATTGCATATCCTATGTTGAGGACTTTTTATAAAGCACAAATGAGGTTTGATTAAGAAAAGTAGGATCAAAAAGTGTTGTTTCAATACATCCAAAAATGAAACTAATCAACGGTTCTGCTAATAGTTGCCATGGGTCAAATATTATGATATTCTAGTCTTCGCTAGAGATAAAGAAAACTTATCCAAGGTTGTTAGAATGTTACAAATAACTTTTGATATCTAATAAATAGGAATTACAAGTATAGACTACGAAAAAAGAAAACATATATATGAAAAATTAAGTAAATATGTCTACCATATAAATACATGAATACATTCTCGAAGATCACTTCTCAACTTGGATTTCGAGTTTGATGCAAAATCATATTGATCGAAAGTTTGAAAAAAAAAAATTAAATTAATCTAACAAAATTACAAATTTATTCAAAAAAATTGTTGAACTAATCTAATCATCAAGATCATAATGTAAAAGGCATAATAACTTCTTTTATCGTATAAAGAAATTAAAAGAAAACACATTAGTATTATTTGTGTTATTATTTGATTATTCAAATTTCATGAAAGTAGAAGTTTACTTATAAAAAAAAAAACATCATAAAAGTGCATCTCTTATGAATCCAATTAAAGACAAGGAATAAATATAAATATTCGATGAAATAAAAAGCTATTCTTCATAAAGGATGCTCATACCTTAGGAAGATAAATGTTTATTCATTTTACTACAAACAACTTTAATTTTAAGTGAAAATAATAAGACAACGCTTATAAATTTTGCGTATTTTTTCTTTATCGGCATAAATTATGCGTATTTTTATTCATACGTACATAAGTTATCCTTATCGTTTTGAAAGAATAAATGAGCATTTATTAAAAAATGATTATTTTTTTTTAAATTGTGAACTAATTGGTAATTTATGATTGCATAACACTTTCAATGCATCACAGTTAAACTATTTTTAATCAAATTGTTTTGAATGGATATCTAAAGTCCTATCTTTTTGTAGTCTTCCTTTATGGTCTCTTTTGTTTATTTCTATTTTACTGTTTGAATGAAATAAAGTCCCTTTCAAGACTTGACTCACATTAATCCCCTTTCCATAGGCACATGTTTTTCTTCAAAGGAACTAGAAATGTGGAAAATTAGCTTTGTTGTCGTTTATTTTTCATTTAAATAATACTTTTTTCTTGTAACTACCAAATAAATAAGTCAGAAAAGACATAAAATTTAGTTAAATAAATAAAGGACACCTCAAAGTAGGTCAATAATTCCCCCAGGAAGTTAACAACTAATAATACAATTGGATATAATATCTTTACCTAGTTTTAATTACATAACTCAAAATTATTTACTAAAACATCACTCCCCCAACATTATTTTCCTGCCTACCATTTTTCCCGAGGAACCTATCCACCTCCACCTCCCAATCCCGATTTCCCTTCTATTCTGTTTTTTTTCCCAATGTTTTTGCATGTTCTAGATTTTAAAAATTATTAATCATAATTATTTTAGAAATTTCATGTATAATTAAAGTTTCATTTGTAAAGAAATTGTATTTGTGATTCAATATACATCGAAATTATTTGGATTGCATAACAAATAAAATTAAACAATAAAGTTTAATTAAATAATGAAAAAGACCAGTTAATATATAAAACTAGTCTTAATTAACATACCTAATAATTATTATAGTTGTAAATAAAATTATGATTAATTTAAATAATCAGTACAACAGTTGAAAATTTTGGTAATGAAAATCAATTTAATGAAGTTGTTGATTTTCTTTGTTTTAATTAAATTTAATCAGCACAACTAAGAAAAAAGTATTGAGTTTGCCTTGACATTTCACAATAGCTCATGAGAGGAAACACATAAGTTGTGTCATATCATCAAATTGTTACAATTTTTTTTATCAGACATGTCAAGTGAAAAATACCAAATCTTTTTCGTGTTGGAAGGATCTTCTGTTGTTCCCATCTTAACATTATCAATGTGCCAATATCATTACTTTATCATGGCTGAGTCAAGGTTATGATGATAGATAGCATTGTTAAAAACACTTGTATGGTGTTCTATTCTACTACCATTCTAATATGCTAAATCTGTTTCCTTTTGTCAGAGTGCAACTCTACACTTCCAAGTATATCCATCATTATAGTCACATTTGACAAGATAGGTATCTCTCAGGGTCTTCAGCCACCATGAATAAACATGGTTCTTGACATTACCATGTATGATTTCTTCTTTTTGTGCATTAGAAAAATAATGTTGGAGATTGCTACTTGTGCAAATAACATTTATTATTTAAATAAAAAAGTCAAATATCCATTTTGGCTTTAGTGTAGTCACATCACAAGTGCGCACTCGTCCCACATTATAAGGATATCATAGCTCCACCAATTTCAATCCACATAATAACACACCTTTCCCTTATAAGAATATGCAGCCTTTGAATGTACTCTTCACCCCAAAATCCAGTTATACTTGAACCATGAAATCCATCAATATTATAATCTCTTCCTTTCTTTTGGCATTTCTAACACACTCTTCACTCCAACTTGCTTGGTTTTCCAAAACAGTAGTTTTGGCCACTGCTGCAGCTGATAACAATGAGGCAAATGCACTGTTAAAGTGGAAATACAGCTTTGATAATAGCAGCCAAGATCTCTTGACAACTTGGACAGGTTCTACTTCATGCAAATGGCAAGGAATTCAGTGTGACAAATCCATGCTTGTCTCCACCATAAATCTTGCAAATTATGGACTGACAGGTACACTTTCCACCCTCAACTTCGCTGCTTTTCCCAACCTCCTCGTCCTAAACATCTTCAACAACTCCTTTTATGGGACCATTCCCCCACAAATTGGTAACATGTCCAAAGTAAATATTTTGAATCTTTCATCAAATTCTTTCCACGGTTCCATCCCTCAAGAAATGTGGACACTAAGAAGTTTACAAGGCCTTGATCTTGACCAATGTCGACTGAATGGAGAGATTCCTAATTCCATAGCAAACTTGTCCAACTTGTCATATCTAGATTTAGGGATAAACAATTTTTCTGGCTACATTCCACCCGAGATTGGAAAGTTGTACAAGTTAGAGTATCTAAATTTTAAAGAAAATAAACTTTCTGGTTCCATTCCTCAAGAAATTTCAATGTTGAGAAACCTTAGGAATATTGATTTGTCATACAATTCTCTCTCTGGTGCTATCCCTGAAACAATAGGCAACATGAGTAATTTAAATCTACTTCGCATTTCTAATAACTCCCTTCTATCTGGGCCAATTCCATCCTCCTTGTGGACCATGTCAAACTTGACCTTGGTCTTTCTTGAGAACAATAATCTTTCTGGATCAATCCCTGCTTCCATAGAAAACTTGGTCAATTTACAGTATCTTGGACTTGATTACAACCACCTTTCCGGACCTATTCCTTCCACAATTGGAAACTTGACCAAGCTCACCAAGTTGTTTTTACGCTCTAACAATCTTTCTGGATCAATTCCTCCCTCTATAGGAAATTTGAACAATTTGGAAGTACTTAGTCTCCAAATCAACAATCTCTCCGGAACAATTCCTGCCACAATTGGAAATTTGAAAAACCTCACCATTTTAGAATTGTCCTACAACAAACTTAATGGCAGCGTTTCACAAGTCTTGAATAACATTCGGAACTGGTCTTACGTGTTACTATCTGAGAATAATTTCACAGGCCATTTACCACCTCAAATTTGCTCTGCTGGGTCTCTAATATCCCTTAGTGCCCATCACAACCGTTTCACTGGTCCAGTGCCAATAAGCTTAAAGAACTGCTCTAGTATTACTAGACTCAGGCTGGAAGGAAACCAATTGGAAGGAGATATAGCACAGGATTTTGGTGTATATCCAAATT
>Ga0099824_1008635_pt1 | contig 12953 bp, 8 predicted proteins | sample SiratrowhiteBW_FD_76837 | JGI IMG/M metagenome (GOLD analysis project Ga0099824, IMG submission 76837) | Root nodule microbial communities of legume samples collected from California, USA - Siratro white BW | ecosystem: Host-associated > Plants > Roots > Nodule | place: USA: California... | reverse complement strand
CTGGGCTTTGAGAAACAGTGCCAAGTTTAAAGCCTGGGTTTTGAGATACAGTGCCAGGTTTAAAGCCTGGGCTTTGAGATACAGTGCCAGGTTTAAAGCCTGGGCTTTGAGATACAGTGTCAGGTTTAAAGTCTGGGCTTTGAGATACAGTGCCAGGTTTAAAGCCTGAGCTTTGAGATACAGTGCCAGGTTTAAAGCCCGGGCTTTGAGAATTGGGGTATATATCAAATTCGGTGTTGAAAAATAACATGCAACAGTTATATGCAACATGGAATTGACACTTTAGTTTTAGCAGGATCATGCATGCAAAAATGGAACGTGAATGAATGAATTTTTGGCAATGCAAAGCTTAAATATGTGAGTTTTAGGTGGTGCATGGTAACTGTTTTGGGTATTTTTAGGTGCTGTATGGGGGTAAAATGATGTTGTTTTTAGCTACTGTTTTGGAGGTAAAGTGGGCAGTTTTGGAGATAATATGGTGTTGTTTTTGGCTGATGTTTTGGAGGTAAAGTGGTGCAGTTTTGGAGGTGATATGGCACTGTTTTTGGCTACTGTTCTGGAGGGATTGTTTTCATGGCATTATTATGGTGGAAAGAGGTTCATGATGATGGTTTTAGGTGTTGTTTTCGTATGAAAACGTGGTGCTGTTTGGAGGGGTTGTTTTCATGACATTCTTATGGTGAAAAGAGGTTCATGATGATGGTTTTAGGTGCTGTTTTGGTGATAAAATGGTACTGTTTTTGGAGGTAAACATGGCTGACTTTTGGTGCTGTTTTTGGAAGTATAGAGCTGTAGTTTTGGAGATAAAATGACTGATTTTTGGTGCTGTTTTTGGGAGTAAAGAGGTGCAGTTTTAGAGGTAAAATGGCTGATTTTTGGTGTTGTTTTGGTGATAAAATGGTACTATTTTTGGAGGTAAACATGGCTGATTTTTGGTGCTATTTTTGGGAGTAAAGAGGTGCAGTTTTGGAGATAAAATGGTGTTATTTTGGTGACAAAATGGTACTATTTTTTGAGGTAAACATGGCTGATTTTTAGTGTTGTTTTTGGGAGTAAAGAGGTGCAGTTTTGGAGGGGCATGGTTGAAACATAGGGCAGCGTGGTGCATATGCATGGTATGAGGCAAGGGTAGGGGGTGCAAGATGGTGTTTCTCATGGAGGTGGGATGTGATTAGTCGCTCTCATGAACATGTAGGGAGAGAAAGGTGTGGGATTGCATGGTGTTACGTAGAGGGGCATGCTTGTGACATATCTTGAATGGGTTCTTTAGTGGGTTTATTTGGCAGCTAGGTTGGAGTGGGGCATCATAGGTGTTGTGGAGATGTATGGGAGCATAGTGGCGTAGGTGGGAGCATGGTTTTATGATTTGTGAGGGGTTTGGCATGATTTTGGAGGCGTGTTGTGGCTGGTTCGACATTTGAAAGATGAAGACTGTGGAAATGACATTTGAATGCGGAATGGGGTGCAATGGAAGTACATGGAAAAATGGTTGAAACGAGCAAAGAGAGAAAGTCGTTTCTTTTTTTTTTATTTTCATAGTAAATCATGAACAAAATACATTAAAGGATCACACCATGATTATAAGAGTGTAAAAGCATACCTCTTGTTCTTCAAAATGATTCTTCTTTAAATTTTAACGTGACCTTTTCGACTCTCTTTCTTTTACTTTTTGTGTGTTCTTTCTCTTCTTTCTTTCTTTTGATATCTCTATGTGTCCTTTTTTTTTGTGTATTCTCCATGTCCGTGTGTGTGAATCCCTCTTTTTTATTGTTTCCTTCATATATCTCTCTCTTTTATTATTATTATTATTATTATTATTATTATTATTATTATTTTTAAAAAAATGAAGGTGGTTCATAGATGTTATCACTCTTTGACCCATTCTTATTGCTTATTTTTTAAAAAAAAACTTAATATTAAAAATGAATCTACCCAGGAATGAGGGATTAAGCCATTTTCCAATGGTCATAATTCATTATTTATTATTAATTTTATTTTTATGTAGTAGAGAAGGTGTGTTATTATCTGAGCAGTTTCAAAATTATTATTTTATATATTTTTTTCCAAATAATACGTGGAGTTAAGAGAGAAGGGATTCAGAGAAGATTGACTTATTCTTTTTTTTGTGGGAAGTTAAGATTGAGTGAGATTGACTGATTCTTTTTTTATTATTTATTTTTATTTTGAAAATGTAAATGAAGGAAACAGTTTGAAAATAGTTTTCTTTTCTTGTTATTTTTTATTATTATTTTATTTTAGGTTCTGTTGTTTCAATTTATTTATTTTTTATTTATTTTTTTGTTATTTTCGTTTTTCTATTATTAATTACTTTTTGTAATGGAAAAATTTAAAAAAATTATTTTATTCATTTTTCATTTTTTTCATTTCTTTATTTTATTTTATTATTATTTTAATTTAAAAGGTTATCCGGACAAAATTGGGTGTTAACACCTATATAATTTGGATATGTGAACAATGTAAACTATTCCAATTAAATTCATATATTCACATGGCTTAAAATTGAATATGTTTCTCTTAATGACAATGAATTTAGTTGATTATAATCATATTCAAAAGGCAAGAAGTGAGACATTTTTCTTAACCAAAATCATATACCAATAATGTGAAACTCCAAAGTTAGCTAATTATAAATATGTAATTGTTGAAATAAATAATATTTCATAACCTTTAAAAGTGTTGCCTAAAGTACAAATTCAAAAGAATAAATCACATTTCAAAGATTTTATATTATTTCTTCTCTGAACATAATCACATAATGTCTCTAATAACAACAGTATGGAAAAATTATCATAGGGCAAATCAATCATATCAAAATTACTTTTTCACTCCTATAAATAACATGAAAAGATGAGAAAGAAATGTATGATTTTTTTACTCCAGTTTTAAAATAAGATTTGATATATGAGAACTAACTTTAGTATCAGAGTTCCTTTTACAGGTATCTCCCTCAACGTGTTGTAGACTGAGAACCTACTCAAGATTAACAACAACCATTAAAAGAACAAACAGTAAAGAAGAACTTTCAAGACTCACTACTACATATGTAATAATTAGTAACATAAAAAAAATATGTTACTAAATTAAACAGAATGTTACTAATATGATTTAGTAACATTTTATCAAATGTTACATATACTTTATGTTACTACAGATTTTTAATAACATTTTTACTTCTCAATAGAAACATTAATTTATAAAAATGTTATTAAATATTTTTGTAACATTTATTTAACAAAAAGATAACATTTTAAAAATGTTACTAAATTCTTTTAATAATATTTTTTTAATAAAAAAGTAATACTAAAATAATGTTACTAAAAGTTTCTAATAATTTTTTTTTCAATATAAAAGCGACATTTTAAAATTATTACAAAAGTTTTTTTAGTAATACTTTTTTTTAGTAAAAGTAACATTATAAAAATGTCGCTAAATAATTTTGGTAACATTTATTTAATAAAAAATGATATTTTAAAAATGTTACTAAATTTTTTTAGTAACATTTTCTTAATAAAAAAGCAACACTATAAAAATGTTACTAAAAATTTTTAGAAACTTTTCTTAATAAAAAGGCAACATTTTAAAATTTTCATTAATTTTTTTAATAATATTTAGTTTAATGAAAGTAACATTATAAAAAAGTCATTAATTTAAATATTTTATAACATTTTAACAAGTATTACTAAATTATTAAATTGTTTAATAGAGAAATATGTATTATCAAAGCAAAATTCCTTATGTTTCCTAAAAAAAAATTAAAATTTACTTAAGAAAAATTTGAATGAAAGTAAGAAAAGTTAAGAGATTTAACTAATATATCTAAAAAGCTAAAATCTCAATCCTAATATTTGAGTTAAGAAAAACAATTGTTTAGAAATATATTGTTTACATTGATACACTTTTTTGAATCATAAATACTTCGTCTTCTCTCATCTCTCTTGACTTTTTCCTCAATATGTTGAAATTATCTTCCATATTTTATTGGCTCTTCAACTCCACTACCAAGCATTGGATTGCTATCTGGGTTGAGTATTATGGGTTTTTCCAAAAATTATTTAGAAGGTGATGTCACTGAATCATATCTTTCTATTTTTTTTTCATATTAGATTCGTTGTGCTTAGCGTATAACTCATTATCTCTAACATTTGGACCTACTTGAGTTCTTCCTTTCCGACTATTATGTTTGGGACTAAGATCTTGTAATCTGCACCCAACATTTCCTAGTTGGCTTCAAACCCAAACTTTGTTTACAAACACACAATAAAATATAAATTAAGTGGAAAACAAGAAAAGAATGAGAACATGTTCGAGCAAAAAAGTGAAAATGAGAATCAGGTAAAGAGTGAGAATGATAATGAAAACAAAAATGAAAGATACACACCGATCAAAAACTAGACAAAATCAAGGTGTAAATGAAAACAAAAACCTAATAAAATCAAAGCAAAAACAAAAACGCAACTTGATAAATAATTTGATCAGCTTCTAGTGAATTTGCAAGAAACCAAGCTCCAAAGCCTTAACTAAGAACAAATTGAGGTTTGTGATTCAAGTCTATGATAATCGTCGTCAACAATAATGTGAATTGCAAGCATGAAACAAAAAGCACACAAGAAAACGAGAAAAAGTGTGCACCTACATTTGTTGAGTGAGGCGAGACTCTGAGATTGAGAATAGACCGTGAGGGTGAGAGTGAGAACTAGACCTTCAGGTGTGAGAGTATTCTTGATCTGTGAGCTGTAAGGATAAGAATGTGAGAATGAGAAGAAAATAGAACGAAAGTTGTGAGGATGAGAAGAGGACGCACTACAAGAAAAATATTATTTAGAGACTAATTTTTACCTACCAAATAGAATGATTGCTAATTATGACCAAAATAATCACCAAATTAAGTTTTGATTGTTAAATAACTACAAAATAAAAGTAATGATTGGATTTAATGACTAACTAAGTCAAGATAATTAGTATCTAATATTAGCTACTAAGGTTTTAGCCACTTATATCATTAGATTCTAAACTAGTTTATAACTTAATTAGATACCAATTTAAAATTAATGGTATAAATGGCTAAAACCTTGGTAGCTAATGTTAGATACAAATTATCTTGACTTAATTGGTCACTAAATCTAATCATTACTTTTATTTTGTAGTTATTTAGCAAATTTGGTGATTATTTTAGTCACAATTAATAATCATTTTATTTAATAGCTAAAAAATAATTTCTAAATAACTTTTTTTCTTGTAGTGACAGGAGACGTGAGAGTAAATCCATTGCATTGCGAGACTAATGTTGCACAGTGAAAAATTGAAATTATAGACAAGTTAACTTTCTCTATGTATATTAAGTAATATTTGTTTATAAAAATGTTGCATTTGTATAAAAAAAACATTATTATAATAGTTAAAATTGATATATTGTAACATTTTAAATAAATGTAAGTATAAAAATGTTATTAAAAATAATAATTTGATATATTATAATATTTTAAATAAATATAAATATAAAAACGGTACTAAAAGTAATAAATCCTGTAGAGACCTGTACAAAAACACTAATTAAATGCATATATTCACATCACTTAAAGTTGAATATATACCTATTAATGATAATGAATTCAATTAATTATACCCATATTCAAAAGATAAGAAATGAGAAATTTTTTTTTTACCAAACTCATATACCAAAAATGTGAAACTCTAAAGTGAGCTAATTATAAATACGTAATTGTTGAAATAAACCACGTTCCAACTTATTTAAAATGTTTCTTATGATCCAATTTATAGAGTTTAAACGTATTAGTAAACATGTTGTATAAAATGATCTAAATGATATTATAACAGTTAAATAATTATGACTTAAATATAAATACAAGAATTAGAAAACAATATAAACAAGAGGTAAACACATTTTATGTGTTGTCTAAAATTATAAAAAAAAATTTGTAGTTTAAAAAGTGTGATTTATTATAATAGTCTCAAGCAATAGTTTTTGAATAAAATAGTGTGCTCTTAGAAAGAAACTGTGGCATTTGAACAACAATACCTATGGTCCCATACTCTACTGTTAAAAAACCGATATCAAACTATTGTCTAAATTTAAGATCAAATTGTTTAACTTTAAACCATATTCTTTATTTGTTATCTAAGTGAGAAAAATAAAAATAATGTAGAGTTTTCTTTCCAACAATGATAGTTATGTTAATTCCCTTCAATATCCATGTAACAATTTAGAGTGTTTTCCTTACTTACACGACTTAAAGCAGCTACGAATTGTGTGCGACATACTTACATTTGTTAAAACGTTCTTGTATATATATAAAGCTTCCAACTACACAAAACTCTAGGTATCATGAACCTTGCTTTCAAGTATCTAACCGAACGAGAAAACAAGTTTTTATTTTATTATTTGTGTCTCATATATCATGAATCCAATCATAAGAAATTAACTTTTTTCCCTTTCAATCTATTATATATGCGACTTTACAGATTATTAATATTATGTGCCTCCATCTCAAAATTTGTAGCATTTGCTATTATCATTTATTCGATCAACAATTCATTGCAGAGCAGAAAAAATAATAAAACGTTGAGACAGAAAACCCGACAACTCATCACATAAATTTGATCATTCAGTAGTGAGAAAGGCATGGCACATGGGGATTACACAAAGAGCACACCCCTTTTACATTTTGGCATGATGCATAAGTTTTCTTTCCAGCAATGGTAGTTATGTTAATCCCCTTCAATACAATGTTAGTGCAACCTGTGTTTTTGTCACAATGCAGTTTGATTGCATGCACTGAACTTGAGGTTCCCCTCACATTGTGATAACTAACATCACTCACCCTCACTGCTTCAACACTATCATATGGGTTGTATTGTTGATCAATAATTACAGGGTTTTTAGCTTCCACAAGTATAATATCCTTAAATGTGATCTTCCTTGCATATCCTTGACCTCCCTGATTAAAGGAACACAAAACATCAAATTTATTTAATCTCATTTATAATGTGCTCAATTTTTTCAGAACAAATATATAGTAGTGCTATCCTTACTATCCATGTCTTGATTCTAGCTCCATTTGTGGTTCTATTGAAGGTGCAATTTCGTACATATATCTCTTCTACTGTGTGATGAGCTCCATTTTTTCCTAAGCTCCCAATACTACATGCATCCCAAATAGTCTCGTAATATTGTCCTAATAAATTTAATTAATGTGGAAGTAGAAATTTACTTCTTCAACTTACCTGATGCCATGGCCAGGTCCACAATAAACACCAATTATGCTGATGAAGGTGGATCCATGGTTAATGGCAATGCAATCGTCCCCTTTAGTAAACAATAAAAATATATAAAATCTCATCAACCAAATAATGCCTTTTCTATCAATTATTCTTCATGTCTCACTTCTTTTCTGTTTAATATTCATTTAAAAAGGTTGCTTAATTTAGTTGTATGATAGAATTTTTCTCATCTCAAAAACTATAGAAGAACATAAGATGAGAAGGTGCTACGAACAACTTAATGGTTGTATTTTGTTAAAATTAATCACTAAAGAGGAAATAAACATAAAAAATTGTGTTATAACAAATTTCAGTCAATGTAAAATTGTGCTTAGCAGTTTTTCTTATATAATAACATTGTCGAGTTAAAATTTGAAGTAAGAAGTTCATTTCTAACTATTAGCTGAATAAATAGTTTACGTTTTTTTTTTTTTCTTTTTTCAATTCAAAGGATAAAAGGACTATAATTATAGTCGGACAAACTTTCTCTTTATACAGATTTCTGAGAAAAAACAAGCATGGAATAACACTTATATGTGATTTACCAGTTTCCATCTTAGAATTCTTGATGAGAATGTTGGATGAATAGGAGATATCAATCCCATCAGTGTTGGGACTTTCATCTGGGGCAATGAAATGAAGTTTGGAAATGAGGGATCCATTGCATCTATTTAGGCTTATATGATTTTTGGGGCTGTTGATGTGAGTCAATCCACTGACCAATAGATTGTTGCATTCACTAAAATGTAGAGCCTGCATGCACATATCATATCAAACCATTATAAATTAATCATAACACAATTTGAATCCAATTAAAACTATGAACAAAATACTCATGATGTGTGTTCTCCAACTTACAGTTGGTCTCTTAATTTCACTATTGAAATAGGCATTCCACCATGGAGCACCTTGGCCATCAATTTGTCCCCCTCCACGAATAACAAGACCATTTATACGCCTGAAACGGATCCATGCCTTACGAGTACCTTCTCCCAATTTCCAATCCTTAATCTTGTTTGGGGCAATAATGGTTCCCTTAAGCTACCAAGCCAAGATAAGTAACACACTTATATATCCTTTGTTATCAGAATAAGTGGTTACTAAATATATATCAAATGAAAGTGTGTTAGGTGTTAGTATCCATTTGGGCAGTGACTTTTTGTGTTTTTTTACCAATTTTCCATGCAACTATATATCGCATGAAATGATTTTACATGTACGTGTGTAAAATGACCTGATTACATGACGTTGTTCTAAGAAAATTCACAACAAAACGAAATAACTTACCACTGAGAGATTAATAGCCGAGTGCATATATATAGCAGATATGAGTTACCACATGGTAAAACTTTTACGTTTTCTTGTTTACATGGATTCAGTTTTGAAGTTACAATATCAATTATTTAGTGTTATTCTTTCTTTTGGTGACTTTGTATTGTTTGTGCTTTTATTTCTTGTTTGTTCTAGTGAAAGTTCTACATTCGCATATGTTATTTTAATTAATGAGTTTCATTAGTATTACTTATTAGAATGGGTCAAAATATGAAGGTTCATAAAGAGTGAGTTTTGAAGGTGATAAAAGAACCATTTAAATTAAATGTGACCTGAACTATGATTTCTTAAAAATAAAGATTACTTATAGATTTGAAGTTTTTTCATAATCAATTTTTTTATTTTGCTCTATAGAATTTAAACCTCTCAAATTTCGATCACATGTTCATGTTAGGTGATGTCATGAAAATTTTGAGTATATTGAGTTGCTATTATTATTATTATATATATTGGTAAGAAGGCATACAGATTCAAGTTTTTACCCTTTTTTACGAAGTAAATTACTTTTACAAAAGGCCAGATAAGTGCATAAGGCTCCTAAGATACACTAATGAGGTTTTATAGTTTCACTATTTATAAAATATCATAATTAATTTGTTATAACTTTCATAATTATCAAAAGTATGCGTAATAATTAGAGGTGTCAAAATGAGTTTAAATTTTTGAATCAATTCTGCTAACCATAGTTCAAGACGAGTTAAATTAAAAATTTGAGCATATTAGAGGTTCTATTAACAACAATCTATTATAATTTTTTCATCACAATAGTTTATTACTTTTAAATGTGCAGGTTAATAAATTGAATTTTTAAAGAATAAAATGGTCTTCAACACTATATGTAAGTGAACATTTTGATTGTATAATTATAAATAGATAAATCGAGTCAATTTACTTTTATTATATTATAATAAATATATAAATAAATAAGTTTGAAAAATAAAAAATGTTTAAATGAATCAATCCACCAATTTGTGATGGATTCTATTAGAATACAAAATAGGTTAAATTAGATTATAAAATTTCTGACTCACTAAAAAGATAAGTCTGATGAAGTTGACTCATTTTTAGTTCAAGTTGATTACTCCTAAACCCTAATGTTAATTATAACTTTTTTATTTGTTGATTTTCTTACCCTAATTGTATATTATGTTATTTTTATTTATTTAAAATGCATTAAAGTAATAAAAAGTCTCGTTACAGAAATTTATATTTTTCTTGTCTAATATTATTTACCTTTTCATTTACTTGTATACTAAACATCTAAAATTATACTTTTAGAAACTATTCCTGAGTGAAAGTGCTTCAGGAAAATAGACAATACAATTTAAATACTAGTTTTATTTTAAATTATACAAGCAAAGAATTAGACGTTTGAAAAATCTTTTTATCCTTTCAACATCTTATTTAAAATTTAAAATACTTCATTTTTCATTCTTTAGTTTTGTTGAAAAGATTATAAAATATGAAAGCTATTAAAAATACTAATAACCTTAATGTGAACGATTGCAGGATTGCAGGGACCACTGAACAACAGAGGCTGTAACATGAAAGTTTTCTCTTTGGGTATGAGAAGTGTTGGAGTGCCATAACTTGCATTACATGCGTCTTTCCATGCTTCCAGAAAAGCCTTCACAATTTAACAAAACAAATAGTTTTAAATCATATCAAATAAGAAAAATTCTTAGTTAGTAAAAAAAAAGGTACTACTTTTTCCATGTATCAAAAGTCCAAATAAGAAATCATATAAACAAAATTAACATCAAAAGTTTTTAAAAGGCTTTGGCTCTAATTATAAGTAAATGCTAACTCAAATTTGCTTTACATTGAGTTAGTCGAATATATTTTAACAGTTGTTCTTTGATTGAAAATAATATAATACTAATCATAAATAACAGGTGAATGTGTAAAGCCAGGTCACAAATTCATTTGGAAATAGACGTTTTCGAGTGCTTGTCTTTGAATACCAAGTGAAAAGACACTTTCTATTCATTAAAAATAATTATCTTCAAAATGTCCTTAAACATCAATTAAACGCTACAAATTAAAAAATAAATAAAACATAACGAGATATCAAGTAATTATATAAAAGGAAAGTAGAGTAAAAAAATTTTAGTTATGATTTTACGCCTCAAATTTGACATAATTTGATTTTGGTCAATTAAAGGAAAAAAATATAACGTTAATCCTTAAATACTAAATTTAAAAGGTTAAAGATATTAATTTTTAAAAACATGTTAAGCCTCTCAATAACTAGTGTTTATAGATTAAATCATTTGTTTCAAATATAAGAGATTAAAATGAACTTTTACAAATTTTAAGAAACTGAAACTTGATTTATCTTAAATATTAAGACTAATAACATAATTAAGTTTTAAAAAAATTCTACCTTACAAGAGGAAATTTGTGAGTTGGTATAGTCTAGCTAACGCTATTAGTATAATCATTTTAATCTATCTAAACTTAATTAGTCGTATAAACACTAAAGGCTAATTACATTTGTGATATATAGTATATGATGCATCATGAATAAAAGAAATATAAAGAATAAGAAAATAATATGCATTGAAACAAATATCAATGTTTATGTAAGTGAAAACAAGTCCACAAGATTATCATTTTTTTTCTACTACACCAAAAAAGAGTATATGCATGGATATTCTAACGGCAGTTGTAATTCAGATAAAAATGAAAGAGAATACTTCCTACAGAAAAAAAAAAAAATTAGTGATGTGAATAAATATACAACTCAATAATTCATTAATGTTTAATTTCGATAGAATCTGTTTAAGTGCGGATAAAATTATGATATTATTATAATTATAGATCATTGAGTAATTTTTACTTATAACTTTCTATTTCTTTTTTTAAAAATAAAAGAAAATTAAGTTAATCTTTTAAACCAACATATACATCACCAAATTATATTCCTTTTAACTTTTTTCCCATTAAATAAGTCTCATAAACCTTATGGAAATATCACTATATTTCCTCCAATGATCTAGTCACTAAATGCATCCCCCAAATTTTAAAAAAATGTTAGTATATTATCATAATATATATATATATATATATATATATGACTAAATAACGCATAAGAATATGTGAAAATAATGCTACTTCAAAAATAAATATTTGGAAATAATGTAATGATAATTCTTGAAAGAATTTATACATAAATTAATTTAGAAAAATAGAGCCTTCTAAAATTATGGTGATAATTTAATTAAATATTTAAAAACCACTTTGGTGGCCAATTTTTTTAAGGGCAAATGTGATAACTTGTGCAATTTTTGTAAAAAATAAGTGAATACAAATGTTAATAACCTAATGATATATTAGGTGTGTAGAAGAAAAGGAAAAGTGAGAAACATACTTGGGAATCATCAGTTTCACCGTTGCCGATGGCACCATAGTCAATAACATTGAATCTTAGACCTGCATCAAGTTCCATTCTACCCCACACACAAGGTGAAGCAACAACACACATTCCTAGGACAACAAATAAGAGTTTCATCTTCCAAATTAAAACTAATCTTCTTGCTTTTTTCTTCTTCTGATAACACTCTCTGTCATCAACTCTTACAATGCATGTAATATACAAGATGATAATTTATAGATCGTAGAAATCAATGCACCACCAATGGAGGGAAACTGAATAAAAGAAAACATATATAATGGTGGAATTGACCGTGAGTGAGAGATTCTAGCACAAAAACTTAATGTTAACATATTATTTTAAATATAAATAATCCATGCATGATATGTAAGTATCAAGTGTCATATAAAATATATCAATTTTAAAAGAATAATCAAAACACATATAGGGAATATATATAATAGAAGATATTACACATTTTTAAAGATCTAAAATTACGGAGTCACCCATTCCACGTCTCACTGTAAAAACTTTGTTAATTATATGTATTTTATGAAAACTCTTACTAATTATCAAATTAAATTCGAATAAATGATGTTGTATCTCTTTCGAAAATTTTTATTAATTATCTTTTAGGATAATGGTTACTAATAAGTATTGAAGAATATTTATTTTCATAGTTGAAAAATAAAGAAAGAAAAATGGTTTACCTAATAATATTATCACTTGATATGTAACTTGTTTATATATTTTGAATCTTAACTCATGTACATGAGTTAAGTAATATTACTTAAATACCTAAATTTCTAAATAAAATAATTTTCTAATATATATATATATATATATATATATATATATATATATATATATATATATATATATATATATATATATATATTAATAAAAAAATTAAAATATATAATTAATTTTAAATAATATTATAAAT
>Ga0099824_1008632_pt1 | contig 12955 bp, 5 predicted proteins | sample SiratrowhiteBW_FD_76837 | JGI IMG/M metagenome (GOLD analysis project Ga0099824, IMG submission 76837) | Root nodule microbial communities of legume samples collected from California, USA - Siratro white BW | ecosystem: Host-associated > Plants > Roots > Nodule | place: USA: California... | reverse complement strand
TGTGGTTGTTTTTTTTTATTTTTTTTTATTTTTGTTTTTTTTTTTTTTTTTAATTTTTTTTTTTTTTTTTTTTTTTTTTTTTTTTTTTTTTTTTTTTTTATTTTTTTTTTTTTTTTTTTTTTTTTTTTTTTTTTTTTTTTTTTTTTTCCTTTTTTTTTTTTTTTTTTTTTTTTTTGCAGCTCATTTATCTGGCACTTTCTACACCGATTCTGTATGATTTCTACAACTATAGACCTAATACGCCTGAATACAGTTTATTGCTGAGTGATTTCATTCAGGTATGTGCAAAATATTGTCATTTCATGTGTTCCTATCTGATGGTTTTACCTGTGTGAGAACTTAATATAATGTGTTCACTTTTTTCATGGCAGAGCACAGCACTTTGTGGTGCATTGCTATTTTTTATAGAGATGAAGTACTTGATTACCAGGAAACAAATCAGGAGGAAGACCCCAAAAGCAAAGACAGTTTAGAGATAAGAAAAAAGATGTATCTGTTTCCAGTAAAATGGTTATTAAATTGTTGGTTGCAGCGTTATGGAATAATTATTTAAGCCTTTTTTGCATTGACGATTTTGTATGTGGGCACATTATGGATATGCTTAAGCGTTCTCATACAATTCTTTTGTATTGGCACTAAGAATAGCTATTAACAGAAGCTTTTTGGTTAGATTTTGTGGTCAATCAAGATTTGATGGCTACGATACTCTGGCAAATATTTACACAGATCAATTATCACACAATGTTCAATCCGGTACAATTTGTTTAATTTTAATATAATTAGATATGATTGAAATAAGATATCAAATGTATGTATATACAAGTATGGACTTCAGATTTGAGTCCTGATTTGGCGAGTTTGGAGTCCCTACTTTCTCTGGAGTCTCAAATATTATCGTAATTGTTGTTTATATGCCAACTACCTCTTATCCCTTGCACTCAGGTTGGGATCAACAAAATCAGAATTCATGTTTGTGTGAATCAGCTTAATCGCTCGAAATCAAATTTTTAACCAAGCAGAGCACAACAGTTTTCTGCATATTTAACCTTGAATAATTTAAACAGATCATCTACCATAATTTGAATACGCATATCAATGCTGTCAGTATTCGGATCTGAACTGAGTCCAGAGAAATGTCAATCCATCAAGCCTCTTCCTTCTATATTTGCTGCATTCAAATGCAGGAACCTCAGTATGAAATAAAAACGAGTTTCAAACAAACTTATCATTAAGTCTCAGCAATTGAATTTTACTTTTCTTCTGTCAAATTCTTCTATCCATTAGACAACATATAATTCAACATATAGCACTGTAACCATTATTAATCCAATAAGTTTGTGCATACAGTGAAGACCGACCACTCGTATATTTCCTACCAATATGATTCAATTTTATAATAACTCAAACAATATAGTTTGTGTTAAATGCTGACATGAAGCTAGATATAATTTCATTTAGTCATTTGACAAATTAGAGATACCTTGTCCAAAGCCATAAAAACTGATACAGTAGATAACATTTTATAAATGGTTTCCATGTTGGTTAACCAGCAGGAAAGTGAAAGACAAATTTCACTAAAAACAAGAACTAAAAAAAAGAAAGGATAAAGAAAAGGGTATATTACAAAAATAAAATTGTCCGTAAAAAAATTATAGTTTAGGAAGCATCAATTACTCAACCAGTTGATGATATGTTCAAAGAATGGTTACTAAGTAGCCACTATTGATTTTATTAACCACTAGAGCAGTTAATTATTCCTAAACTGGAAGTAGAAAAAAATTTGCTTCCACCAAGTCGAAATTCTTCCTTCACCCCATGATATATACAAGACAAGTGCACATCATCAGCGAGGCGAATTTCCACGTAGCCTTAGAGGAAGTCAAGAGCTTGTTCAAATAGCCATCTAGATCAAGGGGGTATTACATTACAACTAATGGTTGACTCACACTTCAAATAACTTGTTCACGTGGCTTAAAGTCAAGTCTAAATCATCCCCTGAAGCAATTAGACCACCACCATCAATGCTTAGGGACTCGGCACCTGAACATGACATCAAAGCTTGAAGTTTTTCTTTGCCATGGCCACCAATTTCCTGTTCATTTTCCCCAGTTTCAGTAATTGCAATATCGCTGCCCAACTTTTTACCATCCTTTGTTTCAATAATGACTTGAGGACCTGAAAACTTATTGATATCAGAGTCATTGACATTTTCTTCTTCGTCTGACAAGCATCTACAGCAGTCACACTCATCCAGCTCGTAAGGTTGGCTCAGTGACCCTTCCCTCCACGATATCCTCATTTGGGATTGTGAAGCATTCACTGTTGTAGAACTAGATAACCATGGGTCCTGATCATCCAAAAATTTTGGAAGTTTACTGAGATCAATAGATTCACAAGGCATACTTAAACAATCAAATTGGAAACTTGAATTAACAGAATCCACCGGGGGCATCGAACTATTGAGAAGGAAGCTTTCTGATAGAAGTGTGTTCCTGGATGAGTTAAGGCCAGGGTTAGAATTATCTTCCTTTTGATTGTCTACATGCACCGATGACAATCTAACATGTAATTCTGAACTAGAATCTGATTGTGGAGTTTGAATAACATTTCCACTGCCAAATGAATTCAGGGAAAAGGGTGAATTCTCGTCAATGAGATTGTATCGATCGCTTTTTCCTTTTCCTGAGTTACCTGCCATACAAATTGGTGTGGGATTGGGAGAAAACAACAAGGATGAATAAGAAGGCGATAACATGTAATCGGAGGGTACTTGAAATTCAGCAAGCCCATTTGGAGAAATTGAAGAGCTGATTTTTCTCATGATACCATTGGCACCACCAGACAAATCACTGCTATCAGTTACATTCCAAAAAATCTTGGAACTGGATGATGGCGAAGTACTGGAAGCAAGAGTTATCGATGATGCTAGTCCCTGACTTTTATTTAATCCATTTTCAAACTTCTGACTCAGAATGTTCTTTCCCTTCTTACATGGAGAAGAAAGCCAATGCACTACAGCTTCAGTTGGCAAAGGTAACAAGGAAGGACTAGCATGGTCAATAGTGTCCATTACTTTCTTCTCATCATCATCATCAAAACTATAAGCTATTTTACCACTGCCAGAAAACTTCTTCTCCACAGTGAGAATCCCTCTAGGCCTACATTTCCTCTTGTCAACAACACCAGAAACAACATAGCCAGCACCATAACAAGCAGGTGTTACTGTTTTTGAAACCAGAGAGGACCCACATTGTATTTCTGGGGAAACAGAGTCATGAATTGGAGGTGTTCTACTGATGCTCGCATTTGGATTCTCCTCCAAATCCCCCAAAACTCTAACATCTTCCAAACACGACCCAGTTGCATCTTTGCTCGAAGGACTAAAGTTTAAATCACCATGACACAATATGACATGGTCATGCTCACCAGCTTTATCATTTCTACCTACCAAGATATTCTCTTTTTCCTTTACCTGGTCTGATGCAGATGGCAACCTAGGTAAACACTTGCCACGGTGATTGAAAGCGGAACAAGGCTTAGACATTTGGTTTTGACTAGTCCTAGAAGAACTAGATTTCTTCCCAGACTGCCATTGGTAGACACAAGGAGGCTTCTTCCTATGACTCCGCGCCTTATCCAAAGCATGTGTCTTAGTTTTGAACCCAGCATCACCCTTTGGAACGTTTTCCTTGGAGGATTTAGATTTAGACAGTTTGAATGCAGCTGCATGAGGGGCTGAGCTGGGAGTTTTAGTGAGACTCTTGGGTCTGTGAACAGGGGTTCTAAAAGAAGAGGATGAGAAAAAGCTGAGGCATCCCTTTGGGGCTTCAGTGGAGACAGTGCTAGAAGCATAACTACTGTTGCTGCTACTGGAAATGCGGTTGAGATCCTGCAAAGGGCTTCTAGGACTTGACTTCTTTTTTGCATAGCATGATGCAACTCTGCTTGGTGTAGGTGGTGGGGGCAATGAGGAAGATTTCTTCGATGCAAATGCTTTACTCATAGTGAGTCCTGCAGGATCTATATCACATTGAACTGATCTAAATACATTAATTGTTTAATTAATGAGTTAATTAACATCACATTGACACATTCTGCATAAGTTTTTCAAACAAGATGAACCCAACAGAGGCATACGGTAATCTTCACGCGAAAAGAAGAATCAACAATTACAAGTACGGAAATTTGACAGCTTTTTTAGAATTTCTAAGTTGGGTCATTCAAATTCAATTTCCAGAACATTCTTTAAAAGGTTTCTCCGGGAAAAGTGACGTTACCTGTGAAAGCATTAGGTGGGTATGATGGATCTGAGTGATGAAGATGAACCAACAAAAGATCTCAAACACCAACTCGCTTCAACCTTATCTGGGAACACACCAACAATGAGTTAGTGGCGAACTTGCTTCGGTTTCGTTTGGGTTTGAACATTTCACTTTAATTAAACTGAAAATGAAAATTATAATAATAATACGTTATTTGAAGTTTAAGTGCCTGTTCCAACCAATTCAAAATGAATGAACTAAAGACTGAAAAGACTACTGTACCCTTTAACATGAGTTCACACATGGCATCGCAGACGCACCCAAAATTCGTTTTGGTTGGGCGGCAAACAGAATCAAGCAGCAATATATCCGCATTTGGATAAAAGATGCAGACATTTCTTGAAATTTTGGTATTTCTTGAAATGGAGATTTTATTAAAAAATTATTTTAATCAGTATTTAAATTTTTTTATTTATGTTTTTTTATTTTTAATTCACTTATCAATTCAATCTTTTCTTTTTAAATCTTCTTCAACTTATTATTTACCTCCTTAAAAATAAGTTAAAGAAAATTAAACAAGGAAGGCTGAAATTGGTTTATATTTCAACGTATACTCGGTTCAAAATATTTAAATTTATAAAATATTAAAAAAATAATTACTTCCGTTATCTTTTATATTTATTTTAATTTATCAATAATTTTCAATAGTTTTAATCTTATTTTAAAAGAATTCTTAAATTAACTTCATTTAAATTTATATTTTATAATGTAACTTATTTAATTTTTTAAATATATTAACTTTTGTATTAAAATAATAGGATAGATTGTATTTTAGATTTTTTTTTTTTAATTTATTGTAAAAATATGGAAAATTGTTTAAGAATATAAATGGTATAACTTAAACGGAGCATCAATATTTTACTATTAAAGTGAAAAATTTATAAATAAAAAAATTTAACTATTCAAGTTTCATTTTAAAAAAAAAAACTAACATTTTTCTAACGCTATTTTCTCTTTATTTATTTGTTTTTTTTAAGATTCGGATTAAAATGTTTGAAGAATAGAAGTTATCATATTATTTTTAGTAGTGAAAAATAGAATAAAGTTATTTTATCAAAAATTTTATTAGAATAAATTTCTTTTAATTGATTTTCTTTTGAAACGATTTTGAAAAACATTACATGCTTTGTGAGAATAGTGTTTGCATGTAGAGTTTTTTTAATTTAAGATAAGTCTATGTTAGTTTATGATCGTAAAGGTGTGCTTAGATCTTTAATCAAAACTTTCTAAATATAAGTTTAGTCTTCTTGTGAGTTTTGTGGAATTTAAGTTTTTCGTGTTTAATGTTGAGGAAACTAAATAAGTAAGAGAAACTACTTTAGTTTTCAATACAACTTTAAAGGTGACTTTGTTGCATTGAATTGAACAAGCTCTTTCAGAAATTAATATTCTTGTTGATTTTGATTTGAATGAGTTTATCTTAATTTGGTTTTAAATTTATTTTAATATGGGATATTTGTATTAGTTGAACTGAAAATGCAAATCTTATTATGTTTGCAAATGCTTTTAAGATGAGTATGGATGTACCAGTTTTTAGTTGTTAAATTTCTACAATAGGGATATATTGATAAGAGACTTAGTTCATTTGAGATAATATATTCACTTTTTATGTTGAACGAATGAAGTTAAAATTCATCTTGAACTAATTACTATCCTAGTGTTTTTTGTATTTTTTTTTCTAAATTATGTAGACTCGCTGGGTGAGGCATTAGTTAGTGAGCGAAATTCATTTTAATAAAAATCCTAGAACTTTGGTTGTTAGATGAGTCAAACTCTCACTGGATGAAATTCATAGAATTAGAAACCAAAGAGATCTGATTGTTGGACAAGTCTTTTAAATAAAAACTCTCGATTTTTTGATCGATAAGCGAGCCAATTCTCACTAAGGGGCTGTTTGTTTCTAGGGATGAAAAGAAGGAGGCGAAGAAAGACGAATGTTATTTCGAAAAACAAGACATAATTTTACGAAAAATAAAAGAAAAAATCTGCGGTTAAAACTTTCTTCACATAAGAGGCATGATTTGCGAAGAAAGTTACACTTTTATAATTAAATAAATAAAATTAAATAAATAAAATTAAATAAATAAAATTAAATAAAATATAAGATAATATTTAATTTTATATTTTTAAAAATAAATAATTAAATTAAAAATAAAATAAAAATGTTACATAAAATAAATTAAATATTTTTTAATATATATTTCATGTTAAATACTTAAATAAATAATAAATTTAATAAAATTATAAATATTAATAAACTAAAATATTAAAAAGTATTAATAATAAACTATAAAATAATAATAAAAATAAGATAATTTAAAAAATAGTAATAAAAATATAAATAATAATAAAATTAAAATAATTTTATAAAATAAAAATAATAATAATTTTTTTTAGCATTTTAATTTTATTTTGTAATTATATCTAATCTTATTTTATCTATTAAAAAAATTATTTTATCAATTATATTTATCACATCACTCACAAACTTTTATAAACTTTCTCTTTATTTTTTACTATTTTTCTCTTAATCAAAACATACACACTTTTATCTCAAATCAACTTAAATTCACTCCTTCAAATCTAATCTTTAATTCAAACAAACCATAAAAGTGTGTTTGTACAGTAGGATGGAAAGTTTTGTAAGAGAGAAAAGCGAGAAAAATAAGAAAAACAAAAAAAAAATTCACGAAAAACTAAAAAAAACACACCTCCAACTTTTTCACTCGCTCGAGGCGATGTGCAACGAAAGTTGCATATAGTATTATAAAATAATAAAATAATGTTAAAATAATGATCAAGATAAAATACTAAAAACAATTTAAAACTAAAAAGAAATTTACAAATAATAATTATAACAATAAAAGTTATAAAATTATCTATTATATTAATTAATTAATTAATTATATAATATAATAATAAATCATATTTAAAATTAAAAATATTAAATATTATATAATTTTTTCTAATAAAAATATTATTATTGAAATAATTAATAACAATATAAAATAGTTATTATTAAATAAATATAAATATAAATATTTAAAACGAAAATAAATAATATGATAATAATTTTTTATTTTTATAATAATAATAATATTTAAATTTAATATTAAAATTATTTTAAAAAGTTTAATTTTGTATTTAAAAAAATTATTAATTAATGTATTTTATAATAAACTAAATTTATTTAAAAAATAATTACATAATTTAATATTTTATAATTTTTTAAAAAATATTATTAATTATATTATATAAGATCATTATAATTTATTTTTAATTATAAAAATAAATTTTTAGTTTTATATATTAAAAAATATTAAAATATTTATTATACATATCATATTATCCAGAAACTTTCTTATCAAATCTTACCCTTTCTCCTAATCCAAACAACTCAATTTTTCACACACTTTCATTTCAAATCCACTTTCTCAAATCTACTCCCTAATCTAAACACATCCTAAGTGAAATGTTTTTATAAAAACTCTTAGTGGAGTAGTTGTTGGAAGAATGTTTTGTTCGTGAGACAACTAAAAGTGGTTGATTGTTTTGATGTCTTTGGCTAGATGATCAAAATGATGGTTGGATGAGTTAGTAACATGCATTTAATTTGTTTGGCAATCCATGCTTATTGGGTGAGAAGGCATTTTCTAAACTTTGAAAAAAACATGTTTTTTAAATGTTTCTAAATAACAAAATGTGTGTGCCTTTTATTATATTTTATATTTGACTAATATAATGTATTTGAACATTATTATAATGTAATGGAGAATGAATTTCAATTTAATTTATTTACATTTAAATTGAGTTGGATGTATATGTATGAATGAAAATTCATTAGATTGTAAAATTTTGTGGTTGATTAATTAACATACTAAAGAGATGTTAATGTTTCCATGTTAGTGGTAGTTGAATTGAATTTGGAATTTGTATGAATAACTTATATCTGAATTGAGGTATGATGTAGAAATAATTATTTTAAGGAAAGAAACTATTATATTAAGATGTATAAGATACATATTAAATTGAAGATTCGTCTAGAAGGAGTTATCTTAATTCTACTGGTATGTTGAAATCACATAGACGAAAATTATTAAGTAGTAAGAGTTAAGAGAGATTCATATAGTGGAGCCAGTAGTTTGAAAAAATAGTTAGTTTAACATGTCATATAGATTTACCATCTCATGTAAAATGACTTAGTTCTTATTTTATGTAGTTATATTGGAGAGATAACATGATGAAGATAGTATGACATGAATAAATCTTTGAGTGAAATTTAACATATATATCAAGAGAGTTACAACATAAGTTGTAAATTTCATTTATCCTGAAAGGTACTTGATTTTGTGAAATGCGTTACTTATCATATTTTTTTTATTTGTAAATATTTATTAATTGTGACAATCATGTGTTATATAAGAGTACGAGACATTACAAATGAAAAAAACTAAAATACACTTACACTGAAAATAAGAAAAAATAAATATAATGCACTACATATATGTGTATGATGAGAAGTTGAATCATTTTACACAACAATATTGTGACAAGGGAATGCTACATATATTTAAAAAATATTTTAAAAGAAATGGTTTTTCTATATGGTAAAAAAAATTCTTGTGTACAGTTTTTAAATAGATATAATATAATAACAATATAAGTAATGATACAGATCTATATATGTGACGAATACATTTTTCTTATCAGACAAATCTTTTAATATGTTTTCGTAATTGTTTTCGTCACATACAAAATTCTTGTAATGTAAGAAAAGTAAACTTTTCATTAATGAAAAAATATATATTAAGCATTGAAAAACATAATTGACTTATTAAGAGTAAGTTTGTCATTAATTTAATAGATAACTTTTTTTTTATAGTCCTTGAAATAAAGCATTCTTAGATCTTGTTAGTTAATCTATAGTAAAAACTTAATTCATATTTAGTAGAGTTCTCATTCACTGTCATCTTTTCTCATCCACAATTGATATGAAATTTTACTTAAAAAGTCAAACTCATCAAATAAACAGTTTATATGATGAAAATAAAGATGGAGAAAAAAAAAAGAAAAATAACAAATAAATACTTAATTGAAGTGTTTTTTTTATCCACCTCTATATTATTGACAGGAATAGCAGAGATGACCTTGAACGATTCAATTTCATTTGTTTGGTTATACAATGAAATAGAGGAAAATAAATGAAAAATATTATGAAAAAGTTGGTTTTGTTCATAATTAAATTTTATTTTAAATGGAAATATTTTAATTCAATAATTTGATAAAATATGTATTTAATTATTATATATTTAATCCTTTTATACTTAGTTAAAATTTTTAATTTAAAACATATCAAAATAACCGTTTTAAAACATTTTGAAAATTATAATGGTTCGCTAATTTATTTTCCAATTTTCAATTAATTATAATATTTTCTTAATATAAAACTATAGTTGGTTACATTTTAAATTGATTTTTTTTAATTTAAAAAGATTTTACTTTCCTAAGATGGATTATTAGTTACTTAGTTGATGAAAATTCAAGAGGTGATACAATTATTTTAACATCTTTAATGAGGGTCCAGATTATACTCATTTATTATTAATATTTGTTGAAAAGTGAATGATATCAGAAAAGGTAGATATGAGGGCTCAAATGAAAATTAAGTTAAAATAAAAGGGTAGAAGGAGCCAAAGAGACGTCATGAGCATTATTAGTATATGTTTATTGTCCTTTTATAATTTTTTTTTCTGAGTTCTTTGTTCTTTTTGAATTATTTTTCATCTTCTTATCCTTAGGTGAGCAAGGTATTCATTCTTTTCCATCATCTCTCTGTGTACTGTCATACCCATACACCCATACTGATAATTGTAAACTCGTATCAACTTATTCCTGGGTGTTATTTTCGTTAAGGTACATTACTGCGCGGTTGTGGTTTTCTTTTGAAATCCATAATAATACGTATTAGTGAACTTTGTTTAGTAACAAGGTTGGATGTATCCTTGTACAGGGCCCCTAAATTCCTTGTACAAGGCCCCTAAATTCCAAGTGCAAGTGGGAAGCGAGGAATTATTACAATGCGAAGGCGAAGTTCGCACATGCCTGTAAAAATCCAACACAGCATATACTGTCCATTAATGCATTTATGATTTTCATAGCCAATGAAGAACTTGTACTGGGTGATATATGGTTAGAGACACTAGATACCCACTTGGTGAATTATAAACAGAAGTTTATCACTTTTATGCTTGGAGATCAGTTAGTAATGCTACAAGGTTAAACCAACCTAGCCCCAAAACAGTCTCAACTACACCAATTTAAGCGCATGCAAACCACCAACAAGATATTTGCTCTCTACATGTTACAAATCTAGACACATGAAGAAAATTGTTTGGCTAAACTAGACTTACCTACTGAAATGGAACCCAAATTGGCTTTACTACTTCAGAACTTAGTGACGTTTTTCAAGCACCACACGGTCTACCACCCAAGAGATCCCATGAACATTCCATCAATTTAGTACCAAGCACAACACCCATCAAAGTAAGACCTTACCGATATCCTCACAGCCAAAAAGCGGAGATAGAAAAGTTGGTAAAAGATATGCTAGCTAAAGGTGTCATTCAACCAAGTACAAGCCATTTTCAGCACCAGTGTTGTTAGTGAAAAAGTTGGTATGTCTGTACCGATTATAGAGCTCTTAATGCAACAACTATCAAAGACTCCTTCCCAATGCCAACAGTGGATGAGTTATTGAATGAGCTAATTGGTGAACAATGTTTCTCCAAGCTTGACCTACGCTCGGGTAATCACCAAATCAGAGTGAAACCAGAAGATTGTCTCAAAACGACATTTAGAACACATCAAGGCTTGTATGAATGGAGGGTAATGCCTTTTGGTTTAACCAATGCACCAACCACATTTCAAAGCCTCATGAATTCAATCTTTGTAGAGGTACTAGGGAAATTTGTGTTGGTATTTTGTGATGATATATTAGTCTATAGTCCAAATTGGAATTCATATATACAACACTTGATGCACGTCTTAGTAGACCTCCTGAGAAACCATACACTGTTTGTCAAACTTTCAAAGTGTGCATTTGGTCAAACATAGATAGATTATGTAGGCCATGTCGTGTCCAGAGAAGGGTTCAAAGTGGATGATAATAAAATTCAAGTTGTGAAACAATGGCCAATACCATCATCAATTAAACAACTTCAGGCATTTTTGGGCTTAGCTAGCTATTATCAAAAGTTTATTAAACATGTTGCAGTAGTGCTAGTGTCACTTATGGATTTGCTAAAGAATTATGCTTTTAAGTGGTCTGACCGAGCCATATAAGCCTTCCTGAATCTGAAGCAAGCATTTGCTCAACCACCGATGCTAACACTTCCTGATTTTTCACATCCCTTGGTATTTGAAACAGATGCTTGGGGTACAGGTATAGGAGAATTCTCAACCAACAGGGACATCCCATAGCATACTTCTCCCATAAGTTGTCGGTAACAGCTCAAAGGCAATACGCTTACGCTAGAGAGATATAGCCTATAGTAACAGCTATGGCAAAATTTTGTCATTATTTATTAGGCTACAAGTTCATTATCAGGACTGACCGCAAAAGTTTGAAAACAGCTGCAAGCACAGACCATACAAATGCCAGAACAACAAGCATGTGTGACTAAATTATCGGGTTATGATTTCTCTATTGAATACAGACAGGAAAGGAAAATCAGGGGGCTGACAACTTTTCAAAGGCCTTTCTAACTCTGTTACGAGCTCGTGGATTCCCACCCTTCGCAGGAGCTCTAACACCTGAGACCAATCAATGAATTTTCAGAGACTGAACTGATATCAGGAAGGCTACATATCATAAAGGGGTTGTGGTTTTGGGATGAAAAAGGCTATCCTTTACAACCACAAGTAATACTCGGACACAGGATGATAAAGAAGAATGACAAATGGCATGAGGAAGTATTAATCAATTGGCAAGGTCTAACCATAGAGGAAGCTACTTGGAAGCATTACACTGACATGGAAAGGCAGTACCTCAACTTTAACCTTGAGGACAAGGTTATTTTCAATGAAGGGGGCAATGATAATAGAAAAGGTGGACAGGTGGGCCCAAATGAGAATTAGGTTAAAATAAAAAGAGAGAAGGAGCCAAAGGGATGACACAAGCATTGTGAGTATATATTTATTGTTTTCTTGCATTCTTTTTCTCTGAGTTCTTTTTTCTCTCTCTGAATTATTATTTTTTTTCCTTTCTATCTATAGGTAAGCAAGCTACTTATTCTCTTCCCCCATCTCTCTACCTACTGTCATACCCACACTTTGATAACTGCTAAATATTTTGTTTGTTTATATTTCGTTTGCTAAGTATTTTTTTTTAAATCCATAATAATACATATAAGTGAATCTAGTAATAAAAACATAAATGATGATTCTTGAATTTTAGAAAAATTACAAAATATTTAGTATTTATATAAAAATTAAATTGAAATTTGAATTTGAATTTCTCAGATATAGACAAGAAGACTACGTGATCAAAATTTAAAATTGGAATGATAATGTTATGATTAAGTGAATATTTTATATAAAAAATGATGATATACATATATATATATATATATATA
>Ga0099824_1008628_pt1 | contig 12961 bp, 6 predicted proteins | sample SiratrowhiteBW_FD_76837 | JGI IMG/M metagenome (GOLD analysis project Ga0099824, IMG submission 76837) | Root nodule microbial communities of legume samples collected from California, USA - Siratro white BW | ecosystem: Host-associated > Plants > Roots > Nodule | place: USA: California... | reverse complement strand
TACAGTCTATTAAAAAAATATCTAACTCAGATACTATATATATATATATATACATATATATATATATATATATGAAATATCTTTGTGGTGAATAATATTATTACTAAATAACAGTAATATTTTTTTATTAATATTAATAAAAATATTATTATAATTATTGTTAATTAAAATATATATCAATCAGAGGATCTTTGTGGTCAATAATATTAATAATAATAATAATAATAATAATTTTTTATTAATATTAATAAAAATATTATTATAATTATTGTTAATAATATATTTATATCTTTTGTATAATTATTATTTTATAATTATTGTTTTTTTAATTATAATTAGAGTAATAATAATAACATAATTATCATTATAATTAGAGTAATAATTGCCTTTTACTTTTTATTTCCGTCAAAATTAACTATCAACTTATTTAAATTGTTAAATTCAGTTATTAATTTTTTTTAATAATTTAATAATGGAATGTAAAATCGATTGGTAAAATAAATTCGTATTTGATCGTTATTTCAGTCGTAATTAACTATCACTTTTTTTTTGTTACTAAATTCGATTATTAAAATTAGTTATTTAGTGTCTTAACTTAAATTGGTTTCTAAAATAAATTGGTATTCCATCCCTATTTGGTCACAATTAACCATTACATTATTATTAAACTCAATCACCATATCTTTTTATAATGATATAATGATTGAATTGAGATTGCTAAAATAAATTGATATTTGATAGTTATTTTTATTACGATTATTAACTATTTTAATTTTATTTTAGTCGCTATATTTGATCATTAATTTTTTTTTTGTAGTCATTTAATGACCGAATCTAAATCAGTTATTAAAATAAATTAGTTTTTAATTTTTATTTTGGTTATAACTAACGATCACTTTATTTGGCTACTAATTTTTTTTTAATCACTTAGCAAACTGAGTTCAAATTTCTCACTAAAATAAGTTGGTTTTCAATTGTTGATCTGTGACCCATGTGAATTGATGACTATTTCAACTATGACGTTTATGTTTCAGTGGTTAAATAATTTTTTTTCTTGTATGCAAAGTTAAAATTAATTATCTTTCCATAAAAGTAACTATCAAATGCAAAATATGATTTTGAAATTGGTTAAGTAGGTTTAAATGATATCCAAATTATCTCCTTTTTACCATTTGTCCTTCAAAAACATTTTTTTTCAAGCTTAAAAGCTTTTCCAAAATGCCAAAAAAGAGTTTATTTCTTGATATGTTCACCCTTTGTTTGTTTTATGGAGAAGTCATAAAAAAAGATTTTAATTAAAAGCAATTGCAGACAAGGCAAATTTCTTAAACTAGTGTAATTTTTTTTTGAAATTCTCAAAATGGTTTATTTTTTATTTTTTTTTCTAATATGGGTAACTTGCGTAGAGATTGCACCATAATATTGTGAATAAATCGTTTTATTATTACATGATTTAATTTAAGATATATGAAATTGTGAGAAGATAACACAATTTAGTTAAAGGAATAAAATTGTGGAATAAATGTATAATTTTAATTAAGTAATTAATTGATTAATTAAAATCGTTAAGAGTTTAGGATAATTAATTCTCCCACCTTTCCTCTCCTATTTTTAGTTGTTGTATTGGGTTGTGCATATAAAATTAAATTATAATTAATTCATATTGATAAAACCTTTTTGGAAATTTTGATAAAAATGAAAATATAGTCATTGAAATTAATTAATTGTCATTTAAGTAATTAAAATAAATGTGAAATTAATTTGAATGGAATAATATAAAGAAAAGTTACCCGTAGAAAATTTAAATTATTTAAATTGATTAGTTTTTTAAATTTATTTACATTTTTTTCTTTCTTAAAAGTACTTAGTTGGACTCTTTTTTCTTTTATAAAAATTATAAAACATTTATATTTTTTTTCTTTTTTAAAACTACTTATGCTTTTTTTTTGTTTTTTTACAAAAATAACCATTGTTGTAATTTTATAAAAATTCTCAAACTACTTCTCCTTTTTTCTTTTCTTTTATAAATATTCCCAAACTTATTTAAATTTTTTTCTTTTTAAAACTACTTCCAGTCTGATTTTTTTTCTTTTATAAAAATAACCATTGCTGCAATTTTTTTATAAAAATATAAATAAGTTTCAGAATTTTTATAAAAAAAAAGAGTTCAAATAAGTATTTTTAAGAAGGAAAAAATGTAAATAAATTTTAAAAACTAATCAATTCAAATAATTTAAATTTTCTCTATATATAAATCATTCAAATTAAAACAAGTAACTTTTCTTCATATTCTTTCATTCAAATTAAAAATTTTACATTTATTTTAATTACTTAAATGACAATTAATTAATTTCAATGACTACATTTTCATCAAAATTTCCAAAAGGGTTTTATCAATATGCATTAATTATAATTTAATTTTATATGCACAACCCAATACAAATAGAATTAATTATCCTAAACTCTTCGGTAGCCTAACCATTTCAATTAATTATTTAATTAAAATTATACATTTATTTCATAATTTCATTCCTTTAACTAAATTGTGTTATTTTCTAACTGATTTTATATATCTTAAATTAAAGTTGTGTAATAACATAACGATTTATTTACAATGATATTGTATAATTTTTACATAATTTATCCATATCTGAAAATAAAATAAAAAATAAATTATTTTAAGAATTTAAAAAAAATTATACTAATTTGAGAAATTTAAATGGAGAAATTTGAATGGAGACGAAGGTTGAGGCACCCACCTCAGAGAAAAACGTCTTGATCGATTTCCATAAGCCTTTGGAAGAAGAAGAAAGCTGACACATCCTCATTCCAACTCTTCTCGTCCAAACCAGTAAGATATAGCACCAAGGCTTCAAAAAATATTACCTTAGCCTCCACGAGAAAAGAATTTTTTTTTTTTAAAAAAAATTGTCTATCCATATTTTTATATTAATACTTATTCTCTGTCAATGGAAACATCAAAATCAAGACAATGACCTGATTTGTTCTCCCTACAGCTTATGTGGAAATGGATTGTGATGATATATGATGTGAATATCATGACTTCTTTATTGAGTAGAATAAGTACCAAATCCTACGTGGGACTGATTAGACATAACATAATTCTTCATTTTTCTTTTGGGTTGGTTACGTGAATAATACTTGAACTATAGCTAATATTTTTATTTAATCTCTTGATTCACGTGAAACATACCAGTATCTTGTTTTTTTATAAATAAAAATTATTTAATAACATGACCCATTAAAAACCTTTTAAATTCGACATACCATTAAATATTTTATATTCTAATTTTGTGAAATTAGAGTATGTACGTAGTTCAATAAGAGACTAATATAATAAATAGAACTGCTTTTATATTATAAATATATATATATATATATATATATATAGTATTTTTTATACTTTTTTAAGTATATTGGTAAATTAGTCAAAATATTTCTCTCTCAACCATCTTAAACTATGGCCCTCATTTTTTTTTTATTTATATCATTCTTAGCTGTCTATCAATTTCATCCTAACTCTTTTTTTCTCATTATCTGTAAATTAAATTTCAATGATTTTTAAAAATGTTCCATAGTTAAAAATAGTTTTTTTTTTATCGTAATTTAAAATTATCAAGTGTAAGCCTAAAAGATAGTTTATATTATTGAAGATATTTGTTTTTTTATAAAAATGTTAATTATAATAAATTCTACATATTCAAAATATGTATTTACTATAAAAATAAGCATTTACATATACAATGCCAAGTTAAAATACTACTGCCTCCATTCTCATATATAAACGAAAACAATTAACCCTAAGCATATTAAAAAACATATATTTAAGTGCATTAATTTATTAATTTCTAAATATTCTTTCTAAAATTCTTTATTTTATAAAAAAATATAATAATGCAATAAAAAAGCTAGACATTAGTCAAAGTTAGATTTTTTTTTAAAAAAAAAATGGTGATTAAAAGTAGTTAAAAATTATTTATATTTGGCAACTAAATAAAGTGTTATTTTTTTCTTATTTCGCACAACAAATTTAACAACTAAGACATTTGTTGGAATATCCATTTTACACCACATATTCCCTCTTTCTTAATCATTGTATGCTAACCCATGAATGGTCAAAAATTTGTTAGAGATTGACTTAGAGAGAGGATTCGTGTTAATCTTGACCACCCTATTCCTATATATGTTATGCAAGAATATTTGGAGAACGAGAATCTCATTATTTGCTTCATACTCTCATTTCTTAGTATACATTTCACACACTATTTTTACAACTACTATGAAGAAAAGGTTCTACCAACCAAATTTTTTGTTGCTAAAGAATAAAGTTTGATTGCTAAATATGTTAATGTTAACATGGTGAAAAACAAAGCATGAACAATCGTTCTTTTCCTACGAGGCTGTATTTTTTGTCGCAATTTTTTATTGGAAATTTTGGTCCCTAAGTTTATTTGTATATGTCCCTATCATGTTGGTTGTTTCTTAAAATAATAAATAGGAGACCAAAAGAATAGCAAAGTAATGTTATTGCTAATTGGATTACATTTAATGATTTTGACTGAGTCAATCATCAAATAACACCCATCTAAAGTTTGCTACGTATCCTCCATTCAGATTAGATATTTTTAAGAGGTTTTCATAAAAGACAAGGAAATAGTGTTCTTTTATTTTTTACCAAATAGATCACATGTTGATATTGAATCAAAATTGTTTAATTTTAAAAAAATTAAAAAATAAATTATAATTTTACTTTTTGTTAGAGATTCTCTTTATGACTAGACATTTTGAAGATAGATGTTTATAAGTGGTCCAACTGTTGACAATATGAAAAGCTATCAAAATTTTTTTAAAATACATTTTGATACAATATTAATAGATAAACTTTAAGTATAATTTAATTTTATAAAACTGATTTATCAATATCTATATTTATTTATGTGTTATTTATTTTTTATTTATTTATGTATTATTTATTTCTTATTTAAATCTTTAGTTGATGTAAAATTTTTAATATTTTTAAAATATTAAAATTATATATTCACAAATATATAAGATTAAAATTGAATTTTTAAATTTAATCTTTTGTTGTCATTCTTAAAATTATGACATGATCCGGAGTAAGCTTTGAAACATTAGCCAAGTGCAATAGATAAACGGTAAAGATTGATTTAATAAAGATTTAAATATATTTTTTCTTCTCAATTTATTACAATCATTTTTTTAGTAATTTAAAAAGATTTACATGAATTAGTTGTAAAAGAACACAATTATGTTTCTAATTCTATAAAAAAGATATGCAGCAATTAGTCCTAAAAAAATACGGATATTTTTGCCTGTCTTGTTACAATTGTTATTTATGTGTTAAAAATATAACACATGTTACCATCTCTAACTTACGATTAAGAGGTCCATTAAAAATGTTTGTCGACAGAGAAAAAGAAAAGCTAATAAATGAGAGAATGATTTTAGGTATAAACAAGTGAACAAATATGTAAATGTTGTATGCAGAAGAGGTTTTCAAACTTCTAAGTATTTTCCATTATTAAAGTTATCCACTCATTAGCTATTGATAAAACATTTTGTGAAAAAGTTTTTGAAAATATATTCAACACTCCTTTTCCAAAAATAATATTTCATTTCAACAAGTCTTATTTTATAGTAGCTTTAATAATTATAAGAGATACTACTTTATGTTTTACTAGAGAAATATTTTTAATAAAAAAATCAAAAGATTAGTAAATATATTGCACTTAACTTATTTTCTTAATATATAGTAATTTAGTTTCTTTTTTTACAAATGGGAACGATTCAACATGAATTCTTCATACTACGTGGTTAGAGAAATGTCCAACCAAACACGAACTTACAAAGTACCTTTCACTTTAAGGTTGTTATTTTTGTTAAGGAATGAATTCATAGTTATGCTTATGCCACGATACCCAAAAATGTTGAGCCGCATATTTTCCCTTCCAAATCACGTTGCATCAAGTTTGTACGGAACTTTGTAGAAAGGAAAAAGCATCACCTAGGTTTCTTTTTTATCTTCTTCATAAGAGATTGCTCAAATTTTTTGACGAGAAAAACCATGGAGAAAAAAAATTCTCATCCATTACTTTTCGTAGGTTAGAAATATCGTAGCGAACCTTTTCATATATGTGAGTGAGACAATTTATCTCTTCTTTCGGTGGAACAGGGCCAAGTTGCAGTGTGCTTACAACTCATGATTCTTCTTGCATGTTTCAAAGACTTCTTCGACAATAAAATAAACCCGTGAAACACAAATATAGACAAGGAAATATATTTTTGAAAAAAAAATAGCAAATAGAAAGTGGACTTGAATATAGTAAAAGATATTTTTAGAATATATATAGGAGAGCGATTGATAAAATTAAGATTACTCTAAATCTTCTGAAGAAGTTATTTGTTTATAAAACATAATATAACTATGAGGAAATAATAGGGTGAGAAGTAAGGTATATTGATTATATATTTTTTAATAAAGTAAGTTTTTAATTCTTTTCTTTTTAAAAATTTGGTTAAAGAGAAATGTAAGGATTGATGCATTGGATCTATAAAAACTTAGTTTGGAAGTTGTATGGTAGAAGGTTTGTTAGTAGGCCCGTAGCCGAATTCATTTTAATATCTATTTTAATATTTAATATTGAAATAGATATGAGAAAATTTACTATTGTTACATGAATATGCTTTAGAGAGTATGATTATACATGTATATAATTGTGAAAAGTTTAAAATATAAATTTCAAAAAAAGTAAGAAGCTGAGATAGTCATTTTGGATATATAAAGTGATGGTTTACAAATTAGTATGTGTTAAAATTTGATATATTTATTTGTTGATGATTTTTTTTTTTATAATATCGCTTAAGGCATGCTTAAGCTTGACTCAGATTGTTTAATGTTGTTTAAGCATCAATATAGATAGTCAAAAGATAAAGTATATTGTTTAAGCAAAGGCTTGAGACTTGAGCAAGAAATATATCGAGACAATTCTCTTTCTTCTAGAATGAATAATATTCAAGTCATAAGAGGTTACTCAAGTGCTAAGGAGTAACGATGGTGTATGTGATTTTTGAAATATTTGAGATCATACTGTCGTAAGCGGGATCACAACGGGGCAATCAAAAAGTTATTTTTTTTTAAATATTTATTTAGAGATTGGAGTTGCTGCCACCATAGCTTACTAAGGAACACCATGGAAAAACCAAAAAAATAAAATAGTCTGCAAACCAAAGTAAGGGTTCGGGAGTCATGTGGAGAAGGTATTAGCACCCCACTACCTTTAATCACATGAATAGAAATAAGTGTGGTTTTAAAAAATATCATTTTTTCCCCAAATAATAACAACAATAATAATGAGACCAAAGACAAAACAAACAAATATATAAAGAAATAAAACAAACAAGAAAACATGCTTATAAAAATCATAACAATAAATAATAATTAGGTGGATAAAAATAACAAATAAAAATAAAACAAACAAACATATACTTTTATTTACTTATTTGGACCCGACAAGGTTTAACCTTGGTCCTACGTATCTCTATACATGATAAAAAATCAGGGTACACATAGTTCTATTTTACGAATTTTGGTTTGGTGATATTTGGTTATATTTTTTAATTTCTAAAACTGTTTTTCGTTTTTTTTATTGAAATTGAATATTTTTATTATTTTTTAAAAATGCTTTGTTTATGATTATTATTTTTTAATTATTTTTGAAATTATTTGAAATATAATATTTTTATTTAAAAAAAAAAAGTTTGTTAATAAAAATGGTTTTTTTTTTAAATCCTTATACCTAACCTACTTTTATTTCTGTTAAAGGAAAGGGAAAAAGAATACATATATATATATATATATATACACATATATATAATTAAAATTAAAAACTTGATATTTATTATTTATGTGGCATGGAGCACTAATACCACACGCTACCCGTTTGTTTATAAAATATTGAATAAAAACTAAATAATTGATTTAATAATAAATGTAAACGACATAGAAATAAAATAATTAATATAATAAAAATATTAAGTCCAAAATATTTTTTTATCAATTTTCTCATTATCATTATTACTATGTTTATATTTTTATTTTTTCAAAAAAATAAAGTAATGTTTTATATTCTTTAATTTTTCTTTCAAAAATTTTTATTCTTTATTTTTTGAAAACAATATTTTATTTTATTTTTTACTATTTTTAAAGTTGTTTAGAAACTTTTCCATTTTTTTTTTAAATTTTTACCTTTTTATGATTTTTTTTTTTTAAATTGTTTCACAAAAACAACATCACTTTATTATTATTTTTTTTTATTTTTTTCTAAAAAATTAATTATTCATTAAATTTTTAGGTAAATTTTATATTTTTTTTGAGAAATAAAAAAGGTCTTGTACTTTTTTATATTTATTTTTAGACGAATCAAAGCAAAAAGGGTTGAATATCAAGATGTTGTAAAAACTCTCAAAAGATCATATTACATAAAGAGATAAAGGAATTAAGTGAGCAACCACAATATATCAATTGAAGATCCTCAAACAACATGTTTTAACACGAATCAAAACAATAAGGGTTGAATAACAGGACAATAAAAGAATCAAATGAGCAATCAGAATTATATATACATATACAAAAAAACGATAGATCCGAACTTACCCGTTGAAGTACTACTTCAAAAACTCTTCGGACTTTTTCTCCTCCTGTTTTCGATGACTCTAGATGCCCACTAATTTTTCAGCACTGTGATTCTTGTCTCTCTATTTTTTTTGCTCAGCCCACTCTTAATTCAAATTTTAAATCCTTTAATTCCTAATTATTTCCACTTAATTATAATCTGTGAAATGCCAATTGATTATTCTCTTTTAATTCAGATTCAAATCTATTAATTCCTAATTATCCCCACTTATGACACCAACTGACGGTTAAATCCCAAGGACGAACACAGATGGGCAGAATTGTACCATTATTGCTGTTATGGCATCATAACCTCCCATACATATAATCAAATTCGAAAATAAATGAATATGGGGAATAAATAGGGAATATTGGAGGTAATGTGGCTGAAACATTTTATTATTAATTTTTTTTAATTCGTTTTTTTATTTATTGTTTTTTTTTTCATTTTTACATTTATTGAAAGCAACCTAAATAACACAACAATAGAAATAGATACTTAAACCTTTTTTTTATTTTATTTTAATATTATTATTATTTTGAAATATTTATTATCATTATTTTTTCTACTTTTCGAAAAATAAACAAATTATCTAATTACTATTTTAGAATATTAACCAAATGGAGCCTATAAAATTAAAAGGATGAGCATAACAATTCAAAAAGAAAATGCATCAATTATTAGACAATCAACATTTAATTAAAAATCATCAACATTTAATCACTATTAAGCAGAAAATTGTTTGTAATTAATCAGAATAATAATCAGATCAACTATTCAAATTTCTAGCCTTTTTAAATTTTTTTAAATTTATTTTCAATTAATTTTCGTATCATTAATAGGCATCGGAAAAGGCAAACAAAGGGAGGATGTGATATGGCAACACTTTAATGACAATTTTATTTTTATTATTATTATTATTATTTTTAACAAATTTTTAATAGACTGATTTTCTTTACTTTTTTTCCTTTTTTACGAATTTTATTTTAACTTTATCCATAAAATAGAATAGAACCGAAACTCTTTTTTTTTTATTTAAATAATAACACACATTTTTAATTTTATATTGTTTTATATTTTTTAATAATTTTATTTGCCTGAACGAAATTGGGTGTTGACACATACAATTGCATGTTGACAAGTAAGTAACAATATGTTCACCTAGACAATGACGAGACAATGTATTTGACGTTCTAGAACTTGTTAGATTGTATAATAAGTAGCATCACTTAAGCATTAAGATGATGTTCAAGCTAAGGGTGAACGTTGAGTGAGAAAGAGGTGGTAAGAATTTTCTGTCCTATGGAGCATATATCACCCAAACAATGTGATATTGCTTAATTAATGAAGTTTTTCTTTGTGTAAGGAAGTAAGATTGCTTAAGCAAGAAGGTCTCGCTTAAGAGATGTGTCTATCGGGATGGGTGTGAATGTGTTGGACTATACACAATTTTTGGTATAAGGTTGATGAGTTGACATGCATGTGTAATATGATGTTATTGCATTGATGATGATGACAAACATACATCTGTGTGGTATATGTGATGTTGTATATTGTACATGATATTTGTCTAATATGATGACTTTTTATAAGTTTGTGACCCTTTATGGGTGTGATTTTCCTTTATGAATTTGTTGTTTTCTTTTTATGGATGTGGGGTGAGGAATAGATGATATTGTGATCCCAATAATTATATTATTAAGCCTAAAACTCATTACGGAAAGAAGATATCTTATGCTTCATTAAGAATTAAAGTGTGAGAAGTTAAAGGAGGTTTGTATCAAAAATTGTTACAAATTAGGTAGATTAACTAACTTGAAATAATAAGATGGGGTTGATTTTCTAAGATGCTTCTAATGGGTCAAGTGTTAGATCTGTTAGAACATGTAGAACATGTTCAATACGAGACTTCTGAAAAGACTTCAAGTGTAATAAAATACACTGTTTCATTTCAATGCAATTAATATTCTTGTGTTATTGGATAAAAGTGATTAGTATATGTATATGTTGTATTATATACATAAATGTAAAAACTAGAATTTTATTAGAAATAATTCTAAATGCATAAAGAATGAAATTTTTGTAAATAGGTTATAAACGTTCATTCTTTATTCTAGTACGAAATAAACACATATTACATCGATTGTAAAAGGCTTTTTACATCAGTTTCGTAACCAATATTGATGTAGGCGATGTAAAAAGTCTATGACCTTTTGCATCAATCTTCAACTGATGTAAAATATACTAATATTACATTATTTATAAATACAACACATGTAAAAGAGCATTTATAAAAGTAAAAAATATACACATCACATTAGTTGTGAGCTGGAACTGATGTAATATGTAAACTAGGAAGACATATTACATCGGTTATATCTACAACAGATGTAAAAAATCACACATGACACCGATTCTAGCTTATAACCTATGTAATATGAATAGTTTGTTTTTAATTTGTAAAATTTATTATTTTTCAACTTGTAACAAACATACCAGAATGCCAAGAAAAAAAAATTATCTTTCAAAATTTTAGAGAACCTAACATAATGTAATGTAAGGAGATGTGGTGATGGGTTATAGATGTAAGTATAAATACGTAAGATGTAATGGTTTGATAAATCTGTAAGTGATACAAGGAAACACCACAAAAAAAAACTTCGAATTTTTTGACAAGTGTAGGTATGTAAAATAAGATCCAAAAATCTAAAAAAAAATACCTCAAAAATCCAAAAAAATAAAAAATTAATAGTGTTGAATTTTGGAAATTGGAGACCCTCAATCCCCTTTAGGTATTGGTAACCACATTCCTTATCTTATTTCGAGCAACTTCCATTTTAACGAGTTTTAATCTGAATTCTTTATCAAAAGTTATGACTATAAAGTTTTTTCATCCTAAATTTTGGCAACTCAAAATCTATGATAATTTTATCAATGTAAGGGTTTCACTATCAAATATAAACTAAAAGAAGTTACCACTAACTAATTTGGATCAAAAATAAATTTCTAACTATTTTTAATCAATTTTACAAAAAGTTGTTAACTTGTTGCAAAGAGAAAAGGTAAGAGGTAAGGGGTAAGAGGTGGAACCAAGCGGCGTTCATGGTTTCACGATAGAGATAGAGGCCCACAACAGTGCGCATGGAAAGATGGAAGTTAAGTAAACCTGATGTTATCAGCTTCAGTGGTGACAGTGATGGTAGGTTGGAGAAGATAACACTTGGAAAACAAATGTATGTTTTTGGTGGCGATGTTATGGGATGTTGTTAGACTTGGAGTGGCAAGGATGTCAACATTGTTGAGGACACTGATGAAGAAGAACAAAGTACAAAAGAAGAAGAATGAAAATGGTGCTAGGTTAAAACACAATATTTGATTTTGGAGCCCTATCTATATTACATTGGTTGTCTAAATAACTAATGTAATTAATCCTAAACCTACTATATTACATCGATTGTTGTAATAATTGATGTAATAAGTGATCGTGCCTAATAACTTTTCAAATTTTTGTCAAAAAAGCCTTCATATACCACTTTTTACATTGGTTATTGGCTACAATCAATGTTGTATAAAGTTTTTTTTGTATCGGTTATATTTTAATTGATGTAATATATCTTCAAATGATTATAAAAATATCACTATATTTTTTCTTTACAATGGTTACCATTTAATCGACTTAGTATCTTGTTGTAGAATTCATATTTTGCACTAGTGTTATTTCATTAGAAATTTTTATCTCTCTAAAAAAACGTATTATTTGATTTATTATATCATGTGTTGTCTTTGTTTTATATTACACTCTTAGTTTTCTATTGTTTCTTCTAATGAATGTTTTAAGAATAGAAATTATGGTTTGAAAGGAATATGAAAAGCAAACATCAAAGTTAGAATCAATGGAAGGAGAAAAAACAAGTCATAAAAATCCATACTCTGGTTATGGACCATCCCATGCTTGTAGAAACCACAAACATGAAAATATTTGTTTTATTCTTACATTTTAGAGTGGGTTTGTCTAAATTACGAGGGAGGATTTAAAAGGAAGAGAATAAGAGAGAAATACGAACTTGAGATTTAAGGTTGTTGTGAAGTTTTAGTAAAACAAAATTTGAGATTAAGAGAATTTAGTTAAACAAGATATATATATATATATATATATATATATATATATATATATATATATATATATATATATATATATATATATATATATATATAATATTATTTTTATTTTATATATATATTTTTTT
>Ga0099824_1008625_pt1 | contig 12963 bp, 10 predicted proteins | sample SiratrowhiteBW_FD_76837 | JGI IMG/M metagenome (GOLD analysis project Ga0099824, IMG submission 76837) | Root nodule microbial communities of legume samples collected from California, USA - Siratro white BW | ecosystem: Host-associated > Plants > Roots > Nodule | place: USA: California... | reverse complement strand
CAGTCCCCCAATTTTATAAATCCCACCCTAACTTTTTCACTCACAAAACAATAAAAAAAATTATAGATATTACAAAACAAAAAAAAAAAAAAAAAAAAAAAAAAAAAGACACTTAAAATCATGAGTTTTTTGGTCAGAAGATAAAATAATGATTGAGAATGTAAGCGTACATAAAAATTACCATTTGAAGTAGTATCCTTTCTGACTGCAGCCGTCCAATCTACAATGTATCTTAGAATCAGAATTTCATAAAGAAGAAGACTTCTATTCTAACAAGAGCATGCTAATAATCTAATTGCAAGGAAATTGTGTAATAAAATTAATATATCATAATCAATCCAAAAGGGTATATAAAGAAGCAAACAGAATTTAGCAGTACCAAGACTCAGTAGTTTAACTAAAAAATACACATGAAGAGGTAAAAAAATTGAATGAGTTTATACTCATACCTACAACTGCCAACATATTTTTGCAGGCTCAAAACAAGTCTAATAATTAATAATGTACAATGATTTTTTATAGGACGAGATGATGCAAAAACAAAGATACCAACAATTTTGATATTTAATGCACAGAAAGGATAGATACATTATCAACACAGGAGGTTCGCATGTGAGTTTCAGGATATCAGGGTATCATGTCTGATCTAATTTATAAAAAACCTAGTCTATGATGTATCATTCCCTGTTATGGCCCAAAAACAATTAGATAGGAAGACACAAAGATTTTTCTTTAATACCCAGCACGTGAAAATAGACATCATGACCAAATCCTAGTCACTGTTAGTTATATCTCTCCGCCCTTGTTACCACCAATGCAGTAGCAAGATAAAACCAACATTGCTACCACTGCAATAACCATTACCTCTATTGCCACCATCCGGCCATGGATAACAATGAATTTTTTTAGGAGTTTCACACAATTTTTTAATATTTCAGGAAACTAAGTGATTTTGGATACATATTCAAGAATCACATTCACCCCAAGGGCCATAACTAGAGTAGCTTGGAGAGATTACTAGATTCCACAGAGGCTGCTTCAACTACATCATAGCCCACATTCCCCATCTCCATACTATGTCTAGAGGTTTCCTGTATTCCCACACAAAAAGAAGAAACACATTCAAGGGATATAACTATTCCAAGAGGCAAATTGTTCCTTGAGTCTACGTCTCATCTTTCAACACTCTACCATTACAGAATGCAAATTATTTCACTTCATCAACATGTAAGTCAAAATTAATAAAAATCAAGTAAATGTCTAGAATGATAGAAAGCATAGCATTTAATTGTGATTTATGAAGATGAGTGCATACTGCTTCATCAAGTCCTTCTCCTTCCCCCTTCAATACTGGATTTTGCAGAAAGTTGCTAATAACCTTCTCAGTTCGGCTGCCAAACGCAGAGTCAACTGCAGTGCTTCTTAATGGAGTATTTTCAAGATCTGAACGAATTTGCACAGGTCGGGATCCTGCCAGACCATGAGATACTGGATCAGTTGATTTAGTTGCCAACTGCATCATGCTTCCAGCAGAACTTTGGTTTGTATTGACTGTATTTACGGCATTTTGCAAGGATGGTGGAAATGCAGGCTGATTAAGGGCTAAACTGGGACTAAGTCCGAACTTCGTCATCATCTTCGTCGTTACATCCTAGAAAATTCAAGATTTCAGCAATGAGATAAAAAAAAAGGGAAAAGCAGATGGCAATACTTTTGTTATAAGAGAAAAAATCACATACTACAAGACAAGATTGAATTTGATTCAAAACCCCTGGTTTCACAGCAAGACCTGACATAATAAAAACATAATAATTTAGCTACCAACCAAGGCAGGAGTACAAAATATGGAGAGCCTTCGTCAACTGAAATGATTAAACAGAAATAATCCTTTCAAGTGACAAACATAGTATGGCCAATGATATATAGATGGCAACTAAGTTTCAAGCATGATCAGCATTTGAGCCTACAGTGTCCTGAGGATCTGCTGCTTCCACTTTCTTTTTCTTTAGGGTAAAATGCACGGAAATGTGTAACATTACACTGCAGTTTGTTTAATATAAATCATTCTCTTGTGCTGCATAATATATCATCAAAACTGAATGCAGCATTTGGTGAGCCATAGTTCCTTATAGTTTTAAAAATCAATTTCACAAGGCAAACGCTCCAAAGCTGCCTTCTAGGAAAGATTTTGAGATTTTCTAAGCATATAAAATATTGAAACACCAAACTTTCAGTTCCATATATGAATCATTTTGGGAACTACTATGGAAAAATTTGGTATAATTTTCAGAAAATATAGAAGTTAAACACATTGCCAACAGTAGCACAGCAGACAGAATAATAATTCAGAATAGAACAGAATGACTCAAACAACAAAAAATGGAAGAGATGACATGATTAAAGACTAAACAAGGGAATTCATGTACTGCACAAGCATAACTAAAATGTGATGACATAGAAATCACAAAAGGGTGAAACATTTGGCAAAGAATTTACATAAAAAATGAACAGATATGGCATACCAACTCCAAAACCATGACCAAAACCAACTCCACATCCAATACCCACTTCAATATTCTTAGCTCCTACCTTCCTCAACTGCATAAAATGCAACAAAGAAATAGTTCATTAAAAGTAAACAAAAAAAAGGTCATAGAGCGTAGTAAGTTAGAACAGCATTTATTTAAATAAATAGAAAAATGATGAATGTTGTCTTACAGAAGTATTAACATGTCTACTAACACCAGAAAATGCATCGGTCGCACCTCTGGTGGCACTCATTACTTGATTCAACATAGGAATCGCACCTAAATGGAACAATGAACAAGAAGTGGTTAAAAATATTCACCGAATTTCACAAATATATAATAATAATCACCTTCGTGAAAGAGAATCAAATACCCAAATTTAAAGGGCGCCCAACGCCGATGCCGACTCCACAACCGATACCAAACCCTGTAAACACTTGACCCACCTTCAAAGTAAATGGATTCTGTATTCGAATCTCATTTTTCTCGCCATTAACCCTCCCAATTTCCATTCCCCTACCACCTCTTCACCTCTTCCTTTTCTCCTTTCTCCAACCCTAAACCAAAAACCCTTTTTCTTCCTGATTATAATTTAAGAATAAAAAACTTTTTTTTTTCTTAGAAATGTTTATTGAACATGGTTTCTTCAATCATATGTATGCATTCCATTATTTATTTATTTATTTTATTCAATTCAATTTTTCACTAATGAAATATTTAATTAGATTCCTCATTTAAACAACATAATAATGTAATTCTTTATTAATTTATTCAACTTTAAAAATACAATAATACACTCCTTTTATGTTAAATTTGATGTAGACAGCTATATATAAATTTCCATCCTACATCTATAGTAATGTATAAAACAGAATCTCCTATACATTTTATATTATTATTTTATTTTTAACTATATATTAAAACTATAAAAATTAAAATAAATTATTCAAATACTAAAAATAACTATTTACATGTTTTTTAATTATCATTATCAATATTTCTTTTACCTTAAAACATATGAAATCACAATGTGATATTTTTTTCTCACTTGTCGTTATAAATTATGTTACATAGTACCAGTCCGACAGCATGTCCTTGTCACAAAACATGAACCAGAAATAGTATCTCATTCACTTGTTAACGAAAACAATACCTGATAAAAGTGACCAAAGTCACATTGTGGTTGTAGATTTGACTGAAAATATTACATTAATCAGTTTAAAATAAATAGGACTAAATTATCAACATTCTAAATAGTAAGAAAAAAAAATAAAAAAAAATAAGAAAAAAATACTGATAAACCAAGAGATAATAACTAAACAAAGTAACATGAAACAAAACATAGAATTGATTCAAATTTTATGAGTTCCAATACATTGTGGACATGACAGTGGCTGCTAGGAATATTAGTGAAAGAAATAGGCAAATACAATGAGGGATCTAGAATGATAAGGAAGAAGAGGAAGAAGAAAGAGGGGTTGAGACTACAATCACAGCACATGCATTGTTCTTGAGGTTGGAGAGTGTTACTGTCATAACATATCCATTCCTAACATAATCAATCCAAGAACAAACATGGACAGGTTTGTTTCCTTCATTAAATGCCACCTCCTGCACTCCAAACTCTTCCCACCTGCTTTCTCTAATCTCATACTTCAACTTCACTTCCATTTCCTCACCCCTTGAAAAGCTTTCAACTTTGGTTACCCCAGATGACTCTTTCACCACCACACAAAACTCTGAACCCAAATCAGTGTCCAGCTTCCTTTCTGCTTCCTCAACACAAAGCATTGTCAAGTCCCTTGAGTTTGCATTTGCATCCTCGGTAATGATTTTGAACACCAAACTCTGAACCCCATTTTCACTTTGAGAACGGTTAACCAATGGAAGAGACTCCGAGCTTTTCATAGGAGGATGGTAAAATATTGGCCTCTTAATTTCTCCACGTTGGAGTGACATGTTGTGGTGAATTTCAGCCCATTTCCCGAGAAAGTTGTCCACCAGAAAAACCTCTGCTAGTAGCAGGCTGCAACTAATGCCAATAATGTAACCTCCGCATTCAAAGTTTGTGACCTAAAAATAAACACACGAACACTTCCAATCCATTGAAACCAACCAAAACAAGACTAAAAAAACACATAACAAGTTAACAAAAAGACAAAAACAAATACTATGTATGTGTATATGTAATGTAACATTTGCCTGAACATAACAAAGAGGAGAAAACTGTGGACACTGCACATCAATTTCCTTCCAGAACACAAGCTCGCTCTTCAGACGTTGGTTTCTTTGGTTCAGCTCAAGAAAGTGTGACAAGCTTGTTGGGTAACATGCCTCCAACAGTCTAATGCCAGAATCATTCGCTACAATTTCGAACCCTGTGCCATCTCTTCTTTGAAGCCGACCTGCAAGAAGAGGGTTATCCAACAGAACCCTAGCTAGTGACTCCACCATCCAACCAGCCATGAACCAACCATCATCACCCTCCTTCACATTCTCGTAGCACAGAACCATTTGGTAGCACCCCTGAACCGCGTTTGTGTGCTCGTCACTGACCAAAACCTTGCGAACTCGGCGTGGCTCTGTCACCTTGAGCGGTGGCACGCTCATTATGGTCACAATCTGCAACTCTGAGAGGCTATGGCTTGGCGCGTCACCGTTCTGGTGCACCTCCATTGTTTTCGCTCTCTTTGTTTCTTCAACGTGTTGGTCTTAACTGAGAGTGAGTGAGCACAAATTTTGGAGCGTTGGTGCATTTATAAGGATGAGTTGTAGAACAAAACGTGCGACTGAAACTGAACCCACGGCCATGATCGTTTATTCATGGGAAACACTGTTGTACTACACGGCATTCACCAAACACAAACCAACTCTTTCGTGGGGATTTATGATTACCGCACTGTCTTTCTTTAAGATAGATGATTAATGTTGATGTCTTGTCTATAGTGTGTGTATATAGCAAAATATTTAACCATTGGTTGAATTCAAAAATGACAATATGAATGTAATTATCTTTGTTAATTATGTTTTCATTCAAGATTGGAGAAAACAGCAATAAATGCGATAATAAATGATACGAAAATATTCCAACTACGTTGCCTTGTCCTTGCCCTCCATCCCAACCAACATCTTGCCAGCCCATTTAATAACGTCTCCAACTGCTAAATTTGTGTGCACTTCAAAAAGGGGTGTTTCTTGTACCAATGACTGAGAAATTCTTGTACCAATCCCTTGAGAGTTTCTTGAGCATTGTTTTTACCGACCGTAATAGGTTCAGCAAGTATAAGAAAGTACTTTCTGGGTGAAAATAAGGAGTACATAACTAGAAGTAAGCTCGTAAGATAAGATAAAAAAAAAAGTGGGTGAAGATATATTTTGAAGAAGAGCAAAATCACGAAATTAGAGACTTAGGTTATGGAAGTTTTGAATGACTGACTAGTGAAGCATGTTGCAGAGAATGAAGAGACAACATTCATGGAATGTGGAAGACAAGAATCCATAAACTTTAAGTTCCAACTTTATAAGGCCAAAAATTAAAGAAATCTGGATAAATTTTAAAATTTGAATTAACCAAAGGTAAAAATAAAATAAATAAATAAAGGAAGTGGTAAGGAAAACATAAACCTCCTTATTTCACTCGTATAGATAGATCGATAGGATTTGAACTCAATGGGGCACAAAAAAATTCAAATGAGATCCACAACTTTATGCTCACGAGACCTACATACTCTTTACTTAATTTGAAAATATAATAAATGTTTGGTATAGAGACCCTTTGAGAGACTTAATGTAGACAACGTGGGACTATATTCCTTTTGTAATATTCAAAATTCAATAATCCTACGAATATTGTAAAAAGGTTACAAAAAGAAAGAAAAATGAAAATTTTGGGACGTAATGTATTAGATTTGGTATAATATTACCAACAGATTTGTATTTATTGATAAAAAGTCATTACCAACAGATTTTAGTAACAAATAAATTAGCTGTCAATTTATCATTATATTTTACGGTTAATTTACCAATGAATTTAATCGATGAATTTTACGTCGCAACAATGTCATTTAGTTTCTCTTGTATGGATTCGTGTCGATCTCCATGTCATCAATCAGAAGTCCTAAAGATTGTAGTAGTTATTGACTAAGAAAACAAACAATATCATTTCTTGAGACGTAGACGAACACCGTCTTTAAGAACTTATCCATGGTATGTCGCGCAAGCTTCCATAAATTGTATCAAGGAGACAAAACTAGCAACCATGTAAGAGCAAATAACTCAGGATATGACAAGAGAGAAAAACGGGTCAAAGTGTGTTTTGAATGAAAAGAAATTCACTTATATAAATAAATTTGAGACTTGACTTACATGATTACAGCCTTTCCTGATCACCTAAGTTACGAAAGTTTTGAAGAAATGTTGTCAAGATAATTAATACATGTTATAGAAGAAGAGAAAACAATATTTATGAAACATAAAAGTCGCTAATACTCTTGTAAACCTATACTTCAACATTAAAAATGCCAATATTTAGAAAAATTCAAATAGACTTTAAAAAATATTAACTAAAGACAATAAATAAATAAATAAATAAACTAACTGATAAAAATTGTAAACCTTTTTATTATATATAGATTTATTATACATATAAGAGGAATATAAGAATTTGAACTGAAATGAGCACAACAAATCTAAATTAATTAGGCTACTTTATACATGAAACTCACCTAATTTTTACATAAATTCTATAAAAGTATATAATTTAGACAATATATAACCATATCTATATTATAATACTCAAAATTTACAACCTTTTTAAAAAAATTATACCAAATTATATCTATTTGGATTATTAAGAAATGAACAACAACTCTATCACATAGTTATTTTATAGCAAAACTCTATCACAACAATTCTAGTAGTTGTGGAGTGCTGTAGTAAAAGGTGTTAAATAATAAAAAAGAAGTACTTATAGGATAACTTTTTCGCTCTTTGATAACATCTAATTTTAATACTTTGTACCATTATTCAATGGTTATTTTCTTTTTTATTATATTGGTGATAATGTTGTTGTATATTAGTTATGATTTTTTTTTCTCTTTATGGAATGGTTAATTAGTGGAGGACTTTTAAAATTAAACACCCACAATAATTGCTATTTTGTTTAGAGCAGGCCACACAGATAAACTACTTCACTCCTATTTATTACATGTCAGTTAGAAAGATACCTGACATGTTTTTTATTTACAAAAATTAAACAACAATATCAAATGTATAACATCACTCAATAAATTCAACTAATTATTTATGTAAATTATTACACATGTGCATTTATTTATTAATTCATACACACAAAGGTCGTTGTCTTTTTACCTTTTTATATTTATTAGGCGTATTAAAAGAAATACATAATATAACATATAAGCTACACAATAGCACATGGTAATTTTACCTTTTTGTATTAATGGCGTATAGAAATAATAGAACATATAACTTACATAACACCAAACCATAATAAAAACATGATAATATTTAGTAGTATTGATGTGTGCGTGGGAAATACGTACTATATGCATATATGTAAGAAGATTTTGGGTGATATTTTTTTGGGAAATATCTAATATTTGGATACGATAGCACACAATTATGTCTGTGCGACAGTCACTTTTTTTAATCATAATTATATAATATGTTCATAAATATTTAAAAAATAAACTTTTTTATCACTTATTTCCTTTTCTAACTATAAAACTACAACAACTATTTTTAAATGAAAAAAAATATATATAATTATTAGTAATTCAAATAGCATTATAAATTTCTAAAATGCCAAAAGTATCTTGTAGCAGTTGACAAACATAATATTATCATAATTTGTGATTGAATTAAATAAAAACTTAATAACACACTCCTATTTTGAAAATTTAAGAAACATTTATAGTGTGATTTGGTAGTTGGAAGTTTTGAAAGATGTTCCCCACCACTAGTTTTGTATGGTGCAAGGCTGAACACTTACACACCCCTATCTCCCTCCACAACCGTAATGCATATGGCGTAGCTGCTGCAACGGCTCTCAACATATCCCAACATCTATGGCTACGACAACCTCGTCATTTGTCTTCCTGAAATCTCATACCTCACCGTTTTGTCTCACCAAAACGTTGTTCTCGAACATTGATGGGTTTGGAACCCGCAGAAGATACAGAGTCATCAAGGCTCAATCTCAATCTGATGTACCGAAGGAACAAGTTGTGGTCGTGGGTGCTGGGATCGCAGGCCTTGCAACTGCTCTCTCCCTACACAGGTTAAAATTCCAGCTCTCTTCATAGCCACGATCTTGTTTATTCACTGTGATGATCTAACGTTTCATTTATGTTTATGCATCAGGCTTGGAGTTCGGTCCCTGGTGCTGGAGCAGGCAGAGTCACTTCGAACCGGTGGAACCTCACTCACCCTTTTCAAAAACGGATGGAGGGTACTCGATGCAATTGGAGTAGCTAATGATCTCAGAACTCAGTTCTTAGAAATTCAAGGGTACATGGATGCCCACATGAACACCCTTTTGAAAAACTTGATCTTTTTTAATCTGTGTATATATATACCAGCTGAGCTTGATCTGGTTCACACTATCAGCTGTACAGGATGGTGGTGAAGTCCGAGGATGGGAGAGAACTACGCGCCTTCAATTTCAAGCAAGAGGATGAAAGGTACGTTCAGTGGTGTATGGATAGGATAATGAATTATGCTTCACCGGAATGGTTTGGGATGATTAGCAGATAATCATGCCATGTACAGATAATTGATGTTTATATGTGTGTATGAAACAACATTTGTTAGAAAAGGCCAATTCAGTCTTTTGAAACAGGATATCAGGACAATCAAAAGGAATGAAATAAACTTATTTCTTAACAAATTTGTAATTGTAATTGTCATCAAGCACTGGTTATTGGTATGATAAGGTCATAAGTTTTGGGGAGGGCAAATACTAATTAAGTCATGAAATGCAGTCAAGAGGTACGTGCAGTGGAGAGGAGAGTGCTTTTGGAAACCTTGGCTAGTCAGTTACCACGGGACACCATTAAATATTCTTCGAAATTAGCAAGGATTGAAGCCACTCCAAATGGGGATACCTTGTTGGAACTTGTGGATGGGTCTAAGCTGCTTGCAAAGGTTAGTCATGGTGATGTAATAATGCGAAGCTCTAAATTTTCTAGCAGCATGCATTCACATGTTTACTTAATGAAATGATTGGCTATAATTGAAATCTTAGTGTTACAGTGTCCTACGAATTACTAAATGTTAGAACATTATGAATAGAAAATCGATTTAATCTCTAAATAGACTGTGATAGGGTGCGATGGAATTCGATCACCAATAGCTAAGTGGATGGGATTTCCCGAGCCCAAGTACGTTGGTCACTGTGCTTTCCGTGGACTTGCGTCTTATTCTGATGGACAACCTTTTGGACCAAGAGTGAATTACATCTACGGAAGAGGGTTGCGCGCCGGCTTTGTTCCTGTTTCTCCGACCAAAGTTTACTGGTTCATCTGCTTCAATAGTCCTTCTCCAGGTTGTCATTATGAACAAAAATGCATGGTTATTAAATCACTGACTTTGTAGTTGCAACTTGCATGATAAATTACGTGTATGTTCGATGGCAGGTCCAAAAATAACCGACTCATTGGTGCTGAAGAACCAAGCTAAGGAACTAGTGAAGGATTGGCCTTCAGAGCTACTGAACATAGTGGATTCTACGCCGGATGATACAGTGATCAAGACTCCATTGGTAGACAGGTGGCTGTGGCCAGCCATAAGTCCAGGTGCTTCTAAAGGAAGAGTTGTGGTGGTTGGAGATGCATGGCATCCAATGACCCCAAATCTTGGGCAAGGAGCTTGTTGTGCACTGGAAGACTCAGTGGTTCTTGCTAAAAAGCTAGCCAGAGCAATCAAGTCCGAAGACCCATCTGTGGAAGAAGCTTTCAGGTCCTATGGCACCGAAAGATGGCCCCGTGTGTTTCCACTGACCATACGTGCAAACCTTGTGGGTTCCGCTTTACAGTGGGAGAACCCAGTTGTGTGTTCTGTTAGGAACAACGTTGTCATACCTAAGCTAGTCAGGCTCGGACCATTATTAGAGCATACAAATTTTACATGTGAGAGTCTATAAAGAAGAAAAGCAATGACAACCACATTGAAAGATGGTGTATTCACGAAGATTAGACTATAGAGAGTTTCAATCTGCGCCTGAATATATGTACACACTGCATTGAATGGGTATAAAAAGATAGATGTTTTCATTATTCAATAGGTTATCCAATAAGTACATTAAATCTGTGAACTTCTCCCTTATTAATCTAACTTAATGATTGGCTTGCCAAAAGAAAATCTAGTGTATTTTTACCAATTAATACAGAGTTAATAGTGGAATCACTCAAATTTATTGGTCTGCTTCGATAAAACAGTGACACTAACAACAGATGCATTCCGAAATTAACATTAATTTATATCCCTAAAATTCTCTGGCACAGCAATCATGTTAACCAATTGCATAATAAATTTGTATATAATCTCTATAATTTGCTCTCCGCTTAAATCACGAGGATTCAACAAAGTCGAGTAAAGTCAAAATTGAAGAGGGTTGAGGATGAATAAGCGTACAAGCAATCTATTGATAAACAATCTAATAAGCAGACGATTCTGCAAGCGATTTAGGTTTTCTTCCTCGTTGCTGGGAGTCTAGTCAAAGAAAAGACAGAGCCCCATTTTTTAGGCGTTGACCACAGTCTGAAATAGAAATCTGCAATTAGAGAGTGTTGGTGGGAAGGGAAAGAAAGAAAGAGAGAGAAAGGAGAGATTGAAAAGAGGTAACCTTTAATTATGATGCGTGTGATGGAGAGGTGGGAGCAGAGAAGAACCAGAGAACGACGGCGCATAAGAGAACGAGGAGAGGGATGAGATGGACGGCGTTTTGTGCTGATCTGAGACGAGAGAGGTGTCTCTGGGCAACGTGGGAGAGGGGATCGTATGTAGGTAGGTGTTGGTCGGTGTCCATGTCCAACTCCAAGGACGGTTTCTTACGCCAAACACTACCACTACCACTCCACGACCTCTGCATATGTTAAGGTTGTTTTGTCGTGTGTTGTTTTGCTTCAACTGGAACTGGAATCGATTCACACCGTAGAAGAGAGGAATATACAACTATGGCAACAAAGGGCGATGCTATCCTTTCACATGACTCCAATTTGCTCTTAGCTTCTTTCTCTCTCATTCTTATGTCACCCTTGCGTATACCCTTTCTCACATTTTTTTTTTCTTTTCCACTGTCAAATTGTATTTTTCTTGGGGCCGGCGTATAATATATGTACATACATACGGACTCTATTGCCTGTAAAATGCCAGTATTTTCGTAACTCTGTGTGGTATATCTTACTTCATTAAAAATATTTTTATAATCAACTTTCAATATATGGAGATAAATTTGTGCTGGAAATATTATTTAAAAATACACAAAATTAACCACGGAATTGTACACTTCAAGCACTTTAAAGAAACAGGTTGGCCATCTGCGGAACTGAATGGGATAAGGTCGAAGCCATGTAAACAAACTTCACTCATATTTTCTATTTAATTTTTTTCATTTGCAAGCACTATATTAGTTACGCGTGTGAAAAGTACATATAAAAAATGAAGTGTTATTTTTTTTTCACTAAAGTTATCGTACTTCTACATTCGGATCAAAATTAATTTTGTGCTTGAAATAATTAACTTTTGGAAAGATTGAGATATTTTATGCTTTGATTTAAATTTTATACGATTTATTTATTTTAGTATACATCTTTAAATTATTAACATAATTTAGTCCGATTTACGAATGCATATGTTAACAAACACGTGTAAAATAAACATAAAATTTAGATGACGAGATCATTATAAAGAAGATGATTTCAAGCACTACTCTTGAAGAGATAGCGATGAAGGTGTTGGGATGAAAACTTTGGGTGAGAGTGAAACTGCATGATTTTCATATGCGAAACACGAAGCAGAAGCCGAGATACTCACTTATCAGCTGAGTCATGGGGAACGATAGATACGTGCCACCAAATATCACTTATGCATAAGCCACAAAAGAGGGTGAAGAGTGGCCTCACATAAAGCTACTCAGAAACAGATACGTGTGGGGAAGATGAAGCTGAATCAGCGCATGCCCTCACTTGTTGCTTAGGTGCTTTTTCGCAGAACAATACACCAACAATGAACACTGTCAACTCCACTCAACAACACACCTCTTTTCCTTTTCACAAAAATGCTTTTCAATCAAATATGATACACATTGCAAAAAAAAAAAAAAAAAAAAACACCAAAAAAAGAAACACAGACGCGTGGATTGAACCACCATACTTTTCATTATACCATTTTATTTTTATTTTATTCTTTTTTT
>Ga0099824_1008623_pt1 | contig 12964 bp, 3 predicted proteins | sample SiratrowhiteBW_FD_76837 | JGI IMG/M metagenome (GOLD analysis project Ga0099824, IMG submission 76837) | Root nodule microbial communities of legume samples collected from California, USA - Siratro white BW | ecosystem: Host-associated > Plants > Roots > Nodule | place: USA: California... | reverse complement strand
GGAAGAAACTGGGTTACTGAATTCTAAATCTGTTGAGACACCCATGGACCCTAATGTCAAACTTCTACCTAGTCAGGGGGAGCTCCTCTCAGATCTTGAGAAGTATAGAAGATTAGTTGGAAAGCTGAACTATATTATTGTTACTCATCTTGATATTTCTTTTGCAGTTAGTTGGTGAGTCAATTCCTTAACTCTCCATGTGTTGATCATTTGAATGCAATTACTTGTATATTGAAGTAGATTAAAGGTTCTCCCGGAAAAGGCCTGCTATATGGTCATAATGACTATACTGGAGTTGTATGTTATACAGATGCGGATTGGGCAGGGTCTCCATCAGATAGAAGATCTACTTCCAGATATTGTGTTTCTATTGGTGGTAATTTGATATCTTGGAAGAGTAAGAAACAAGATGTTGTGGCAAGATCTAGTGCTAAAGCTGAATATAGAGCCATGGCCTTAGCTGTCTGTGAACTTATTTGGCTCAAACAGTTACTGAAAGAATTGCAATTTGGAGAGGTCACTCAAATGACACTCAAATGTGATAATCAGGTTGCTCTTCATATTAGCTCAAACCCCGTCTTTCATGAGAGGAATAAACATATTGAAGTTGATTGTCATTTTATTTGAGAAAAAATTACATCTGGAGACATTAAGACTGAGTTTGTTAATTCAAATGATCAATTTGCAGATATTTTTACCAAATATTTAAGGGGTCCTAGGATTGATTATATTTGTAACAAGTTTGGTACATACAATTTATATGCACCAGCTTTAGGGGGAGTATTGAATATAATGGGCTTAGCCCATGTTCTCTATTATTTTGTTACTATTTCTGTTACTTTTATTATCTATAAATAAATAATCCTTTGTGTGTATTTTGACACAAGGGAATTAACCCTATACCTATTTCTCTATTTTAATAAATACATTATAATGCCTAAACTTCATTAAGCATCCTAATCTATATTAACACCTTTTTCCATTAGCATAACCAATTTACAATTTAAATATAGAGTAATGATACGTTGACAACCTGATGTGGCATTACACTTAGCTTACAACTTCACATGGTGCTTATGTGGCCAGTTATTCCTGACATGACATAAGTCATCCAGTGTGGTAGTGAGTGAGAAATAGGGTTTCAGTGGCTTCCGTTGCTCTTTCATTCATTCAGCATCGCGACACCAACACTATTTCTCTTCCATTTACAATCACCCGCACAAGCTTCTCCTTCACCATTCGTTTTTTAATCCACCCATCTTCTTAGGGTTGCCATTTCATTTACATTTCATGTCCACATAGCCCCTGTCGGCTCTCCCTCTCTCGTCATCTCTCTATCTCACTACTGCGAGGAACTTTTTTTCCAAGCGTGTACCGTGTGTATCTCTCTATGGTGTGGTCTTCCTCTACAGGCGTGACGTCTCCTTTCATTTTTGTACGCAATTTGTTTCTCTGCAGGTCCGGTTATGTGTGTGGTATGGCTTGTCCTTTGGGGTAAGGTTTTCGTTAGTGAATTAATTTTTAAATTTGTAAATTTGACATTCTGGTTCTGTTCTTCCTACGCATTTGTTTTGCAGTTGGCTGCAGTGACCGACAATGGTCTCCATTGAAGATTGATTTGGTTGTCGTGGTTTTCATTGAGGCATTCAAGCTAAATGCACATCTTTTTCCTCAAAGTATCTATACGTAGAAAGTTAAAACATTGAAGTAGTTTTGATGATTTATTAAGGTGTTTGGTGTATTTGAGTGGTGGCAGTGCGAGGGGTGTCACTGTTTTCACCAATTTACAGGCTTTCGAGTGAAAGTCAATTCTATTTTTAAAATCAATACTGAATTGTAAAATTAATATCGAAGTGTACAATCAGTTCACCTCTTATACTCTTCAATACTGAACTGTAAAATTAATACAGGATTGTACAATCATTTCACCTTATATACTCTTCGACAACCATTTTTACAAACCACTCAAGAAATCTAAGGCAAGAGTTGTTGGAGATGATAACTTGGGCCCAACTATTCATAAAAAACTGATAACATGGTATTTTTACTTTGTTCAAAATCCTAAATGTAACAATCAAATGCTAACTTTTAAATTGTCATCCTGCACAGGTTGGTCTTTTCAGTGTTGATGGTTACTATAATTGTTTGCTTGCATTATTTGACAATGGTATTAAAGAAGACTTCATTAACCTGGTCCACAATATTATTGTCTTTGCCACATTTGTCAAAGAACTCATGATGAAGATGGAGGTCTAATTTCAGTTAGCCATTTCCTCCTTACCCTCGTAAAAGGAACTGATAACAAATATGTGCATATAAATTTGTATTTTCAAATAAAAAATTGTACATATAAATTTGTATTTTCAAACATGAGAATTAATCTTTAAAGATCAATTAAGGGTAGACTGGTTTATTGGGGTGATGACAAAAAATTATTTGAACATCTATCATTATTAAAAAAAATGGTAATATTGTCCTATCAAAGCCAATTGCTCTGTTTAAAGACTGCTATATGAACTTCAAAATAAGATTTTTTTTACTCATTTATGTTTCATTTATGTTTTATGTTCTGTCCTATGATTTGTGTTTTTATTAAGAGTGAAATGAAGGGAAAAAACTAGATAGATTGGTGGGTAACCAGTGGTTAGTTAAGTCTGATTTAAAAAATTATGCATAATGTTGACATTTGTATGTGGATATCACGAATTAATTAGATAACTAGATTTTATTTTCTAAAAGATTGAATAGTTAATAAGATTATAATGATTTTTCTAAAAGATTGAATAGTTAATAAGATTATTGTGATTTGGTTGTTTTTGGGTTAAAATCAAATCTCTATTTCATTCCTCTTTAAATTAATTTCCTTTTTACATTTATTATGTTATTAGCAATAACCTTACCTATATGCTTACATATTTTATTTTTGAATAATATACCAAACACTTTCTTCCTTTCCTATTTTTTTCCTCTCCAGCAATCCCTGAAATCACACGTAAGAAAAGAAGCCAAGCAATTAATATTTTATTCACTTGTTTGGCTATGTTAATGAAATACTTACATAATCAGAAATAAAATAAAACCAGTTTACTTAACAAGCTGGTAGGGCAGTGTAAGTTTGTCACAAACTGATTAACTCAAACTTACTCTCTAATCCTTCTCATGACTTGTAAAAATTTCATGTATTTGAGTTATTCTCAACATGGTTATTTTACCTATTTTTCATCACTGCTAAGCTATTTGTATTTTTCCTTTTTATTTAAGCACTTGACTAATGATGCTACAACTTAGTTTTGTTAATCTTATTTTATGTCATAATGTACTTGTTGTATGTAGGATAACATTATTCTTCTTTTGTTCTCCCATTGTTAAATTGAGTTTTTGAAAGATAAAGAGCTGCATCATGACGAAAAGTAAGAATTTATTAGAAAAAAAAAAGATCATGCGAACACTTTTAGTGCAAGTTTTATTGTGAGATGAAAGATAAAAATTATATTAGAACCATAATTTATTATCTTTAACTTTCTCATCTAATCAATGTCCTGATCTTTGCAATTATGTGAAGATATAAAAAGGCGCGGATGGCTGTTAGAACACCTTAGACAATATATTTGAGGAACAAATGTAAGACAAACAAGTCATAGAGGGTTTCAGTGTAAGTCATGGAGGGCTTTATAACTGAATTTTGAAGATTTCTTGTGTTTGTAAATACATATTGTAGTGCTGATAGACCTTAATATTGTATATTTAATAGAGTCGAATATTGTATGTTTAATAGACCTGAAAATTGTAATTTTGAGTTGTTGTACAAATTTTGTTTATAATATATGACTTAATTTGTTAGATGAAATGAGAAATTGAGGTAGAATTGGGGAATATGTTTTGGTGTTAATATATAGTTGTTGATATGTGACATGATTTGAGTGAGGAAGGAACATTCTGATTTATCCTGATTTATGTGTTTAACCATGTGTATTTAAGTGATTAACTTTTCAGGACTTTCTAAACACTTAAGATAGTAAATAAAGAATACAATAAAATTGAACATGTGTCCTATTGGCCTACGTAGGTAATATTATTGCATGTTCTCCACCATGCTCTTGATCACGACTCAGCCTGGGTTGAGTAGGACCAACTCACACATGTTTTGGGTCAAAAATCTCAATTCACATCTGTTTAACCATGTATATTTAAGTGATTAACTGCTTAGGACTTTCTGAACACTTAAGACAGCGAACAAATAACACCAAACTGAACCAAATGTGTCCCCCCTCCCTGGCCTACAGAGTTTTTTTTATGAACAGCAAAGAATGATATAAATAAGAACACTTTAGGGGTGCTCAAACCCTATTACAAGAAGAAAATTTCCAAAACGTACACAAATGCATGAGAAAGCACATAAAGAACAAGTGAAAAATTATAAAACACCCTCCATGTCAACTTTGGCCTGTACTTTCTTTCAAAAATAAGAGCAATAGAAATGAGAAAGCAACTCCAAAGATGAGACGGTATGCAGGGACAACTTGAATGCTCAAGACCTACTTAATTATTTAACCTCTCTCAGGCAGTCAATAGGGTGCAGACACCATTATGCAGATGTTTTTTTAAACCCAATCCCCCCAAATCTTGCCAAACCCCAAGCTTGTATTTGTGCCTATAGAAAAATCTCTACCTCATCCACCTGACCACCCTCAAAGATGACCTTGTTCCTATGGATTCAAATAGCCTTAGTAAGTGCTAACCACATCCCTCTCCACACATGGTTAGCTTGTGCACTCAATCCAGTAAGATAAAAACTGAGAAAGTGACTAGCTGTATCGTAGGTAATATCATTGCATGTTCTCTACCATGCTCTTGACCAGAACTCTACCTTGGTTGAGCAAGAACCAAGACACACATATAGAACATTATCGTAGGTACATGAATAATAAAAATCTGAACTAAAGAGTTTAATGATTCCAATAGCTGTTAGATATTGGAAAAATCATATAAAACATTATCCTGGGATACTTAGTCAGATTTATATGACGATTTTTTTTTTATTAGTAGTTTATATGATGATCTTTTCAGGAACACTTTTACTTAGAGCAAAGTTCGCTCTTGGAAAGGAAAATTAACTATACAATATTTATAATGTGCTCGTGAAGATCCACATTATTTACTTACCTAATTTCTTGCTCTTAGTTTTTCTCTTAATTGTTTTATTCAAGAAATTTCAATGTAAAATTTCTATTGTCATGCTTGTAAGGGTTGCATTTGATTATCATGAAAACATTAGATAGATATTATAAAGATATAAAGGAAGTTACAATTACAATTATAAAGCTCATTACTATGTCTTTGGTGCTTCAAGATACACAAATATCACATAGCTTCCCAAAAGGATTACTATGTCTTTGGTGCTTCAAGATACACAAATATCACATAGCTTCCCAAAAGGATTACATGTTATAAGTTGAATACATGTTAGAAATTTTTGTGGCTTTTGGTCTTATAAACTATGGGTTTGGGTTTTTCTTTCTTGCCACTTCCACTGCCAAGTGAATGCATGTAAATTTTTGTGGGTTTTGGTCTTGTAAAAATGGGATTCTTCTTGTCTAATGATTTTTTTTTTTGTTGAAAACAGGTGTGAAAGTTCAACCAACAATGAAAAGAAATCTAATCTAGAAAATTGACAAACTGATCACTGAAATGGAGATGGAAAGCGATGATTTGACTTGTATGGAAAAGGGTTGATCTGACTTTATGGGAAAGGGTTGATCTGACTTGTATGGGAAGGGATGACCTGACTTGTATTGGAAAGAGATTATATGACTTGTATTTTAATTTTGATTATTTTAGATTATGAGAAGTTTAATTATAAATATTATTTCATATTATTTCAATGTTTATTATGACTCGTATGGATTGGATGTTTATTATGACCCGTATGGGTTGAATGTTTCAATATTTCAGTCCAACATATTCATTATCATAGTATAATAGTATAACAAAATTCACCTATATTCATTATCATAGTATAACAATATAACAAAATTCACCTCGATTAGGTAAATATAACAATGTTATATCCATTATAAAAAGTTATCATAAAAAATTTGTCATATGAGTTCTTGGAATTCAATTGCAGCATATCACTCTAAAAAAAATTATTACAATTTTTATTTTAATGGAAAAGTTGTATAAGAAGCTGTCTTGGTTGAGCAGGAACCAACTCACACATGTTATGGGTCAAAAACCTCATTGTTTAACACTGTCTATCTAAGTGTTTCAGTTATCACAACTTTCTAACCAACCAACAAAGACAACAAATATGTGCCTCCCTCACCTCCATAAGTAATATTCTTACATGTTTTGCACAATGAGAATGACCAAAACTCTGCCTTAAGTCACCATAATATTCACCAATTAACAAGGACATGAGGCAAGGGACAGAGGTCCTACGCCATCAGCACCACTGCACATACAAGTGTTTAACATTGTCTATTTAAGTGTTTAAGTCAACACAACTTTTTGACCAACCAACACAAACAACAAATTTGTTCCTCTCTCACCTCTATAAGTAATATCCTTACATGTTTTGCACCATGGAAATGACCAAAACTTTGTCTTGGGTCACCAAAATATTCACCAATTAACAATAACATGAAGCAAAGGACGTAGATCCTGTACCATCAGCACCACTGCATATACAAGTGTTTAAACTTATCTATTTAAATGTTTAACTCAACATAACTTTTTGACCAACCAACACAGACGGAAAATATGTTCCTCCCTCTCCTCCATAAGTAATATCCTCACATGTTTTGCACCATCTCCCAAATTACACATGTCATACCTCCAAAACTTAAAATTTAATTTATGTGTTTAAGAGTGAAAATTCATTTATGTGAAGTTTCATTTATTGGATGTTCTCCACCATGCTCTTCACCACAACTCTACCTTGCTTGAGCAGGAAACAAATAACACATGTTCTGGGTCAAAAACCTCACTTCAAATTTATCTATTTAACTATATGTATTTAAGTGATTAACTGCTCAGGACTTTCTGAACACTTAAGACAACAAACAATTAACACATCAAAATTGAACCAAATGTGTCTCTCCTTCGCTAGCCTACATAGGTAATATTATTGCATTTTATCCACCATGCTCTTCACCACAACTCTGCCTTGCTTGAGCAATAACCAAATCACACATGTTCTAGATCAAAAACCTCACTGCAAATTTATCTATTTAATCATGTGTATTTAAGTGATTAACTACTCAGGACTTTCTGAACAACGAACAAAGAACATACCAAAATTGAACCAAATGTGTCCCTCCCTCCCTAGCCTACGTAGGTAATATCATTGCATGTTCTCCACCATTCTCTTTACCACAACTTTGCCTTGGTTGACCAGGAACCAACTCACACATGTTCTGGGTCAAAAACCTCACTACATATTTATCTATTTAACCCTGTGTATTTAAGTGATTAACTGCTAAGGACTTTTTGAACACTTAAGACATAAAACAAATAACACACCAAAATTTCACCAAATGTGTCCCTCCCTCGATGACCTACGTAGGTAATATCATTGCATGTTATCCACCATGCTCTTGACCACAACTCTGCATTGCTTGAGAAGGAACCAACTCACACATGTTCTTGGTCAAAAACCTCACTGCACATTTATCTGTTTAACCATGTGTATTTAAGTGATTAATTGCTCAGGACTTTATAAAACTTAAGACAACGAACAAAGAACACATCAAAATTAAACCAAATGTGTCTCTCTCTCGCTGACCTACATAGGTAATATCATTGCATCTTCTCCACCATGCTTTTGACCACAACTCAATTTGGGTTGAGCAGGAACCAACTCACACATGTTTTGGGTCAAAAACCTCACTGCACTTTTATCTGTTTAACCATGTGCATTTAAGTGATTAATTTCTAAAGACTTTCTGAACACTTAAAACAGAAAACAAATAACACACCAAAATTTCACCATATGGGTCCCTCCCTCGATGACCTACATAGATAATTATTGCATGTTATCCACCATGTGTTTCACCACAACTATGTCTTGCTTGAGCAGGATCCACTAAGCAATGACATGAACCAAGTCACACATTTATAACGTCAAAAGCCCCACTCAACATCTATGTGTTGAATCCTGTATAGTTAACTACTTAATTGCATAACACTTTATAAACACTTAAGACACTGAACGTAGAAAAATTCACCAACAAATAAAATGTGTCCTTCCCTGACCTATGTAAATAATATCATTAAATGTTTTGAAAGTGTTTTTATTAAATAATCATAATCATATTTTTAAATAAATATTAGAATATTCTATAATTATTTTCATATAAACAATTTATTATAATTTTCCTTTTTTATTTTGATATAATTTTACAATATAATTATAACATTATAAAATTAATGAAAAGGTTTATATTTATTTTATATTTATATAATTTTAATATAATTTTTAGAAATAATTTTTGTAATTATTTTAATTATAATAATTAAAATTTTAATTCTTTTATTATCATAGACAAATTATGGACATGTGTTTTCCAGTCAAAGAACAGAGTTTATGTGACTCAGTTTTATTCAATTAGACAATGATTATAGCCATCATTTTTAATATTTAATAATTATAATAATAATAATAATTATTATTATTATTATTATTATAACTAAAAAAATTAAATAAAATTTGCATACCTGAATAAATTAAATATCTTAAGTGCAATTAGAGCTCAAATTAATTATAACAAGAATAAGTTCAACATACTCAAGTTAAGAATTTAACACATTATATTCTTGCCTTCTTAGTTTGATTATTTGCAAAATAAAACATGGTTATAGAAAAAAGACAACAATAAAGAAAGAAAATTGTTGAATTATAGAAATAACAAACTTAAGTGTGTTGAATAGTTTTTCGTAAGAAAAATTCAAATAAAGGCAAAGGCAAAGAAAGCGTGAACAATCGCCTAACACTAAACAAAATATAAATACTATCCCTTGTTCACGTAAGCGCACAATCCACCTCAGCGGTTGATAAAGGAGTGTGGTTATCAAACCAACATTTTTCTTAAATATATGTTTTCCATGTAAAGAGGACAATCTATATTTATTATAAAGAGTTATTTTTTATTCATTATATATATATATATATATATATATATATATATGAACTTCTTATTCGTATTGCAATAATTATATATCAATTTATTTTTATGCTTTTATTCTCAAAATTACATATTATTTTAGAGATATGTTACATTCTAATATAGTTATAAGTTTATATATTAGAGATTAATTTAGAGCTGCTTTTGTGTCAATTTTTCTTTAACAAAAGTATATTTTATATAAAAATAAGTTTCATCAAGAAAGGTGCAGGAGAGATAATGAAATGAAATTTGTTTATAACCATTCAACAAAATTAAAAAGTAATTCTTAAAAAATTAAATCATTTAATTTAAATTCATATTTAATTTTAATTATATTATATCCACTCAAATTCGTACTTTTATACTTAGAATAGATTTTTTATATATAAACTAAATTTAATTAAATTTTATGTCTTTTTGATAAATTTTTATATTTTTAATTCAATTTTTATTAAAATTTTTGGATATTTTTAATTGAGTCTCTATTAAAAATTTTCATCTATTGAATAATTAAAATTTGTATATTTTTCAATTGATTTGTTATTATTTGATTTTATCGACAATTGGATTAACATAATTGTTGCTTTATATTGGCATTTTTTTACCTATTTTATATAGAAAATAAAAAAAAAATGATTTAATTAAGTTTGAGTTCCTCATATTAAGTTGTTTGATTTTGTCGTCAATTAGAATAAATGATTGTTACTTTGTATTATTTCACATAGAAAATAAAAGAAATAACTTAATTAAGTTTTAATTTCTCATAAATATGAGTATTTCGAGTGGAGTCCTAATTATAATTTCTTTATTTCATTGAATATCTAAAATCATTATATTTTTTCATTGAGTTTCTCCCTTTGCGACTATTTGATTTTGTAATCTCAAGTAAAATACCATAAACTTATATAATACAAAAAATAAATTATGTACTAAACATTATTATTTTATTTTATGTCTTCACATGATTAATTTGATTTTTGTCTTAATGTTTAATTTATTAAATGAAATGTTGTCATTTTTTATAAAGATAATTAAGGTTATGAAACTTCATTTTTCTTATTATCCAAATTCGTAGTGTTGTGTTTAACGATGTAAAATCAAATAGTCATATTCCTCCAATTGATGACAAGAAATTAATTGAAAAATATAGAAATTTTGGATACTTAAAAGAACAATTTTTAACTTAATTAAAAATACTCAATGAGAGACTTCAAACTTAATTTATTTTTTGTTTTTTATATAAAGAAATATAAGTAATGATGATGCAAAGTAAGAACTTGTAGGAATATTCATGGTGTGGTTTGGTTTGATTTTTTTTTTTTTTTAAATACATCCAAACAAAATATATATATGCAATTCAATGTAGTTCATTTTGTAATAAAAACTATTCAAACGAAACCAATTTGTGTGATATGATTTGAATCGGTTTTTGTGAATTTTAATTTCTAATTCTAAATTTTTTTATTAAATATTTGTTCTTTCTTTTCCTCTTTTAAATTAAAATATAATAATAAAATATGTTTTTCAAAATCTAATAGATATATTAAATAATAAATTGATAAAATTATAAAATTTAATATTTAATATCTTTAAAAGTTGAAATAACATATTTTTGCAATGTAATACCAATAAATATCAAGTAAAAATTAAGCTAAACTTAAAAACATAAGAATATAATGAGCCAATGTAACAAACTTCACCAGGTCCCTAAAAGGAATATAAAAACAAATTATATCAATTATGAGATCAATTGTAAAATATCCATATAATTGTAATATGTATAAAATAAAACGTCTATCACTTATTTTAATTGAGATATTTCCTTTCATTTTTTTAAAAAAGAAATATATATTGTGAAAAAAGTTCGTTACGATATACAAAGATTACTTTCAAATAGTTAACTAACGAGACTCGACATCAAAATTCTCTTCCGTTCATAGTGAGATTGGGTCAAATTCTACAACTATATAAAATATGATAATAAGTATAATTGAAAAATTAGATAAAAATAATTAAACCATAAAACTTAAAGTAAAATATGAAAATATAAGAGGAATAAAAAATTTGTGAATCAAATGTGTGAAGAGAAACAAACAACTTTGGAAAGAAATTTAGGTTAAAAGGTATAAATTACTGATAATTATTATTATTATTATTATTATTATTATTATTATTATTATTATTATTATTATTATTATTATTATATTAATAATATAAACAATATATTGAAAGCATACAGTTGTTTGTGTCGGTTTGGAAAATTCAAATTGTAAACCGGACCGCTTAATTCGAAGAAGCAAAATTCAAAACAATTAAAAAGGTTCAGTTTTTTTTAGTTATCGATTATTAGGACCGGTTTTGATTTTTGTTTATCGATTCACTTCTGAACATCCTAACTACTGTTCATTAGTTATGTTTTGGTTTTTTCGTATCTTTCTCTCCCAAAATTATATTGTTATAGAAAAAAAATGCTAGAAACACATTTTTTAAAAACACATTCTTATTTATTAAAATTTATTAAAAAATCTCAAAAAAGATGAAACCCACTTCTTAATTTTTAATTATTTTATCCTGATCACTGGTAAGAAAATAATGTGTCCAATAAAATTGCTAAAAAATGTATTCTTAAATTTACCAACAATTATGATTAATTAACGGATTCAACCATTTAAGGTGTGTGAATTTGAAATAATTGGTTTGAAACATGACATAAATGACAAAGTAAGAGACAGAATTAAGATATCATCCGAAGAAAATGAATACACTAAAATACCCTTTTATAGTACACCAACTTGCCCTTTCATATCTACAATATTCCCTTGTCCACACCAAACATGTTACAAAAAATAAAAGATCAACAACTTGGAATTTGTTACATACAAGGAATGGTTCCTGTTTGCTTTATTTTTTATGAAGAGAAAATGCAAAATAGGTTCTCTTTACAGCTCTGGCAAACTCTGTTCAAAGTGTTCATGCATCATGACATTGGCTTGGGGAATTTTTCTGGATCATAAAACAATTGATCCTTTTCCTTAACTCATCAGGGTTTGCACCCACTATTTTTTCCACTGGAGCTCCTCCATTCATCAACAAAAAGGTAGGAATGGCTTTGATTTCCATCTTGGAAGCAACTTCCTAGATAGAGCCACACAACACAAAAGTTGGTCAAGAGCAAAGCTTACACTCAACAATTATGCCTTACAATTTGTCTCTTGAAACCCTCCAAAACAAAATTAAATAGGATATTATAAGCCACCAATTGATATCATTAGCAAAGTCACACTTAACTATGTTGATGACCAATAATGCCATTATTATAAGTTAAAAGTTATGAAACCAAATTTTAATATATTATGTGTACTGACATAAAAACAGCACTCATGACCTCAAAGTTGGGTTTGGAATCAAAAGTAAATAGTCTTATCCACCAGTTCTCTTCCACTCATCAAAACAAAGTCTTTGATTTCCAACTTGGAGGCAACTACTCAGATAAACAAAAGGCCCTCAACAGTAGAACAAAAAGTATTATGAGAACTATGAATACAGGTGATAGATACTCAGGAATCCTGCACAGAGTTTGTCCTTTCAAACCATCCACAACAAAAGATATAACCTATTATAGGTTACCTTTTTATAACATCACCAAAGTCAATTTATCCATAAATTTGTTTAGAAAAACTTTTAGAAAAGAAAAATAAAAAAACAAGAGTTTCTTCATTCTATATATATATATATATATATATATATATATATATATATATATATATATATATATATATATATATATATATATATAT
>Ga0099824_1008622_pt1 | contig 12967 bp, 8 predicted proteins | sample SiratrowhiteBW_FD_76837 | JGI IMG/M metagenome (GOLD analysis project Ga0099824, IMG submission 76837) | Root nodule microbial communities of legume samples collected from California, USA - Siratro white BW | ecosystem: Host-associated > Plants > Roots > Nodule | place: USA: California... | reverse complement strand
TATATATATATATATATATTAACTGGAGTAGGTTTAATGAGTTTTCACAAATTGTTACAATATTTTTTAAACACCTCTTGATCAAATGAAATCGCATCATCACATATGTGTTAGTGTGGCAATTATACATGAATATCCACCACTTACTCATCCACATATGGTTAGAGACACAAGTACAACATGCTAATTGACGTTATACTTTTGTCAAGAAAAAATGTTGCATCCCATAAGATGATGCAAATAGGTCCTTGTAGTATAGTCTCATATTTGACAAACACCACATTTATTAAACACTTGATGGAGCCAATTCAGTTTCACATGTGCATCACGACATTGTCTTATCTCTTCCATGGGATCATCCTGTCCAAACTTATCAAATCAACTAACATTGTCATAGCTAAAATTGAATCCAATGTAACATATGTGCAGAAATGCCAACAATAGGAATATGAAGTAGTATTGAAATATTATCTAAGATGATCATCATATCACTAACAAAAAGGTAGAAAGTGGTATCCTGGTATCATCTCTCAACATGATCAGAAATATAAACACTTATCAATTGTATCTTATAACTGATGTTACACATTAACAACAATAATAATTAAGTATTATAATCTTAATGTGTCTGGAGGAGATATTCCAAGTTTATTTGACTTTCAATAATAAGAGATATACTTCTAAAATTAAATATATTTCAGATTGTACAATATAAAATATAATTATAAATTTAAATATATTTTTTAGATTACACAATTCATAATATATTTAATTTTAAAAAGTACATCTCAAATTGTTCAACTAAGAAGACATTTTTAGATATAAAAATACATTTTGGATTGCTTAATTTAAAATGTATTTAATTTTTAAAAAATATATTTTTTAGATTGCATAACCTTGAAATATATTCAATTTTCTGAAATATATATATATATATATATATATATATGTATATTTCTAATTATACAGTTTAAAATTTAATTTTAGATCCAGAAATACCTTATAGAATCCCAAAGTCAAATAAAATTTTTAAAAAGTATATATTTTAAATTGGGTAATCTAAAAGTTTTATATAATAAAGTTAAATAATAACAAGAATGAATTGCTTTTAAAACTAATCTGAATAATGAAAACTAATCTGTATAAGACTGACGTGATGGGACAAAGAGTAGTGAAGGCAATTCTTGACAGGGAGAATAGCGGGCCCGGGTCTCATACACCGGAAGCGGGGAAGGAACAGTTACAACAAATGAAAAGTAGAGAGCAAAAAAATAAGAGAAAAAGTATGATAAAATATATATTTCATTAAACATATTTTTGTCTTTTAACCACCCACGTGACGCAGTTATGCATTTTTAATACAACATGGCTCCAACCTTACACATATAGTTTTTTTCTACTTCATTTCTTGATCATAATTTTAATGGATGCAATTTGATTCTTTAGTGATTTTTTTTATTTAGAGTTTTTCGTTAACCTTTTTTATAAGCAAAAATAAATGACAATATATACTTTTTTTTTTTCATATTTTCATTCTCTTAACTTGCATAAGAAAACCCAATTTTCATCTCATTTGTGTGTTTTTCTTATTTATACCATGTTATAAACTAAGATCTAGGAAGAGAACACAGATAAAACCACCTCCTCTTATTATTCTACTCGCAAATTTAATATTCCATTGCTTCCACTATTTTTGTCTCTCTCTCTCTCTTTTTTTTTTGCCGTGAAATTAATGATTATTTTTTCACCGACCATCGTTCACTTTGTCTAACGTTTCATATTGTCGACTTCTCCTTTTGTAGAGTGATGGAGATGGATAACAATTTGGAAAAAAAAGGAAGAAATCTAACATGCTGAAAATTATAAAATAAATATAATAAACAGTATAATAGTTTGATGCAACAATTTTGTTGACTTATTTTTCATATATCATTAAACATCTCATCTATTAATTCAAAGAAAAATGTACTATTAAATTGTTTGTTAAATCTAATAATTATATTAATTCAAATCGTGATCTAAATAAAATTGTAACTTGTTTGTCAAATCTTTAGAATTACATTTAATGATTTTGTGACTTTCAAATTGTTTGTCAAATACTTATAATTACATTAAATTGGTGGTCTTAAAAAGTAATAGCCTTATTACGTACAAATAAATGGGAATAATATATATAAAAAATTCACAAATTTACTATTTTATATCTTCAACGCATAACAAATATGGTGATTTTACCTATATAGTAAATTTTCACGTAGAAAATACATGAAAGTGGTAAATCTTTCCCTTTTCAAAATTAGTTTATTATTCTTAATGAAAATGAATTTCCAGTTATTTATATTTTTGTTTCTAATTTGAGAATGTTATTTTCTGTCTTTGTAAAGTTGTATAAAAATGACGAAAATATTTTCTGAAGCAAAATTAGTATTGGTGGTCCATGCAATTTGAACGCACGTTAAGGCATGACAAGTGTTCAATTTGAAGTTATGAGTTTATAATTGCCCTTTGCCCCACTATATTCAATTTCCTCACCTACCTCTCCTTCGAGTGATAGTTTTAGATCTTCAACTACAATTCAATAATAATAATAAAAAAAACTATTATAATACCGAATGAAGTATAAAAAAAATCGTACAAAAGTTTAATATAATTAATACTAATAACAATGATAATTTATACTTATTTCGATACATCTCAAAGTCAAGACAAAAAATAATTTATAGAATTTAAAAGGAAATTCTTTTATGCTTTACGTAATCCTTAATTAGGAGATTTATTCAAACACGACCAAAAGTCACAAGTTCAGAAACTAGTGTACCTACATATCACGCGAGCATTTATAATCTTCTAATTAAGTACTCATTCATATTTTCACATTAATCTCTATGCCTTTTTGTCTTGAAACGCCTCACGTATAGGTAAAAGCAATACTAATATATACAATAATGATAATAATATCACTTTTATAATTGCTTTTTTTATCCTAAATTTTATGGCAGTTGGTTCTTAGTGTTTCTGCCTAATGAGGATGAAAGTGTTTTTTTGATATGACAAATAAACTAATTTTTAATTTATGATTTTTTTTAAACTAAAATAGAATTATTTTGTAAAAGAACTCGTTTCATTAGTTTGTAGTATTTCGTGAAAGTTACTTCAATTGCTTGCCAATGAAGATAACTCCTAAGTTATTTGAACATCTCAAAAGTTTATTTAACCAACTAAGGCATTTGAGCTTATTCTAATATCCTGCTTTTATTTAGGTTTTAAAATGTTTTATATCTTGACGAAATAACGTATTTTTCATTTTAATTTAAAAATATTCACAATTAAAAATGTAAACCTCGTTGTTAAATAAACGTTTGAATACTAGTTTCCATGAACTGCAATTTTATCATTTGAGTACCTTAAAAATGTATGGCGAGAAAAGTGAAAAAAAAAAAAAACTACTGTTTAACTTAAATATATTTTAAATCCATGTAAAATAAAGTAATTTTGATTTTAGTTTCTTTAAAGTTAAAAATTATTATTTTCATCTTTAATATTATATGACACTAATTAACTAGTTATGTATTGAAAAAGCATGTCATTTATATATATATAAGTCATTTTTTGTTATTAAATTTTAATCTCAAACTTTACAAGTTTGAATTTGATTGGTTAGAATAATCGAGTTTAATTTTAAGATAAAAGTTTGTCATAAAACAGAGAGATCGACCTAATGATTCCAGGATCCATACCCACAATGTTCAAATAATGGTAATGCAGTTGTGTAAACCATATTTATGGTAAAAAATTCAGTAGTCATCATAGTTGGCCTGGTTTAATCACCCATTTATTTCTTATTGTTAAAAAAATTTGTTTTTAATGCCGACATTTAAAAAGATCTTATTTAAATCCTACACATAAATTTCAATGAATAGCAAGAAACCCAAAATTTTGTTGTTGGTGAGCATATAAAATGCAAGAAAGAGGTAGCTGGTTGATGGAAGGTTTAAATCTGCACCTGTACAATGGCACATGTACAATTACTCACCTTTTGAAATTGAAAAGGCTACTCTGCACCACTCCTGTGGTCCTGTGAACCTATCTTTGAACACAGACCTAGTGTGCCATAACCTTATTTTCTGTACAGCTGAAACAGTAGCAAGCAAGCACAGAGAAAAGGAACTGTAGTGTGTGTTCCTGGTTTGGAGTTTATGACATTATAATAAGCCATTATGCATTTAAAGCAACACTGCTAAGTCAAGTAAAAAATGTAAACACTGCCATAGCAACTTTTTGTCTGCAAATGTTGTAGTATTGTACTTAAACCTTTGAAATTATTAACTTGTCCAAGGTTAAAAGATAGAATGAGTACAGACAGCTATTTCCTGTGCTCTTGCATGTGACTACCACTGTCATGTGGGGACTCATCCCATAAAGATAAAGGTTACTGTCTGACTTATGAGAATTCCCTTCCACATCATGCATGAACAAACCATTTAACCTTTTCACCTACCAGTTATTATTGCAGCATTTCAATGTCTATCTACTCCTACTACTACTATTCCTTCTACTTCAACCATTTACCTCTTTGAGAAACATGTAAGGTTTTACTCCATCAATATCTATTCATATACACAACGACCTAAGGAGTTAATTGAGTGGAACAAACACAGTGTCGATTTTGTACTCAGTTTATTGTACTATAAACTAATCTCGTTAGTGGTATCATGATCGATATTGGTCCAACAAGTTTTCTTACACAAAATCTGTCGCAAGATTTTTCCTGTAACTTGTAAGTGTCTAATCACTGCAACAACCATCGACCCTTTTGTTGAGAACTTCTGAAATGTGAAGTTTTTGCTTTCTGTGTTTTGAACTGGGACACCATATTGTTAAATTTTAGATAAACAAAAAGTAATGGCTTTTGAAATACATCTCCATTTTGGTGTATGTCCGATGTGGACTCTGGAGCATCGAACTAAAACCGTTTCCAAAATGCACATTCAAAGAGTTAAATTACGCAGCATAACAGGGAAAGTAGCTAGCTAGAGTCTGTCTATCTTTTACTATATATACAACCTTGGATCGGAAAGAGGAAAAGGTAAGAAAATCTAAGGATGCATGCATGAATATTGTTGTGATGAAATGAATAATCCCCAAAAGGGGAAGAGCAGGAAAAAGAATAAATCCCTTTGAGTAGTTGTGTATATGAAAGTAGATCAAAGATATGTGTGCAAAGTGCTACCACCCCTTAATGCAGATAACAAAAAGATGAGTTGGTGATCATTGCCATCATACTCTTCTTCTTCTTGTACCTGGTTTTGGAGGAGGTTGTAGTTGGCCACAACATGATCTGGCAAGACCTTGTGCCTGCAAAGTGGGCAAGTGGCACAGTATTGCTGCAACCACTGGTCTAGGCAATCCTTGTGAAAAGTGTGTCTGCAGTTGAGGTTCCTCACCTTCTCCCCTTCCTGGAACTCTGAGAGGCACACTCTGCAGTCTATGTGCTCAGCCTTGAGTCTTGTGGTGCAACGAATGGCGGGGTTCTTGTCTTCGATGAAACTGAGGTATTGAGTGGTTGATATTGGAGGCGTGTTTGACTTAAGGTAGCGAATGATAAGGATGAGTTCTATTAGCATGTATGTTACAAGGACTATTGTCTTGGCATAAAGCTCATACAAGAACTCACACACAGACCTTGTCATGGCTTCTTCTTCTTCTTCTTCTTCTTCTTCTTCTTCTAGTTCTTCCTAAGTTCCACCACAGTTTTTCTGCTTCTCTGTACAATAAAACAACAATCAATGCACCCATCCGCGCAATAATTTCGCTTATCCATTATAACATGCCTTCCATTTTTTCCTACATGCTTAACTACATTTTATTTTTTCAAAAACCTCTTTTAAACTAAATTGAATTATCACGCAGAATAAAACCCTCTTATGAAATATTTAGTGTAATTAATACTTACAACTACTTCTCCGTATCACTACTTGTATTACAGTAAACTCATGTCAATTAATCTCAAACTTGATATCTATTCTTATCAGAAGTTAACGTCTTTGGTAAAGTGAAATGAGCTCAACAACAACCAATGGAAGTCCACCGGGAATGCTGCTTCAAGATACAAGTTAGTCGTAACTGAATAACACAAGTTAAGATTATTAGGGTAAAAAAGGACGAGGTTCCAAAAGGAAGGACAAAAAGTAAGTTTTTAGGTGATTTCTATTCTTATCTTTTGAACGAGAGACTTGTCAAGTAAACCCAAAATTTGCACAGTGTTAAAAAGTTAGAATCAAGGATAATTTATATACTCTTATTTTTCTTAACAAAATCATGATGAAGGTGAATGAGAATATACACATCCCTTTAAGAGTTAAGGGTGGTTAATAGTTTATATACACTCACTTCTCTTAATTATTTATACTGATTGACTCTAATAATATTATTATTTTTTAATTAAAATTAGATTTATATCCTTATATTTTATTTAATAAATATTCATGTTAAATGTTAGTATACAAATCCAAGTTGTAACTATAAGAAATGTATATGTTAAAATGTTATTATTATTTTTGGCACCTCTAAATTTAAGTCTATGTAAGAGTGGATATGATCACACCAAATCATTGTTTTCTGTTTCATCGGTAATTTCTGGGCATATTTGTACCCGTAGTTCCTTGTTCCTACAACCTTGAATAGTTGGTTGAATATCTTTCCTGGTTTATATTTTTTTCCCCTCTTCTCATATTTTTTGTCTCTTTCTGAAATGAATTATATTGGTTTGATCCTTCCTTTTATGTTATGCCTATTATGAATCATGCAAAACTCAATGGGAAAAACTACTTATCTTTATTATAAAAAAATCGAAATTCACTATTTTTTCAAGGATTAAGGAGTATAATTATTATTTTATAAATCACCTTAATGAAAAGCATACAATATACCATAAACTTTGTTGTAATGGAACTTCGTAAATTAATTGAAAATATTTTTGTCCTATATGGGACTTCATTAGCAAAGCATGTGCTGTGGGACCCGCGCACACACTGGTCCAATAAATTCCAACATACGCTAAGATTTTATGATTTGAATTGAAATGTCATGCAACCTGTCTTGCTTCTATTTGTTAGAAATATTGTTCTAGTCTCATATTCTATATAAAGGTCTAAAACCAAATTTAAGTAAAAGAATCAGAAAAATATAAAAATATGGTGTTAGTCAAGTGGCTATCAATCATTAATAGAACTTTCAATTACTCATACTTATAGGTTTACTAAAATGAAATTTATAACTTTATATGAAATTTTTAATAAAGTGTCTATAATTAGTTTTGAGTTATAAATATCTTCTTTATGCTTCTAAGTTATGGATTTTTCTTTTTTCTAAATCCAAAAGAGTTTCAATTTTTTCTTCTCAGTGATTCCTAACCACTCTCAGGCAGACTTCAATTTCTAAATTTCTAAGGTTAAATCTCCAAAATCATACAAAAGCTAAAGTGACAAACTTATGAAAAATAAGAGTTGAATCAATCATAATCAATGCATATGGAAACTTATCATGGTAACATGGTGCACTTAGATCTTCTTCCCTGGCTTTTAATTTTTGTTCATAATTTTACACTATAAAAGAAATTCATAACGCCTAATAATCACAAGATATGAAAATTCTACACTGTTAAAAAATTGTAATATCTTACAATCATAGGAAATTAATTTGAATTAGCAATATTTACAATAAATTTTTTTATGCTGCATATAACTCAAAATTCCATGACTAGTCATGTAATTATGCATTTAATTCAAAATTCACATGAAAAGTTAACTAATAATAAGTTCAATAAAATTAACTATGAGACATTCAAAATTCAATAAAATAATAATAATAAATTTATTAAAAAAAGAAGAGAAAAAATTATTTATTGTATTTAAATATAATATTATATATTTTAAGTTAATCAACAATTAATATACATTTATGAGTATTTCTTTTGAGTATTATTTTATGATTCAATTGGATTCTAGTTACGAATATATATAATAATTATTATACAAAAATATTGTTCTTATCGAAAAAAAAAACATAGTTTTTCTAGGTGAAAATAGTGGTATTCTAGAAAAAAAAAAAACGAACTTAACTTTTTGAGAATTAATCTTTGAATTATTAATGAAGACCGGAGAACAATCTATCCGTAAAGATTTTCCAACATTAAGTTATTAAAAGTCTGAAAAATATTTAAAACATACTTAAATGTAACAAGTGAATATTCAAAACATATTTCAATATAAATATCTCTCTTAAATATTTGTTTTAAATAAAATTTATTGATATGCAAATGAATTTTGTAGAAAACAAAAGATTAAAATCATAGTTTAAAAGAAATCACATATATGAAACTGATTGATGACATAATAACTCACATATTATTAGATCATTATTTAGCATATTGACATCAAAATTAAATATATCAACTGAAAAAATATAAACACCAACAAATTCTATTTAAAAACTAAAAGTGAAATTAAAAAAAGAATTTAAGGATAAAAACATAGTATAACCGAATGGAATTTATCTCATCAAGTCAAACTATACATTTTCATAATATTTTGTTTTTATTTTCGAAGTTTTTATGAAAATAAAATACTTATTTTCCTTGTACATAAATTATCAACCTTGACTTGGTATGAATATCATCAGGTTTTATTCAATGATGTAAACAAACTTATATCGTGAAATGGTAAAAAAATTGTCATATATATATATATATATCTTAAAAATATTATCAAAAATATTTTTGGTTATTATTGACAATGTAAATTTTTACGCATTAACCGTTCGTAGAAATCAAGTCAATAAATAAAATTGGTGACAACTTCCATTTTACTTATTACCATTTGTGTGTCCATCGACATCTTGGACATTACAATGTTTTGATCTAATGGCCAGAGGGCCTCAATATCCAACACTTTTGTAAAATGGTGAAGCTAATATATTAATTACTAATATTTATTAATAAAAACTATTATTCTTATTTCAATTTGTTGAAAAATACACTTTAATATAGATCTTCTCTTCTCTTCTCTTTTCTTATTGAATCTTCTTCACTCATGATTTTATATTTTCTAATAAACTATAACTAAAAAATTAGAAAAATATACTAGAAAATATGTTACTGTTTTTCCTCGTGCTAAGATTCATTCTATGGTAATAGCTTGAGTCCATTTCATTTATCCATCTTTACCTTTTATGTACGTAGGTAGCTCTATCAACAACAGTAGCTTCGACCGATGTTGTATTGACACATATTTGGATTTGGCATTTCAATTTTGGTATCCCTTAATTGTGATTGAGGAACATCACCTTCCAATCTGCCTTTTTGACTTAGTCTCTCTTCCAATTCATATCTTCATTTTTTTTTTGTTGATTCTTCCATTTTATCCAAATTTCATAATACAATTGTGGAGATGCTTCATCAAACACCATTTTCCTTAATTCATAAAAATTTAGATCACAGCATGCTCACACTTACTGCTGAAAGAAAATTATGTAAGGAAAAATTACTAATCATTTTCCTTTCTTTAAAAGATTGACCAATACAATAAATTTTGATAAATACAGTTTAACATGAAACATATTTTTTTTAAAAAGTTATTATTTTACCATTGGTATTATTAGACGAGTAGTGATATTAAAGTTACCTAATTGGAAAGAAATTCACCTTTGAATACCTTCCAATCTCATTAAAAAAAATTAATCACAGTAAACAACCAAAAATATTCCTTGTAATCATGTGCACCCCATACACATTAGTGTCTGCGTTGATTCAGTAATTGTTGTAATTGTTAAATGTTGGAGCTTCTACTATGAAACACAATGAAAATACATAATATTGAACCTTACCGTGAATGGTAACCTGCCCCTTATTGAATGCTTGGCGGAAATTCTACATATAACCTCCTAGTGCCATCTTTCCAAATCAAAACAGGAGAGGCATAAAAGAACTATTGCTATATTGAACCACCATGCCCTGCCGGAGATACTATAGCCAATGAGTGTAAAATTGTGAAAGTTGCTCTAATCAACCAAACACAAAATTGTATGCGGCAGATGGGAAAAACACTCTGCCTCAGTTTCCTTTATCTAATATAATCCAATAATTATTTAATCAGCTAAGTATATATAATACAAGTACATTATCGTCAAAAAAATTGTCAAAATATGTCGAGCAAAAACACTACCTTTGCTCAAGAGAACTTACTGCACAGTAAGTCTGAAACGAATTCGTTTAAAGCATTTAGTATCTTGCAAGTGATACTTTCCTTTTACATCCCAGGGACCAGGGTGCTAGCCTGGCTTCCATGTATTTTGCCAACTCCACCCCAGTGAGCATACCATAGGGCTCAAAAATTAAATAATCTCTGGATTTGCTTGTTTCAAACAGGTCATTTTGACTTAAAATCAAACTACTGCAGGGGTATCATATGGAATGCTGATGATTGCCGTAGTACACCATTCCTGGTGGTTGAAGTGGTCGAAAACTAGGAGGTGCTGGGGCTTGCTGCGTCAATTGTATCGGTTGATGTGGAGCTATCGGTGCCTGCTGCTGCTGACTTATTTGCATTGTCTGATGGGTCATAGGCACCATTGGGCCCACCATATGAGGTGGGGGTGGCCCCAGTGGTAAAGGAGGGACGCTACCATAACCATATGGAGAAATGACCCCTCCAGTTGGTTGCAAATAATGGTGGGAGGATGAACTACCAAGCAATTGATATTGACTCTGTGATGATGCGGTTGGATTCTGCAAGGAAGGTTGAGGTACCATAACCGGCGGATATGAATGATTTGATGTGGCAATTAACTGTTGTGAAGACATAAAAACATTTGGATCTGATATAGGTATTGACTTCTCAGGTTTTGACATGGACTCTGAAGTTAGAGAAACATTTTTTGCCTCTTCTGCAAACGAAGAGAGAACAGAAGTCATGATAAACTGAGATGATGCAGAAGCAGCTAGCTTATCTGCAACCTCAGCTGCAATTGCTGCAGCTGACTTTTTAGTTGCTGCTTCTGATTTTGTATTCACATCAGTAAAAGAAGACGTTGCAGTTGAAGCTTTATAAGAAGAATCTTCATCAAGTCGCTTCCGCATTTTGCTAGCCTCTTCTACTTGTGCTTGTGCTACCTCCATACCATTAAATTCAAATTCGTTAGCATCATAAGCAGTAAAAGCCTGTCAAGGTTCCTGACCGAAAGCATAATAAGACACACACACACACACACACACAATGGCCTTTAATGCTATGCTAAACAGGAACTGAGTTACTTCGTATTTGTGAGATAGTGCAATTAAGTTGTTTCTATTTCAAAATTCAGTTTATTACATCAAACGCCTTGGAGGTTCCAAAAAGGCCATACACTCGCTACTTTCAGAAAGGGGTTAAATATTTGTTGTCCTCAGAAAATTTCGTATTTCTAATTTTAGTTCCTTTAAAAATTTGTCCATATTTGATCCCCCAATCATTTCCGTCATCAATTTCAGTCTGGGAGGGACTAAAAGTGGACAAATAAAATTTAGAGATTAAAATCACAAATCTAAACTTTCATAAGGAACAAAAACATGAATCCTTTCAGAAGTAACACCGAATTCCCCATTCCCCTTCCCAGTTTAAATGCGTTCCAGACACATGCACTACTCTAAAAATGAACAGGAGTAGAGTCTGCGTACACTATGTAGACCTCGGGGAAGTAGAGTTTAATTTATTATCTAAAACGTTTTACAACTACAAACACTATATATGACATTTTACGAACTATATCATAATATGGTCCAATTACCTTTTATCGGTATATACTAAGTAGAGACACGTAAGAAAGGTAATTAAATAATGGAAAACCTAGATACGCAAGAAATATATATCACATTTGCATCTCATACGAAATTACTCAAAATAGGACAGTCTTCTGATAAAAAGAATCACGATAATACATACTTGAATCTGCGTCCGAACATTCTCCAGCTCAGATTCCTAATACATAAAAACACAACTAATTAAAAAGATAGCATTGGCACTCAATATCAACCACAAACCTAATAACTGCTGAACTTGAAATATAAAATCTTATTGAGCACACGGAAATAAATACTTGCCTGCTCATGCAAAGCTTCCTTTAACTGCGTTACAAGTGCTGCTCTACTTGCTTCAACTACTTTGAGATTTTCAATGCATTTTTTCAAAATATTTTCTTCCTCCACTAGTTCCTTAGACAAAGTTTTTCGCTTAGGGTCGTCCTTTGCTGAAAAAGAAAGTATAAGAATCCTATCTTCCAAAATTCAGGTGTTAATTTCTCTATAATGATAGCTTACCAACAGAACATGCAATATCAACATTTTTTTCCATCTTCCGCACACACTGAACAGCATACTTGCATTTACTCATCTCTACATCTTCATTGGAATGTTCATTAAGCACCGTATGGAAGGCTGAAACTATTTTTTCTGCTGTACCTCCAATCGACAATTTCTGGATTACATAAAATTCATATGGTTAGCTATGCAAGAAGAATTGCAAACTTTTTTGAAGGGTGCAATAATTTAAAAGCATAGAAATGTCAGAGTATCTCACCGTTTTAATGGAACGAGAATCCTTTTTTACAATTCTGACAGATCGGGATCGCTTTTTGTTGATTTCAATCTGTGGAGGTGCTTCTTCTCCAAATATAGATTTTTTAAGGTTCTTAGTGTGAGATTCAAACACTTTCCTCTCTTCCCATATACCAACCTAAAGTAAGGTATGCAGCAAGTTAGATCAAACTGCCTACATTGAAATCAATATCATGGTATGCAAATCATTTCTTAACATTTATATGCCATACGTATCAGTTCTTGCATTAAGAAATAAGTTCGCAACAACTTCATACCCAAATCCCAAACCATCCAAAAGCCCCTTTTCCCACATTTCTAAAGAATGATTTGAATGGTTGT
>Ga0099824_1008617_pt1 | contig 12970 bp, 5 predicted proteins | sample SiratrowhiteBW_FD_76837 | JGI IMG/M metagenome (GOLD analysis project Ga0099824, IMG submission 76837) | Root nodule microbial communities of legume samples collected from California, USA - Siratro white BW | ecosystem: Host-associated > Plants > Roots > Nodule | place: USA: California... | reverse complement strand
TTTACAAAGATATTTTATTAAATCTTATGCGGAGAAGTATAATTTGAAATACATGATGAATGTATGAATTTTTATATTCAAGTTTATTATATAAATTTTTATGCAATAAAGTTTCTATTATATAAAAAATATGGGATGTTACAAATAAGATGATACCTAAATATATTCTTTTAAAAAGGAAAAGTTGATACAAATAGGAAAATTAGTATTCAGTTTTCATTTTGATAAAAATCACAATCTCTCTATAATTGTTTCTCTTTATAGTTCTTTGTCTTCTCTCTAATTTTTTAATCATATATGTCATTAGATTGATGATTAGAGTTTGTCATTAGACTCACAACGACAATTAGAGCCTGCCATTAAACTTGTGGCGACGATTAGAGCGAGATTGACTTATGAGAATCTTAGATTGAGCAAGTTCATTTTTTGTCCCATTTTTTAGTTAGATTTCACGTCTTTCTAGACACTTAAGTCTAGATTGTGGTTGTATCTAGTGTTTCTATCATTAGGATTAGTTTTTGTTAATTCAAGGTTCTAGGGATGTGCTCTGATTGTTGATTAGGATTATGTGGTGCAAGTTAGGCTATCTTTGAGATCTCTATCTTTTTGGAGCTCTTTGTGAATTCAGGTAAGGGAAACTAGTTTTATTTTTCAATAGAACCATAAGTTAGAAGACATGTATGTAGAGGTGACGTGGTCACCAATTCCAAACTTTCTTGTAGGAATTGATTGTGAAATTATATATAAGTGTTTGATGATTTTAAAGTATTGTGAATTGAGAATTGGTTTTGAAAGTGTAAAGATAGTTAATTTTGATAAGTTTAGTAGATATATGTAGTTATGATGTTAAAGAAGTTCTTTAATGATATTTGATGTGTGATTACGACATAGTATCTTCAGGAAAGGAGATTGATAAGTGTCAATTTTGAGTATTTTTTATACATAAGAAAGCTTGAGTACTTGTGGGTTTAAGTGTTCTTTAAGATAGTAATTACCCCCAATTTGAGAGTTTTTGGATCTACACTTAGATTTTGAGTTCTGAGTTAAAGGAAATTATTTAATCTCATTTATTGTGAAATTTCAGATATAAAAGAATGAAGAAAATGAGAGATTGGAAGATTTATAAAGAAGAGAACTAAAAAGTTGAAAATTTGATGGGCCCAAGCGAAAAGCCACTTAACCTAGGCCCGAAAACAAGTTTAAAAAGGGGATTTTAGGTTTTCTGAGGGGATCGGAACCTAAGGGAACGAGAGCAGCTGTGAAGTGTGGCAATCTTCCTTTCCTTGGATTGTAATGGCTACCATGAGTAGCTAATTCTTTATCTTTGGGATTGAATGTAATCTTTTGAACTCATTTGTATTTTGGTGATATTTATATATAATATTCAGTTTCTACTTAATTGGTATTTTCATCTTGCACTTATTGCTAGATTTTATCTGATCAATAGAGTCTTGATTTTGATTCTTGAATTTAACTGGGAATCACTTTTAAGTTTCTGACCTAGATGAAAATACTCAATATATTGGAATTCTAGGAATAGGTTTCAATGTATTGATTGTGTATAACATCTGTTCTTAATGCTGGATAATTTACTAAATAGTTGAGGGATCACTGTGTAGGAAATTTCCTTATGAATTTCATGTTAGAAGAATCAGTGTGAATGATTTTTATATGTGCATCAATATTGAGTAGTTATGGATATTGTTTGTTCTTATCAAATCCAAAATATGAATGAGGGAGATAGATAAAGTTCAATCCCAGAGTTCTTCTATATCTTTTAAACCACTTTTGATACTCGTTAATTTATTTTGAAATTGCTCTTTTATGTTCATATGTTATTTAAACCAAATCATTATCAAATCATCCTAAAAAAATTTATTTGCTTAGTGAGTAGCAAAAACTGAAATTTTTAAGCAAAATTATTCATTGTGGGATCGATATTCGTACTTAAAAAATTTATATTACTTTTGACTCGGTACACTTGCCGAAAAAGATCAATAGAGATACCCTTGTTGAGATTGTTTAGGATGTGTATTGTTTGTGGATTTGCTTATAAGGAAGTATCCCAACTTTACTGGTATATTGGAATCATACAAATGAAGATTGCTAGGTAATTAATGTTACTACATTTTTATTTATATCGGTTTCGTTCTAATCGACATTGTATCCTATCATATAAAACGTTTTTGTACTAGTCTTGAAGGGGGCCACAACTCCCCTAAACTTTTGTCTAATTTTTTTTTGAAGTACACTAGAGGTGTCAAAATGGGTTCAAACCCATTAGCCAACCTGATTCACCACGGGTTCGAGCTAGCTTGGGTTGGAAAAAATACAGTGTTTCTAAATGTTGGTCAAACTAAACTTGGCTAACTTAACCTGCGGGTTAAACGAGAGGGTTGACTCATAATCCACTAAGAACAACCTTTTTCATCACTTGTTTACTATAATTATTTATTACTTCTAATTTTGCAGGTTGACAATTTGATCCTTTTAAAGACTAGAACGTTTTTCGATAATGTTTGAATGGCTTGGATGCTTAATTTATTTGTTTTCCCAATTATATAAGTTGAAACTTTGATTTTCATTCTATTATATTTATAATAATGTTTGGTAAAATAAGTGAACACTTTTATTGTACAATTATAAATAGATGAGTTGAGTCAATCCACTTTAATTATGCTGCAATGAATATATAAAATAACTTGGGAGAACTAAACGTGTTTAAGTGAGTCAATCCACCCAACCTACCCACTCATGGTGAGTTGTGCCATGTTACAAATTTTTTCGCTCACCAAAAGTGATCTAGGTTGAGTTAACTCATTTTAGCTCAATCCTTGGTGAGCCAACTCGTGTGAGTATATTGATTCACTTTGACACCCTTAATACATACACATTGACTCTCCTAAAATTTTCAATCAAGCTCTATAACTTTTTTAATTAAGCTCTACAACTGATTTTGAGAGACGTTTAAGATCTAGTGTTTGAAAAAAAAAATGATGCTCAATCATCATTATGAAGACAAGAAATAATAACGAAAGGAGTTTTCTTGTAAGACAATTCAAGCAGAAGAGATCAATCCACTCTCATACCAACTTGTAGAAATATATGGGAAAAAAACTTGACAAATTTTAACTTAGATATCTTCCCTTATTGAGATTTATTGGGATTGAGATATATAAAGATAAATAGTTTAAAATATAAGCTTAAGAATAGAGAAAAAAAAAGAAAACACAAATAAAGTTTATCCCAATGATTCTAGGTTACATATAAATGCAACACACAACAACTTTTGCGTTGGTAACGAAAATAATTCTATAATTGGAGGTTTTATTCAGATTTAGGCTAATTTAATATACATTAAATATTAATTTAGGTTACTGTATGTACGTGCCTATGTTGTGGAGAGTTGGTGGTTTGGAGATTATTTGAATGTGTGCTCATCGGTTTGTAGCGGCAGTATGAGGTTCACAATATCGGTCGATGGAAGTTTTTCGGTAGAGTGGTGTTGCGTTATCATTTGCAATAACATGATGTTTCTTTTAAGATGCGCAACTTACTCACTTTTTTTTCCTCTAAAGTCTAAACCATTTTCCGTTCTAGTTATCATCTTTATTTCCTAAATTTTATTTTGAAGATAAAAAATCTTAAACCTTTCTTTTTCTTTAGTGATTTTGACTTCTTAATTTTCTTTTCAGATCTTAAGCTCAATTAATTTTTGTTTCAAATTTAATTTTATTTTGCATAATAAACAAAAATACCAATTTGTTCTCTTGTCACAGTAATGAAGACATGTCCCGTCATAGTTGTTAATTTTTTTGCATTTGTTAAACTATCTTTTTCCATTAAAAAAATTAAGAGTTTTTATTTATAGAAAAGATATATTTAATAAGTCTTACTTAAATTTTTTATTATTTTTTAATTTTTAAGTAATATCATCTAATTTTTAAAATTTATCTTTATGTTAAAGCCTTTTAAGTTTGAACCATTTAGGATTTAGAATGATTGAAAACGGGAAATATAATAAATATGAAAGGTATTTCACAAAAGATTATAAGTCAAGATTCTCAAATTGGTGTAATTTATTCATGAAATTCTCAAAATGCTGTACTTTATTTTTTTTCCAGGTGTAAGTATATCGTGCATAAGTTGCACAATATGTGAATAAATCATGTCATTATTAAGTAAAAAGTAAAATAGTGAAAAGAGAACATGATTTTAGTTGACAAAATAAAATGGTGCAATCAAGACACGATTTCAATTAATTAGTTAATTAAGATTGTTATACTACTACACAATTTTAGAGTGATTAGTGTTTCTCACCGTTCCTCTTTTCTTTTGACACATTATTTATTTTGTTTATTTTGAAGTTAATTTGAATGGAAGAATAGTTACTGGTACGAAGAAAATTTATGTAAGCTAGTTAAATGAAAAAGTAGTTTTTATATAGTGAAAATTTAAATTATTTGAATTAAAAAAATTAAATTGTTTGAAAAGAAAAAATTAAATTAAATTAAAATTTAGTAATAAATTGTATAGGTAACCCTATAGACAATAATTTGACAATTAATAAATAAGTTCCATTTCAATGTAAAATAAAATTTTTATTTTATAATTCATGTATTTATTAATTAACAAAAAGTTTATTTAGAAAATATATAATATTTTCAATTTTTTCTTTCTAAAATCATTGCTAAATTTTAATTTAATTTTAATTTATATTTATATTACTAGCTAAATTCAAATATCCAACTTACACTTATTTTTATTAAATACATTTTATTACTAAATTTTAATTTAATTTAAATTTTCTTTTCAAATTATTTAATTTTTTTAGTTCAAATAATTTAAATTTTCACTATATAAAAACCATCTTTTCATTTAACTAGCTTACATAAATTTTCTTCATAGCAAATAATTTTTCTTCATAGCAGGTAACCATTCTTCATTTAACCATTCACAGCATGCAATTCCCAGAGGGAATCCAGACACAAAATTTTTCCAAAATTACATCGTTTACTATTTTTGTTTTTATTTTTTTTAGTATTTTTTCACATTTTTTTTTTCTTTTTATTTCACCTATCTACACTTGTCAAAAACTTATGAAAATTATTTTAGTGTTTCCTTGCATGTATTAGAGATTTATCAAAGAATTTTGGATTTTTTTTAAATAGAGATATTACGTCGACTATGGACTCCCAACCGACGTAATATGATAAATACTACATCGGTTAAGAGCCACAATCGACGTAGTATCTCCTTCTGAGCGCTATTAAGATTGGTATTCTACGTTAGTTATTTATTTATCAACCGATGTAGTATATGCACATACTATGTCGGTTATAGAACCGATGTAAAAGTCTAAAACTTTCTACGTTATCTATATCTACGTCAGTTCTGGAACCGATGCAGAATGTCCCTCCAGAACCGATGTAGGAAACATTTTTTCTACTAGTGGGTATTGATTAAATTTAATGACCAATTAAGTCAAGGTAATTGGTATCTAAAATTAGCTACCAAGATTTTAGTCACTTATACCACTAGATTCTAAATTGGTATCTAATTAAGTTACAGACTAATTTAGAATTTAATGGTATAAATAGTTAAAACCTTGGTAATTAATATTAGATATCAATTATCTTAACTTAATTAGTCACTAAATTCAATAATTATTTTTATTTTATAATTATTTAACAACTAAAATTTAATTTAATAATTAATTATAATTAGCAACTATTTTCTTTAATAATTAAAAATTGATTTCTAAATAATTTTTTTTATAATATATTATTGTTCCTATGATTCCTCTTCGGGGTTATGCTCTTTCCTTCCTGTGATCATTTATACTATAAAGAATAAATAATAAACGAAAAATTACTCTAAAGCCTGCACACTGTTTAAGCCAACATGTTATTTTAATATAAAGATAAAAAAGTCTATTTGGAAATTCATTATCGAGAGTTAAAAGAAAATAATTTGGAATAATAAATTTTATTGAGGGGTAGGTTTACTTTCATATTCTCAGATCAAGTCCTGCACAAATATCATTTCCACGAAATTCGTGTTTGTTGGGTGCCTTTATTGGTCAAAACTTTTACACCACAAGGAAGCTGCTTCTTGTAAAGATGAGGTTTCAAGCCAACTCACGCAAATTAGTTTACTTCTACGAAATGCAATTTTTTTTTTCAAGTATTTTTAATTTTTTTTATCAAGAAAAGAACATTATAATTCTAAATCTAACATTTGTGGTGTTCTAACTTTTTACATAATATATACAACAAAAATATTTAAAAGATTGCAAATTCTTGTCTCTCTTCTACGAAATATTATTAGCATTAAACTAAAACATTATAAGTTCTTTTAAAGGATGTATGTTTTTGTTTAATAGGAATTTGGATGATTGTTTTTAATGGTAATTATATCATAATTTTTATAAATAGATATATAAAAATTTGAAGAGTCTTATATATTAAATTATGAACTTTTTATAAAAAAATAGAGTAATAGAGCAATAAATCATAAATATAAGAAAACATATTTAAAATTCAAGTTTAATCAATAATCTTAATTAATGTCTATTTAATAATTTCAATTAGGTAAATGTTAGTTAAAATAATGAATTTATTTTCAATTACAGTATAAAAAAATTAAGATTAAATACTCTGAATAAAAATATACTCACCCATTATAAGTCTTCACATATTGTGGATTTTGCATTTTATTTGTCTTCAAGCATTTTTGTTGTAGCATCAAGAAATAAGATAAAGATAGATGAAGCTAATAGAATTTTAAGGCAGATCAAAAGAAAGACTTGTCACTTAATGTTTCTAAAAATAAAAAGTCTCTTAGATTAGAATCACTTAATTTTCAAGAAAAGCATAGATTGTTTGGAGTGACTATTGAAGTTGATAATATTTTAGCTTCATATGTAGTTTGGTCAAAAAGGTAAGTATGCATCTATGTAAAGAAAAATACCTAAAGTGAAAATCTTTTTAAAATGATGAATGATGAAAGTAAAAAAGAAAAATCATTGGTCACGGTTCCTCACCTAGCCACTATCCTATGGATAGTAGCAACAATTATGTAACTTGAAGGAATTGAAATAAAGGATTAGAAAGATCTGATTTTAAACAGGAAGAATTTTTTAGCATTAAGCTAAAAAACCATAAGTTCTTTTAATTAGTGTGCCTTTCTTGTTATAAATAGAAAAATGAATTTGAAGATTTGAAGAATCTATTATAAAATTATGTATTGCACTTAAAACAATAGAACAAGAGAGCATAAACATATATCCATAAAAGTAAAAGTTTATTTTCCAAAAGTTTATTTTTCTCTCTCTTTTTTAGAAGAAAATTAAAATATTGGTATTCTCATGTGTGAAAAATAATCGACTTTTAATATTAGACACATAATATATATTCCTATAGGTATACTATATTCCTTCCTAAAACTTCTTTGTTAGGAAATTATATTTCCTTAGTCTAATTGTGGGCTATATATTTATTGATATATAATCATATTAGTTGGTGATTCTTGTAACGTTCGAAATCGTTCGTCATTAAGATAGTATAGTTTTAATGACACCCGAGAATGATTTTCTCAGAGGTTAACATAATAAAAGGGAGGTAAAAGGTTGGTCTCCAATATACCAAAATCACAAACTCTGTGGTCTCTTACCCAGTCGAAAGAATCACTCTAAAGTCCAGTAAGACGAATAAAGAAGATTTTGGTTGAGGAAGATCATAACCATATCGAGTATTCTATCTTTATCTAATGATTCAGGTATGTGACTCTTCTATTGGATTTTGACTCTCAATAATTTAATATGATGAATTAATTATTCATAAGATGTATTCTGTAATTTCTATCAAGTGGTATCAGAGCCTCATTTATGTTAAATTATTGGAAATAAAGTTTTATCATTGTATGGAATTATGTTGTTGTTATACCAGTTTGGAATTAAAGAATAAACACACATAATTCTGTTTGATGTTTGCGCCTTTCGTCTTATCTTATATAATTCAGTTTTATAGTATTATGGCCTTGGTTCCTATGTGTTGCAATTTTGGTAATTCATATGAATTGCTGGTATGATATACATAATAATGCTGCTGGTTAATTGTCTTGAAAAGCATATGTAATATTTTTTTTACCTTGAATACGAGATCCAGGTCTTTATTTCCATTGTAATATCCGCTGCTCATATGCAATTTTTTTTCATATGATGCTTATTATTTATGCGACTAATAAACGACCCAAAGGAAGTTTATTGTTTGGCCAAATAATAAACATTGAACCTTCAATTTATATATTTATTTATTATGTGAGCACTAATCGGCCCAAAGGAAGATTATTGTTTGGCTAATATGATGCTTATTATTTATGCGAATAGTAAACAACCCAAAGGAAGTTTATTGTTTGGCCAAATAATAAACATTTAACCTTCAGTTTATATATTTATTTATTATGTGAGCATTAATCGGCCCAAAGGAAGATTATTGTTTGGCTAATTGTTAAAAAATATATGCAGTAATAAATAGGTTGCAAATTCTCAAGTTTCCATGTGAACATTGAGTCGGTCCAAAGAAAGGCTTAATGTTTGACAGGATTTTTTTGACAATATTTGATTACTGCAATGATAGTACCACTTACAGTTAATTTTTCTATCCAAAGATTGAAAATTAATGTTGTTCTAGGTATCTCAGTATGGATTTTCCCATTATTCTTGCTAACAATTATTTGATGGATACAATTGTTGTTGCTTTAACTACCAATGTTTCTGCTCAAGTTAGCAGCATCCCTATTCTAAATGGAACAAACTTCAAAGTTTGGAAAGATACCGTAGACATTGTCCTTGGTTGTATAGATTTGGACGTAACTCTTCGGTGGGACAAACCCATTGTTATTGAAGGAAATGATAATAAGGCTAAAATAGAGAAATGAGATCAATCATCACATTAATCCATCAGGTTATTACCTCATATGGCTTTGAGGTAAATATTGTTGATGATTGTGTATACTACAAGTTCAGTGGGAGTAAATATGTATTCCTAATCTTGTATGTCGACACAACCGTGGCTAAAGAAGACAAGTTTAGTCTCAAACAGTGTTCCAAAATCATCTTGAAAGGACAATAATGAATTATAAACCTTATGCATCAACAATAGGGAGCTTAACGTATGCTCAAGTCTGCACATGTCCTGATATAGCTTTTATAGTGGGAGTTCTAGGCAGATACTTGAGCAATCCAGGCATGGATCTTGGACAGCAGCTAAGCATGTGATGCATTATTTGAAGAGAACAAGAGATTACAAGCTCACTTATAAGAGATCAGAAATTTTAAAGATCATTGGATTCTCTGACTCTGATTTTGCTGGATGCCGAGATAGTAAGCGCTCTACATCAGGCCACGTCTTCATGTTGGCTAGAGGAGCTATTTCATGGAAGTTTGCTAAAAAAACTCTTGTGGCCTCTTCGACAATGGCAGCAAAGTTGTTGCTTGCTATGAGGCATTTAACCATGGTATATGGTTACGAAACTTTGTCACCAAGCTTCGTGTGGTAGATGGCATTGAAAAGCCATTGAAGATTTATTGTGACAATAATTCAATAGTGCTTTACTCCAACAACAACAAGAGCTCAATAAAGTTAAAACATATTGATGTTAAGTTTTTCGTTGTTAAGGAGAAAGTTCAAGAAAAATAGATTCCTATAGAACATATAAGAACAAAATTTATGCTAGCAAACCGATTAACCGAAGGATTGATCCCCAAAGTCTTTCATGAGCATATTGCTCATATGAGTGTCACTGTTGATGATAATTTGGTTTAGTGGGATTATTTTGTATACTTTATATGTTTTATGTTAGACATTATATTATTTAATTTTTTACAGAATAAAGGATGATGATTTACATTATGTTGTTTGCAATGTCAATATTGCAAATTTTGGGTAGATCTTAGTGAAGATTTTAAAGTTGGACCAGTTGGAAATAGACAAGCATGAGATCAAATTTCATGTGATTTTCATGTTATTCATTCAAACTTGATCTATGTCGTTGAGTATATCATTATGGTAATCATCGTGGTTTAGTTGCGAATTTAATGTGATGAAAGTTGCGATAATTTGATTATTGGTATATGAGATAGACCAAATTGTTTAAGTAGATAAGGACAAATAACATTCGATATGTGCACTTATGATTTATTTTGTGATATGATTATTTCAAGACAATATATATAGCCCAAGTAGGAGATTGTTAGGAAATTATATTTCCTTAGTCTAATTGTGGGCTATATATTTATTGATATATAATCATATTAACGGTTAATTTTCTTAACATTCGAAATCATTTGTCATTAAGATAGTTTTAATGAGTCATTAAGATAGTTTTAATGACAACCCCTAATTTCTCGGGATAATTGGTTTAATGGGAATCATTTTTTGAGAGGTTAACATAATAAAAGGGAGGTAAAAGGTTGGTCCCCAATATACCAACATCACAAACTTTGTGGTCTCTTACCTCATTAAAAGAATCACTCTAAAGTCCAGCAAGAGAAATAAGAAAGATTTTGGTTAAGGAGGATCATAACCATATTGAGTATTCTATCTTCATCCATGGATTCAGGTATGTGACTCTTCTATTGGATTTTGACTCTCAATAATTTAATATGATAGCTAAATTCATTATTCAGAAGATTTATTCTGTAATTTCTATCATTCTTAATCATACTCTGCATGTACAAACTTTGCTGTAACCTATACATATAGAGCTTATAATTTAATTAGTCCATACCCTATTTCTGTTTTTCAAAATATCTCCAGTAGCATACCCACAAGGGGAGTTACTTTGGCAAATCATCCAGTGAATGGTTTAGGCTTCAAAATTGTTTTTTTACCTCAACTTCAATTGTCTTGACTTCTTGTGTATATAACCAGTATTGATTTCTTCTTGATGTGTACACCAAAGGCTGAACAACCAAAGGCTGAACAACCAAATTAAACCGCAGACAAAGAGCATAATGTCTACTACTCTCAAATTCATAACAGCTATACCCTATAGGACTTCCAATATCATCCAATCCCTATTTAAACAGACATTTTACAAAATATTATCCAATCCATATTTAAACCAACATCTCTATACTATCCTTGATCGAGCCTTTTGCAATAGTTTATTTTAACTACCTTGGCCTTTGTTGCTTTCATCACATCCTTCACCACCAAAGTGGCATCAGCCTGATTCCTTGTCCTTCATTACACATATTCTCCTCCTAGTTGAGCCGCATCTAAATCCGTTGTTGATGTTGCAATAGGTTACCGACAATTTGGTATGCATATTTATCAACCTGCATAATAACACCTAAGGCGAACAACACAAACATACATACACTATGCAAAGTAATTATCCCTCTTATCCTTTCTCCAGGCACATTGCTAGAGGCCATTCTCATTACTGTTCCATTATTCATACTTACCCAAAAAAGCTTTCATCACCCTACTCACCCTTGAGCCCTTAATCTGCTTCAACATCTAAAATAGATTATGTTCCTATTACGCTACTATGTCAAATTTGCAATACGTTGTAATGAATAATTACTATTATGAGTACGAGAAGCTTATTTTGGATATTTCACACTTCATTCATGTCCACACTACACTATTATATGAGTCTTATAAAATTCTCTTTATACTACACTATTTTTCACTTCAAGTCATATTGATATGTCACAGGTTCAAAAACCATTACCTGAAAAGTGATAAACATAGTTTTTAATTGTTAGCTTATTTGCTTTTGATTCAAAGTATATAGAAAAAGAAAATTATCTTTCGACACCACAATTTATTTAAAATTGTTTTTTCTAATAAGTATTATATAATAATATAAAAAATAATTTATTTAAGTATTAAATGATTGTATTGTAGTGTTGATGGTATTAAAGTATTTTAAACCACATTTTTTAAATTGTGAGTAATTTAGACCATCTTTATTACCTGATATCTTTAATATATCTTATACCACATAGGAAGATGTTGTAAGTTTAAACATAGAAACAATAAATCATAAATATTCCACAGAATCTTAGAATTTATGATTCTCACATAATATAAGATAGTAAGCGAGACTTACCTTGATCAATGAGAGATCCAATTAATTGTACTTCAATCTCCTTATCTCAATCTATCTCTTTCAGTCACTTTTATTCTACACACTTTATTGATGGTATATTGTGTAGAACTCTCATACTGCAGAGACAAAATCCTATATTTTTATATAACTAATGTCCATCAAATTGGTTACCATTAGTTATTATAAAATAATGACCAATTTCCATTAATTTGGTTATTATCAATAATATTTGTAACTGAATCCCATCAAGTTAGTTACCATCATATAATTATGAAATAAATAACTTCTCATAATTACCAATACGTCCTTTTATTTTATTAAATCTACAGGCTCATAATGATATTTCACATGAGTCACATTAGTTATGGAATAATTTATTTATTTTCTAACATTCTCCCACTTGACTCATGTGATCCCATAATACTTCATGATTTAATAAATCATAATACGCATTAAAGGACCTTCAATAAATTGGTTCCATCATTCGTCATACTTAAAGATATAGGAATAATAAGAGTCATGGTGGTTACATGTCATTCAATAGACACATTTCCTTCCATGTACTACTGTATTGTCCTTCTCTTTAATATGACCTCATAATGAGAAGTCCATAATAGGTTCAAACATAATGTCATCTTTCATCATCAATAACATAATTTGTTTTCTACATCATAATCATAATTTGCATGCATATTCATAAAGTAGAAAACATATATTTCAAAAACTTGAACAATAATGAGCTCAGAGTGTTAAATAGTCATTAATAAACATTTAACATTCACTAGTACACATAATGCCCATATTCTTTACATGGCCAGTAAATACTTTGGGCGGTAACCCTTTT
>Ga0099824_1008616_pt1 | contig 12970 bp, 5 predicted proteins | sample SiratrowhiteBW_FD_76837 | JGI IMG/M metagenome (GOLD analysis project Ga0099824, IMG submission 76837) | Root nodule microbial communities of legume samples collected from California, USA - Siratro white BW | ecosystem: Host-associated > Plants > Roots > Nodule | place: USA: California... | reverse complement strand
ATCATCTATGTCACTCGTTGTGCATGTTGCAAGACATGAGGTGTTTCCATCAAGGGTATTAGCTTCCTTGTCAGTGTCATAAGAGTAGCTCTTGGTTTTCATCTCATCTAAAACCCTGAAATATTCTTCATGACTCACGCTTCTCTGATGTGGGTTCTCCTGCCCAGTTTGATTCAAGTTTTCTAGTTGGGAAATAGCTTCATGATGTTGTTGGAGTGACCTTTCACTATTTGAAACATCATCATCATCTTCCCGGGGACCATCGAATCCAGACTCACCAAGTATCCTTGCCTGAAAAAGTAGTCAAACTAATCATTCACATATCAGCAAACAAAAAGAAAGGGTAAAATTCACATATCAAACTTAACCCCTTAGAGAAAAAAAATCCTTTCACTCACAGATTGTCATGCATAGTAAGATGCAAGTTTGTTGATTCTTATCACAAATATCATGGAAGTCATATATAAAATGATTTTTTTATTGCTCAAACAAATCATGAAAAGTAACCTCTTCCATTTTCCCCGATCCAAATTCAAATACTTCTTCAGATAGAGAAGAGAATCACTGACTACAGAAATATGATCGATCACCATGGTCATAGATTAACCCAAAACACATCACATGATCAAATAAAAAAAGAGAAAAAAAAAAAGGTCACGTAACGATCGTTTAACCAACCAACACATTCTCATAAAACAAAAAACAAAAAACCCAAAACCAGATTGAAACGAAGATGAAAACTTTATCCCTTAAACCTGTCCAAAATCTGCTAACTTGAGCACCCCATCATCGGAAACCAAAAAATTCGCGGGCTTTAAGTCTCTATGCACGATCATATTCCGGTGGCACTCATCCACAGCACTCAGAGCCTGCAACATCCACCTCTTAACCTTACCGACGGCGACGCCACCTTTTCCGATCACATCGGCGAGGTTGGTTCCGAGAAACTCGAGCACGAGAACCGCGTCCTCGTCCTCGCGCCAGAAGAACTCGTGCAGAACGACCACGTTTTGGGACCCCTTCAGGACCCGCAGAGCTTCAATTTCGCGAGACGCCGATTGGGAATCGTGCACCTCCTTCAGCGCCACCGCCGCACCGTCCGAGCGGCGCCGCCCGTCGTACAAGTCGGCGTAGGCACCCGACCCGACCCGACCAATAACCTCGTACTTGGCAGTTATCTCGGAGCGCGTGTGGATGCTCCAACTCTTGCCCGGAGGATCCATCAGTGTTCAACGCAAAAAAAGTTCAAAAATTTTGAGTTTTTTGAACTGTGAAGAATAAAGAAACTGTTTTGACGATGGCTATGGTCTCTGGGTCTGACTGTTTCACTCTTTTTTCACACTTTTTCTTTGTTTTGTTTCTGTTTTTATTTTTAAGAGAAATTTCTAAATTATTGTATTTAGGAAAATGTTTCTTTTACGTTTGGGATTGTTTGGTTTTAATACTTTGATATACGTTTACCAAAAGAACAAAAAAATTGGTAACCAAACACTTTTTTTCAGTTTTTCTTTAACGTTATGAAGACTCAATTAAGAATGTTTTTGATTTGTGTAATGTTGTATTCTTTATAAATCTTTTCTTACAGTTTTGGTTTATATAAAATTTTGTCTTACAATTTTAGTTTTTGATGATTATTTTTTATATCTTGTAATATTGGAAAGTTTTATAAGATATTTGTTTTAGTTTTTACTGGTCAAAGAGAAACGCCATTGATATTTTTTTTTAGTAATTTCATTATTACTTGAATTTTATTTTTATTGGTCTTACTTTTCAACGAGTCTTTGTCATAATTAATAAGTAAATTTAAAAAAAGAATTCTGGTTCTCAATAAATCTAAAAAATAATAATAAATAACATAAAGTATTTCTTTAATTTAGAAGGTTGACCAATATTAAATCATATATTAAATTTTATAGAAATATTTATAAGAAATAAAAGCATGAAACAAATGTTTATGTATATAGTTAGTGTAAAAATTTGACACTATTACTTTAATATTATAAACATATTTAATTTTTATTTAATTTAAAGGTTTAATGTCTATGTATGGTTAGTGGAAGAAATTTATACTGTTATTTAACTAAAAAAATAGTATGATTGTTGTGTAAGTAATAAACTTATCATACATGATTATTTGTGATAATCTAAAGTTATAGAAGCTAGCAGATACACTATTTACTAATAATTTAAGGAAACAATACGTTTTTACGTCATAAATATAAATTGATTAACCACATTTTCAGTCACAAAACTCGATTGTGATAGTTATTATTGTATTTTACTATAGTATCCATCAACTATAAATGGTCGAATATATAATTTTTAAATTAACCAGCACAATAAATAATTTTACTATGCATAATGAATAACCAAAAAAAACTTTATAATATTATATTACTAATTACATAAAAAAAAGTACATTGGAAACAAGCTATTCTGTAAAATAATTGATGCAAACTATTTATTAATAGTTGATTTGTGATTGGTGGGTAAATGTCAAAGATACAGTAGTTCGAGCTTTTTCCAATTGGAATAGATTAGTTGGAATAAAATTGTTTCAATTAATTAATAGTACTGAACTAAAATTATATAAATATATAATCGTCCTAAGTATTTGAAGAATTTTTTATTATTTGTGGTAATTATATCAAACTCAAGTAAATTTATTTTCTCTGTCAAATTGATTTTTATTATCTTTGATAAAAAAAAATTCAACTATTTAGCACGATTATATATCAAGAAAAGACTATGGTTTTTGTTCTTTCACTGTTTTTTGACGTTTTTCTGTGAACTTTTTTTTAATTCACATTTATTATCTTCTAAAATAAATGCGAAAACATTTTCTCCTTTAACATAATACATAAATTTGAAAATAAAATATCATAAATAGTTTTCATCAATTACTTTAATAAGTAACTCATACGTGTACTGTTAACTATTATTATTATTATTATTATTATTATTATTATTATTATTATTATTATTATTATTATTATTATTCAAAATTTCTACTGATTTGTTATTATATTTTTCAGTTTTAACATAATTTATTAATATATAATAAAAGTATTGACATGATCCAAAAAATAATATTAATTTATCATTATTTTGTTTCAAACAACATTATTTTATTATTAATATCACCGTAATAAAATTTGTCACGAAAGTGTTGAAATGTCTGGAAAAAATAATATTGCTTAAGTAATGAGTTTATAGTTTTTTTAGAAATATTATTACAAGAAGTGAAATATGTTTTAGAGTTCAACAGAAAATTTTTTATCAATCAATATGTTTAATTATATTAGTTTAAGAATCAAGAGAAATGATAAAGATTTTGAACGGAAAAATGGCTAATTAGGAGAAAAAGAATAACATATCGTGCATGTTTTTGTGGCTAATGAGATGACGAAAGATAACAGGAAGTTCTTGTCAAAATTAAGATTTTAAATGGTGTTTAAAGTAAATTAATTTACGTTTAAAGATAAAGAAGATAATGTTGAGAACTTTTTCTTTTGATGTCAAGACTAAGATTTATGATAATTGACTTTAAATCATGTTTAGAATCTAATAACGAACTCTAGTTAAATTATATGTATGATGGAAGAAAGTGAAATATATTTCATTTAAGAGTGTCTAATAATGTTAAAACTAGTTAAACATTGTATTTGTTGTAACTATCTTATCTTAAACGATTTTTTGTTATTCCTTTAACCTAGATTTCATATATAGATTCTTTAACTTAGGTTTTATTAATAGAAATTGTTACATGTATAACTCATAACCTGTATTGGGTTAGACTCTCCTAATATAATCTTTAATATTAATAAAAGTATTTTACAATTTTATTTTTATATTTTCTTGCTTGATTATTGTTGGGAATTCAATAAGAAAGAATCCAAAGTCTTTAAGCAGTGAAGACATGGAGAAATCGCTGATGAAAGCTCACTTTCAAATATTATTTTTAATTTTTGCAATCAAACCACTTTCTCCATCTTTAAGCTATTCAACATGTACTAGTTAGAAACAGTACCCTGCTTTAAATACCTGTACAATTGTCCCAATACTTGACAATTTCGTCCTAGAATTTGTACTATGAAAAAGGAAAAAACTAAATTCAGTATTATAAGTGTTTATGATGCTGTTTTCAATTTTCTATATAAATTTTCTTTTGTAGTGTACTTCCAAAAAGCCATGCATGACATGCGGTGGTGATTTTTTCTTTCTTTTTGGTTATTTGAAAGAGGTGACATGAGAATATAGATTGTTCTGTGAAACATGCTTTGATGTTCCATAATCTATTATTGCTCACAAAAGAGGTGACATGATTAGAAATCACAAAGTACTTTTAACTGTAATGAGAAGACATGAATCTAAAGTCTCATATCTCTAAACTCTATCTTTGACTACCAAAAGAATATCATATAGTTTTCTTGATATGCATTTTGAATTGAAAAAAACAAATTTTGCACACTATGGTTTTTCACAGTTTACTGATTTTGGTGTTTCCTTCTATAATACCCTTGTTGTACCAAAACCATGCATGAATAATCTGACTTTTCAAAATGAGGTCCCCACTTTGTTATTTATGATACAGCAACATCAGTGTGATGAGGCTCAGTGGGGTCCTTTAGAAATTGTTGGCACATGAGACATAACTCCCAGAAGGTGCAACAGGCCCTACAGCAGTGAAGACAAGTGGTCACATGGGCTCCTCAAAGAGGTAAACCAACCACAAGTCTTTGCCAAAAGGCCACACTCCCCTTTCTGCCACCCTTTCAAACTCACCAGAAAGGACCAGTGACTTTAAAAAGTAAAAACATAGGCTTTGCAGGCTGCAGGAGATTCAACAGGGACACATACTCCTTCATTGACTGTCTCACTTCTCATTTATAATTCTCCTAACCAAAAGTACCATACTACTGCAACCATAATTGCACTCAGATTCAATACTCATAACAACCAACACATGAAAATGCAGTGCAAACTCAGAAAAAGTCATAAGTGGATGTTTTTTTTATTCTAATGATGCAAAATGCCAAGGAATGAAAAATTGTTCCGCATTGTTTTCTAGGAACTCATTATATCATTATATATCCTCTGAAAAGTTTTATAGGGGCATGAAGCACAATTCAAAGGAAAAAAACAAAGGTTCATTATGATTTGGTGATATATAATGATAAATACATTACATGCCTAAGTAACAACTGAGAGAATGAAAAATTCCCTTCAGTGTCTAAATAGGGTCTTGTAAAGAGGAAATAACTAGATATTACTATCTTACATCAGTTACAAAACAAGCATAAGGGTACACTTAGAAATTGTGATCAGATGTCAGGGTTTCCACACTTAGACCTTGAAGCTCTTGCAAAATAACATCCATGTCAAAAGTGACGGTGCAATAAATGTGTGTTAAGCAGCACAGCCTCCACACACAATACTTCTGTCAGACAGTAAGAAAAGATATGTTAACATATAATCAAATGTTTCCGTATGTTAAATCATGTGCTTGTCATAAAATTTCCGCAAGAATGATAGGAATTTGCAAGCAAAATAATAACAGAACGCTTTATGATCAGTTATGTGCTTCTCCTATTCCATCTTAAGATATAGCAAGCCTGAGAAGTGATCTAAGGTCAAGGGCATTCAAATACTCCTTCAGAGGGAATGATCTTAATCCCTATTCAATGCTCCTTCAGCGCCATGGTCTTTTTGTGCAGTGTTTTTCTTTTCTTTCCTTTTTTGGGGTATCAAAGCCTATTTAACTTTGTCCAATCATCAGAATATTTCACTGCACAAGTAGCAACATCACCTAGCCTAGCAGTTTCATTTCTTTATCAGGAAGGTCTCCTAAATTACACACTATCATATCATGGATCCATCCACCAAATGCTTTGCAGAGATCAATGATTTTAAGTATGCTTCAAAAGTATGGGAGCAAGGGACTTACACAAACGAGCAACCAGACCTTCTATGCCTTTTCTTCCTAGCCATTTCTTTCCTCCTTGGAGGTTGGAGAACAACCTTAATTGCAGTATCAAACACTGCTTTGACATTCTAAATCACGCAAAATACAGCAATAAGTTTAAATACAAATAAACCATCGTCTATATCAAGTTTATTCACACTTTAACTATAAATTTTAGAAGTCATAGCAACAATGATATCTGATAGTGCATAAAAATTAAACTAACTAAATTTAAACCCACTACCTGTTGAGTCTTCGAACTGCACTCAATGTAAGCTGCTGCACCTATTTGTTTCCTCAGTTCTTCCCCCTATTAGCAATGTGCCATGATTGGTAAATGGTATCATTTTCTTTACTTATAAACATAATACATAAATTACTTCATACTTATCAAATAAAATAAAATGAAGGAAGCAAATTAAAGATGTAAACCTCAGCAGATGTTATGACATTAGATCCCATGTGATCAGCCAAATAACCCCGGTCTTCACGAAGATCTAAAATCAATAATTCAGTACGTTATGTCATTAACTTCTTCCCCCAATAATTAACATAAAAAATTAAAAAACTCTGCTTACCTAACTTTGTACCAACAAGAACAATTGGAACATTTGGTGCAAATCTACGCAGTTCTGGCATCCACTGAAAGAGAAAAGGAGGAAATGAATAACTACTGCGTTATGGGGGCATAAATGCAAAAGTTTAAGTGCACATAAATGCTCTGTTGAAAACTGTCCATTATTGATAACTCCTAATAGGCTAATACAATGAAAACTTGCATGTTCTATGGTAGTAAAGATACATACAGGCCTAAACAACAATCTAACAACTACAGAATTAGGGTTTGTTGGAATATGGGCCTACAAAATATCATCTTAAGAAAAAATTCTCATTCAAAACATTTTGTTTTTTAAATTTCTTTGAAGTAAACAATAGAGTAGTTATGAAATGTAAAATAACTGTTTATTAATTCAGTTGCTACAATTGTAGTTTGTTTTTTTTTGGATCAGATTGAACATGTTTGTTCCACTGTCTCTCTCCATCCTTCCTGTTTCTAGCTTTTCCTCTTTAATTTGCTATAGTTATTTCTTTTCCCTCTCTTTATGTAGCCATCAATAGCCAAAAATCAACAAAGGCATGCAAATATCAATCAAAGACAGGAGAGTGAACGTAAACCAATGATCATTGGAGGTCCTTTCAATCAACCACTCTCATTATTCAACTTGATTTCTCTGTCCTGAGATCTTATTTGCATGTTAAGCCTATTGATATATGAAGTACACTTTCATTATTGCTTTAAATAGTTTTTAAGAGAGAGTGCTTCTAAAATCTCAAAAATTGAATAGCACAGCCACACAACTATTGCAAACGACATTTTTCAAAAAGGAAAATGTGAAAAGGAAGGACACAGTAAAATAGAAAATGTTTCCCTTCATTTCGGTTTTATGTACACTCCCACAGAAAAAATATTTTCAATTTCTCATCATAAACTTTCTTCTTTAATTTCTGTTTTCCTTTTATCCCCCCATCATAGGAAGCCTAAAGGAAAATACTCACTTTCTGCAATGTTGAATCCAAAACTAGAGAGAAGAGATAACATAGAAAACAAGAGAAAGCAAAGATATATATGAACCTTCTTGAGAACATTTTCATAGCTAGCTCTGCTAATAAGTGAGAAGGCCAAGACAAAAATGTCTGCTCCTCTGTAGCTCAGTGGTCTCAACCTGCTATAGTCTTCCTGGCCTTTAAAACAGTGAAAAAATGTATCCAAAGTTAAAGGATGGTGAACAATCAAAACGCAGTTTCTGGACCATGAAAGCTCAAGTGGGAAGCTCCTAGTACCTGCTGTGTCCCATAGCCCCAAATTGACAATACTTCCATCCACAGCCACATTGGCACTAAAATTATCAAATACTGTTGGTATGTAATCCTACAACCCAAAAAATAAAAGAGAAAAAAAAAATAGTGAGCTAGATGATAAGAAGTGAAGGGTTTCATCACCACACCATTTGAATCTTGGACAAATAAAACAAAGATAGTGAAAACATCAACACATTGAAACAAGAGCCCAGATACCAATACAGTGTGAGTTTGAATAGAAAGCACCTTTCAGATGAAACACCTCCAAAGCTAAAAAATGGTAAAAGAACAAGAGAGTCTAATGGATAAAAAAAGCATCTTTGGTGGAGGGGTCTGAGTTTTCTCAAGGGACTTACAGTGGGGAACTTGTTGCTGGTGTAGCAAATGAGCATGCAGGTTTTCCCAACAGCTCCATCTCCAACGGTGACACATTTAATGAACTTTGAAGCATTCATCATCTGAACACTGTTAACTAAACCGAGGTTAAGCTGCAACAGACCAAGACAGAAAAGACCCTCAAAAGTTGAGTTTGAAACTAAGAAAGTGTGGTCTCTCTCTGTTTACATTAAAGGGGGTGTGAGATGAGACAGATAAATAAATAGGTAGTAGAGAGAAAAGAAAAGAGCCTCCTTATACTTTCAAGAAACAAGCAATATAAAAATAGTGAGAGGGAAAAAGAGATGAGCTGCAATGCATATATACTAATAGTTTAGTTTAGTTTGGTCAAATGATGCTGTGTTCGTTGTTGTTGCTACACTTTTTCATCCCCCTCAATAAATTTCAAATCCAACAGAAATTTTTTTGAATTGCCCTATTGGGGCCCTCTATCAAACGGTACCTATGCATGCTGCTTCTAGCTCAGCTAAACCAAACCTCTCGTTTCCAACTACATCTCATTAGTGACTGATTACTGCTCATTACTTGCTCCACCATACAATACTTACTTCTGCAAATTCAAATCACTGTTTCCACATTCCAACTAGATCCTGGGCCTGCCAAAAATCATATTGCAAATAATTTCAATATCATGCAAGTTCTTTTTCTTTGCATAAAAATTCCTTTTTTATTTTACCCTTAATCCGTTTTCTCCAAGAAAATTTTGTTTTTACTATAAAACTAACAATCCACACAGTAAAACAAGTATAGTATTAAACTGTGTACTGTTTTCTAGGCAATCTCGCTTTTGACCCATAATTACTTGGAGAAGAAGAATTCCAATTTTGAGACATGAATAAAGTTGTTTTGTGCAGTAGTGACAGAACACAAACGACGAACAAAATGCACACATGTCAATACTTGTTCGTTTGTTTTCAAAGTCTATTATCAAACACCAATTTTGTATAGGTAATTTGTTTGCACTTATTTCGGTGCATTAACTATTAATCTAGCCCTTAATCTGAATTTGGTGAAGAAAATAGAAAGGAAAATGAGGATGATGTTAAGCACCAACAATAATAATAATAATAGGAAAAAGAAAAACTCAGTTCCCGACAGATTCAAATTTATTGAACCGTTTGAAGTTGTTGTTTTGTCGCAATCTCAGACTCCGCAAATAATAAATTAAAATATTTCTTTAAGGATCCATTACCGTGACAATCTTTGAGGTTGCTTCAAATTATTTCTTTTACATAAAATTATTCATGTATTTAAAATATTGTATTATCACCCTATTTTATATTTTACACACATTTTTTTAAATTTTAAAAATATGACATTTATTTCTACGAGGGAGATTATTATAAGAATAAAAATAACGAACGGTGTTAATATATTTTGAAAAATTTCAAAAATTAGCATTATAATTTACTTTAGAATTAATACACCCTCAAAATAATACCACTAATTTCTTAAAATTACACAATGCCTAAAGCATAAAACAAAACATATTATGAACAATACTATAATCTCAATTAATCTATATCTCAATTGTCTGACAATATACAAAATAAATTAGAGTCACTCAAGCTTAATGGAATAAAATAACAATATGTTTGTTCTTATCTTTTTAAATGCACTCAACACAAATCTCAAGATCCTACTAAGTAAGGGATAGTTTTTTTTAATTTTTTTTTTCAGCAGAAGCTTTTGAATTCTGTATTTAGAATTGTGGCCTAAAACCTTATTTAATAAGATGACAAAATTTTTATTAAACTTATGACGTAACACGTGAACTTGTTTGTTAAATATAACTTTGTATGATCTATTACATTCTTTAAAGAAAAAACTATTCCCAATTGATAAAGAAAAAACTATGCAGCAAATAAAATATTGGTAGGGTACATCTGGTGAAACTTTTACCCAATAAACCTTTTTTCTTGTATTATTTCATGTTGGGAATTCGACTTCTCTGTATTAAATTCCCCACTTCGAACAATGAATAGGACAAATAATATTCTCACATTTTACTTGTAATTTCCTTTTCCACTATTTAAGAGTTTTTTTTTTTTTTAAATACCCTTGGATTTTCCCAACAGACAGTAAATTGAATGTTCATCTTGTAATTTCCTTTTCCAGTATTTAAGAGTTTTTTTTTTTTTTTTAATATCCTCGGATTCTCCCAAACAGACAGTAAATTGAATTCATGTTTGCAAGTTGCTGCTCAGTTAACAAGTTTATGTTGTCATAAAAAAAAGATTTAAGGAGAGAATAGAGAAGAACATCAAATATTTTCACCATTTGTTTGATAGAGAATTAAGAGAAACTGCTAAGAACATGCTACTTGAGAAGTGAAACATAATTGCAAGAGAGAAAAAGTTAAACATGTTACTTAGGTGAATCTTTTTTCAACTCCAAAACACTTCAAACTAGAGAGTTTATTTATTTCCATAACATGCATGCACCACATCATACCCTTCTGAAAGCAAAGAACACAATTACACCTATGAAACTGTTTGAACTAAAACTTTGTTCATCAAAAGAGTCACAAACACATTAGAGACATGAAAGAACCAAGCCACACAGCTATGAGGAAGAAGTGAAGGGTTTAGAGAGCCTTGATGATCTCTTCAGCACTGGAGACAGTGAACTCTCCTCCACTTTCAACATTGGCAACCTTCACCTTGAGGTCTTCCACCAGCAGAGCAAACCTCCTAGACCGAACACCAAGCCCCTTCTCAGTGAGGTCAAGCTCAAGCCCAAGGGCGTTGGTGTATTTGGCAGCACCATCAGCAAGGAACTTCACATGCTTGTTCTCTGGGAACGTTTTGGCCCATGAGTTCATCACAAAGGGGTCATTCACTACAAAATCAAAGGAAACTTCAAATTAGCTACTTCACAAACTATATCTATCTTCAACAACACTTTGGTTACTTGCATCATGGCCACATTATAGAGGTTGTAACTAGCCAAGTCCTTGTGATAAACTGTTGTACAATTCAATCTATATATATGTATCTGAACATCAAGATAAAGTTGCACAGTAAATAACCAAGGTCGTTTATTCATCATAGCTGCAAATTAAACAGTTTCAATATCCAAATCATTGCATACAAGCTTTTCCAGTTTCAAAGATCATAAAAACAAATCAAAATCAGTCGTTGGTTAGTATATTAACAACCAGGCAACAAGCTATTTGGATTTAGGAATCCATTTCTAGAAAGAAACCTGGTATTGGAGCCTTGGAGGCATCTTTTGGGCTCAAGAAGTAACTTGGAAGTTTAGATTAAATCATACAACACTAAGAATTGGGAAGAATTTTCAAAACGCAAGTCAATACATACTACAGTAATCTAAGCCATCAATGTCAATTGATTGAACAAATTAACCAATCAGCAACCCCTTTCATATTCTTGAATTGCACATTGAAGTAGTAAAAAAAGCGCAATTACTTGCATGCATATAAGTGGAGGGGAAATCGTGATATGTTTATACATAACACTTACCACTGATACAGATTATTTCATCCACACCCTTTCCTTTCAGCTCTTCTGCTCTCTCAATGAAGCCGGGCACGTGCTTCAAGCTGTTACAAAGTCAGAGATCAATACCAAAATCTTCAAATACCACCATCTCTACTTTATGAACCAAAAACCTCGCAACAATGGAAACAGCAAAACACCCTCCAAAATTGGGGATCCAACGCCCCATCTAACAACATATCCTCCAATACCCAATTCAAAAAGAAGAGTACTTTGAGTACCCCGGTTGCAAATTCTCTTGAATCAACAAAACAACAGTTCAAATTTCCTTAAAAAGACTGAAACTTTGGGGGTAAAATAGATGAATCTGGGGTACCCACGAAAGTATTTCCGTTTATTTAAACTTTTATGATCCAAATACGAAGATTTAAATGCAGAAAGAGAAAAGGGGAGGTGAGGACCTGCAAGTAGGAGTGAAGGCACCGGGAACACCAAAGATGATGACTTTCTTGCCAGCGGCAAGAGAGTGAATGGAAACAGTTTGGGGCTTGTTTTCATCATCCAAATAAGCCAAAATGCCGTCTGGAATAGCATCTCCCACAGCAATTGGAGCCATTTTCACAACGATGATGAAGAAGGAAACGGTGTACTATGAATTTGTGTTGTGTTTTTGTTGTTGTTTCACAAAATGGATCCAAATTATATAGCAAACAGTGACGTGTTTTAGCCAATCCGAGATTGTAAGAACTGCTAACGTGGAAGATTCTGGAAGCGAGGAGGCTCAGTGGAGACACCAGCGGTGGTATAAAAAAATAGTTTTTTTTTTTTAAATAAAATAGGAAATATTTTGATGTGAAAGTCGTTATGAAAATAATGTTGATAATTGCAAGTTGATCAGTTCATCATGCACATTGACTAAATTTTTTCTTATTTAAGTTATACAGGTTATTAAATTTATCTTTTTAAAAACAATTAGATAATGTTTTTAATAATTAGTAAATTCCATAATTAATATATTTAACATAATTTTAAAAAATGGTATATAAAGTATTTAATTAATATTAGAATATTAATAAAGATATATATATATATATATATATATATATATATATATATATATATATATATATATATACTTTTATAAATATTTTTTTTGTGTGTATATATATATATTAAATGGTATTATTTTTCTATTTATTAATTAATTACTTATAGAAAAAATAAAAGTATATATATATATATATATATATATATATATTAGTGTGATAAAACTGTTAATATAAATATT
>Ga0099824_1008611_pt1 | contig 12980 bp, 7 predicted proteins | sample SiratrowhiteBW_FD_76837 | JGI IMG/M metagenome (GOLD analysis project Ga0099824, IMG submission 76837) | Root nodule microbial communities of legume samples collected from California, USA - Siratro white BW | ecosystem: Host-associated > Plants > Roots > Nodule | place: USA: California... | reverse complement strand
TTTTTTTCTATTATTTTTTTTTTTTTTTTTTTTTTTTTTTTTTTTTTTTTTTTTTTTTTTTTTTTTTTTTTTTTTTTTTTTATCCACAAGTGTTAGTTCTTGTTACTTTTTATATCTCTTAACTAAAGAGATGTATTAAAGATATTTTTGCAACAAGTTTCTTATAAATATTGTTAGGAGAATAAAATAAAATAAACAAATAATTTTTTTATGAGATAAAATTAACTTATATATAAATTAAATATAGGATATAAATTAGTTTATGTATAAACTAATTTTAGCTTGAAAAATATTTCATTTTTTTATTTTTTTATAGTAAAAGTGCTTATGAAGAAGTTTATCATATCTTTTAGTTGTATACTAGTATTTTCTTACGAGCATTAATTTTATTTTTCCATTAAGAGAGTAATTTCCATGCATTGACCATTAAGAGACAATACATTTGATTTCTAATGTATTGTTATATGATTTAAAAATTTTGACAACGTATGAATATTTTTTTTTATCACATGTATTATTAAATAACTTATTTAAGTCAAGGTAGATAATAGACAATGCCTTAAAAACGCCCTATTAAAAATTAAATGGTATTCCTTTGACACAAATTTGACTATGAAATGAGCTATGAGTTATGGTACGAGGGAAATATTTAATATATGATAAATATCTCCAATGCTATTAATCTTTATTTTAGGGTTTGGCGTATTGACTAAATTATATCATGGTTTAAAAAATTAGTAAAAAAGATTTTTTTTGTTATAATATATAAAAATGTGTTTTTTATGATATTTTTAATGTTTTTTTATATGATTTTTATAAGAAATTCTTTTCAAGACACTATAACAATAATCTTTAAATTAAATCTTTGTATTATATGTGTGTGATAATAACTTGTTTTATCATGCTAATTGAATCTCTTAATTTATCTTTTACACTATATGTGTATGTATTGTTGATTCTATCTTAAATTTAAAATTTTTAATACTTTATTGTGGGGATAGAATTGATTATAGTTTTTGTAAAAATTTTGTAGGGAAATGAAACTTTGAAGATGAGATGAGGAAGTATTTAAGTATCTCCTCTACCAACAAGCAACACTTTCGTCTAATAAGAAAATGTGTTCATCTAGTGAGAGGAACATTCATCCAGCTAAAAGACATCATCCTCACCTACATTCATCCTACGAATAAGAAAGAAATAAATAAAAAGATGTGTCTTGGCCAAGCAAGTTGTTATGTTCATCCAATGAGAAAATGCTTTTTTGGAATGGTTGAAAAGGCAAAATCAGAAGAAAAGAAAAGAGAAGTTGTTTTTGACCAAAAAAGAAAGGGAAGAGTGGGAAAGAGCTGCTAGGAAAGGACGAGCTCTAAGAAAACTTCCACTTCAATCTTGTCATTCTCTTAGCCATATTTGTGTTTTTTAATTGGGGTTGAATATAATTAATCTTATCTTTATGTAATATTTTCTTTGCAAGAGAAATTTATAATGACTCTTATGTTCTTCTTAGTGTTTCATGTTACATGGTTGATCATCTATGTTTTTTGTTGTATTTAGACATTGAAAAATGCTTTAAGAACTTAGTTTCAAGATTGAACAATTTAAAAATATGATTGTAAACATAATTTTATATCTCTTAATCATTCTAAACACTTGTCCTTCATGCAAATCTTGTATAAAAAAAATTACAAGATTAATATTTTTCACATTAAGATTTAGAACTTGTATATGGTGAGTTTCAGTGTGAATGTTAGAGATATTAGTAAGAAGAATTATAATGGGTTGAGTTCATGAAATTCAACCTTAAATGAATCTTTACCTAATTAGTGGTTTAAGTTTAAGTTGGTAGGTCTGAATGTTTTAAAGTTAGAAATTATCACAACCATTTACGTTTGCAAATTCTCTCATAAATGAACCATTTACATTTGCAAATCCCCTCATAAATGGTATTTGGACCTTTCCATTTTACTACTTGTGCCTTTGTTACACTTGTCGAATAGATAAGAATTTATGGTTTGAATGATCAGACATACCCTACTCTCCAGGGACTCCAAACCTATTGCATTAATGTAGTGTTGCCTAACTCCACTCAAATTCCCAAAGCAAGATGCCAAACTTTATATTTGGAAGAAAGTCAAATAAGCTTTCGAATAAAAGGTAATTATTACAGTACTCATATTTTCTTTATGTGTAAGTTTTTAAACATTAGCAATAAAAGTTAATAAATTTAAATATCCAAACGCGTATTCACGAAAATAAGTTGATAAAAGTGAATTAATTTAAGAAAGTAGCCATAAGGGGTAAAAAAAAAAAAATGAAAATGGTATGTCATGGATGAACAAAAGGTGGCAAAAAGCCGTGTATTGTACGAATACGAGGTAACGAAGATGCGAAGAGTTGAATAGTGATTATCACCACAAGAAAAACGAAGTTGTCTCGAGAAACAAACCAATGGAGGAACAACCTTAACATGAAAAAATGTTAAGATGGCATAAGAAAAAAAGTGGACGGATATACATATGTTGTTGAAAGGGAAGAGAATGTTTTGGCACGATGTGGTGGTGCCATTTGGTCGTGTTAGGCACGTATTTGTCATCATTCCCCATTCACGAAGATGATTCATTTTCAACTCCTTAGAAAACGACCATCGCCATTCATTGCAATGTAAGAAGAAGACCAAGTTCGTGGAAATTCAAATCTTCTTAATCCCTTTTCTTCCTTCTCACTCTCATGCACTTATTTGGCTTATAAGTGCAAGAAGAAGCCGTTGCATTGCATTGGAGAGTCCCTCTCTGTTTCTCTCTCTGTTTCTCTATCTGTGTGTATGGGAAAGTCAACGGCGTGTTTGTTTGGTGCCATTGTGATCCTGTGGTGCTGCATAAGCCATGTCACATCTGATGCATCGGATCACCGTTACAAGAAAGGAGATTCCGTTCCCTTTTATGCCAACAAGGTGGGACCCTTTCACAATCCCAGGTCAGATTTTTAATCTCTCATTCTTCTCACTTTCACATTTCATATTTCTGCTTCAAAACATTTCAACCCAGAAGATATTCAACATATATATGGGTTTACCATTTGGAGGATGAGATTTCCTCTGGAATTGGATGCCTGCTTGTTTCATCTCAGAGTGTTGCTCTGATTTACGTGTAATGAAGATTCAATGGCCTATTTATGGTGTGGATTTGGATTTTGGAAGCCACTCGAGACTATGATCAGTGAGATCTAGTTGTTTGAGTAGTGAAAAGGATGAATTGTTCGCTGTGGACATGAAAAATTGAATTTGACTTGAAAAGTGTGCTTTAGTTATGAATACTTTCAATTTCACTGTAGGAAACTCAAAATATCAAGGGATGTTATCTTCCTTTGTTTCAATGTGAAACTCAGAAATTGTAGGTTGTGTTGAATGGAAATTTAGAATGAATCCAAGCGATCAGGCTGGCAGAGTTGACCTTTGTAATTACCTTCACAATCAAGTAACCCCTCTGGATTTTTACCTCAACAATACAATTTCCTTTTATTCGAACTTCGATATTCTATGTCGAAGAAAGAAACAGCAATGTTTTTTTTACTGAAAAGACTACTAAATCCTTTAAATCTTAATGCTTGTAAATAAGGATGAATATTGGAAGAATGTAATGCAAGCTTAGTTATCATATTCATAAATTTCATGACTTCGTTAATTATTTGCGGTTTTCTCTTTCCTCTTTTTTCCTCCTTTTCCACAGTGAGACGTACAAATATTTTGATCTTCCCTTTTGCTCACCAGGTTAGTTACAAGTACCCTTTCTCTTTTCTCCTATTTCCTACTAGTGTCTTTGGTTTCTCCTATTCCATACAATTCCAAAACTTGTTGGCTGCCAGTTAATGTGGAAGAAAAGAAGGAAGATCTTGGTGAAGTTTTGAACGGGGATCGATTAGTTGTTGCTCCTTACAAACTGGACTTCCAAATTGACAAAGAACCTGAAAGTATCTGCAAAAAGAGGCTTACAGTAAAAGAGGTTGCTCAATTCAGACATGCTGTCTTGAAGGACTATTTTTACCAAATGTACTATGATGACTTGCCCATTTGGGGTTTCCTTGGAAAATTTGACAGTGAAGACAAGGATGATCCAACTGGGGCCACAGTCCATCTTTTCACGCATGTCCATTTTGAGATTCTGTACAATAAGGATCGCATCATCGATGTTTTCATTCGAAACGATCCACGTGCAGTTGTGGACCTGACACATGATAGGGAAGTAGATGTGGATTTCATATATTCTGCCAAATGGATTGAAACAGACACTCCATTTGAGAAGAGGCTGGAGAAATACTCACAAACATCCTCACTGTCACATAACTTGGAAATCCATTGGTTTTCTGTCATCAACTCATGTGTGACTGTTCTACTCTTGACTGGATTCCTGGGCATAATTCTCATGCGTGTGCTCAAGAATGATTTTGTCAAGTAAGAATCATTCTCATTATTCTTCTCAGCAGTTTGTACATTCATGGATTTAAACCTCTTAATTCGGGGAACTTTTCGTATCAACCATTTCAAATCTTGACAGGTTTACACCTGATGAGGAAGCAGTTGATGACCAGGAGGAAAGTGGATGGAAGTATATCCATGGTGATGTGTTCAGGTACCCAAGATTCAAGTCTTTGTTTGCAGCAGCACTTGGAACAGGAACCCAGCTATTTACACTGTGAGTTACTACCAGCTTAGGTACTTATTGTGTTGACCTTGTATTGTTCAGCTATTTCCTGACCATGATATTTGATCCTGCTTTCAGTGCAATATTCATCTTTATGCTTGCTCTAGTTGGTGTTTTCTATCCATACAATAGGGGATCTCTGTTTACTGCATTGGTGATCATATACGCATTAACTTCCGGCATTGCGGGCTACTATGCAGCTTCCTTTTATTATATGGTTGAAGGCAAAAACTGGGTACGTTATATTATTTTGTATCTGAGTAGCAAGTGAATTTGATTGAAATTCTTGATAAAACTCCTTTTAGATATCGGCATATTGTGTAGTTTACTAGCCTTCAAAAACCACATGGATCAAACAGATTCTGATTACAAATCAGAACTGTGTTGTCTAGTACTATATTCTGATTAGGCAGAAATATTATTAGAGCATTACTTCTGGTTGGCCTTTGCTTTAAGCAAGTGAAACTACACTGCAATTGAATGATGCTTATTATGAGGTTTTGATTTGGTTTTTGACAGGTGAAAATTTTGGTGTTGACTGGAAGTTTGTTCTCTGGGCCTTTGTTTTTTACATTCTGCTTTCTTAATACTGTGGCACTTGCCTATAACACCACAGCAGCGCTTCCATTTGGAACAATTGTGGTTATTTTCCTGATATGGACTCTTGTAACCTCACCTTTACTAGTACTGGGAGGGATTGCTGGCAAGAATAGCCAATCGGGGTTTCAAGCTCCTTGCCGTACCAATAAGTATCCTAGGGAGATTCCCCAACTACCTTGGTACCGTACAACTCTTTCTCAAATGGCTATGGCAGGTTTTTTGCCGTTCAGTGCCATTTACATTGAACTCTACTACATATTTGCTAGTGTGTGGGGTCACCAAATTTACACCATATACAGCATTTTGTTTATTGTGTTCATCATCCTATTGATTGTCACTGCTTTTGTCACTGTGGCATTGACATACTTTCAGCTTGCTACTGAGGACCATGAATGGTGGTGGAGGTATGTAGACTGTTACATTAGAGTTCTCTCACTGTCTTCCTTGCTTATCAGTTAGAATTAAGGTTACCCTTTTATGCCATTCATGTTCCTCCTTTCTCATAACTATTTCGTTGTTGGCGTGATTAGGTCTTTCCTTTGTGGTGGATCAACTGGCTTGTTCATATATGGGTACTGCTTGTATTACTATTATGCAAGATCAGATATGTCTGGCTTCATGCAAACCTCTTTCTTTTTTGGCTACATGGCTTGTATTTGCTATGGTTTTTTTCTCATGCTTGGAACTGTGGGTTTCCGTGCTGCTTTGATCTTTGTCCGTCACATATATCACTCTATCAAATGTGAATAACAGCTTACTGGAACCAACCAGACGCTTTCTGATCCCTTTGATACAGGAACTTTTCCCCTGATATCCTTAGTTATTGTAGCAAATGGTTTGTCAAAATATACTGGGGAAAGATTTTAAGAGCCTGAACTGCTTTACGCAAAGCGCCACAACCCAAATTTCTACCCGTGCTTCATATAATCTCAGAACATGTGCAACAGTAGTGTAACAAAAATCTCTCATGGAAATATAAGAAGCTTTGAAATATAGACTTCCACCGGTGCTTCATATATTCTAACATAACATGTATGACAGTCGTGTAACGCAAAAATTCTTAAAATTATGGAAGCTTTTTGAATTAGATTCATGTGTCAGTAGCCTATGATAAGAGCGTCATATTATTTGCATCCAAAATTCCTATTTCATGAAACGATTCTTTTTGGATTCGATGCTACTTACCGACGTATGCAATACCAAAATAATACCCCTTTACCTCTGAAGTTCGCCTTCAATTTATCTGCAATAACGTGTGCGGTTTTGTTATATACTTTAGATATGGGATATGATGAATATCTAAGGCCGGCAAAAATGATGCAAAGTAAAAATAAGGAAATGGCACCTAATGTCAATAAATCAAAGTAAAATCCCTGATTTATAATGATAATAAATGTTAAAAAAGAGGCACAAACGTATTTGGAAAACTCAACACATTCCAAAATTTTCGCCAAAAATAGGATTGAAGTTTTTTCCATGTTATATAAAATGCTTCGGAGTATTTCCTATCAGTCTCCCACCTAAAGGCGTTTCAAAATAGTGTTCGTAGATTGATCTTTACGGAAACGCAATAAGTATAGTTTAAACTATCACAATGTAAAATATGGTAGTTCGGGACTACATAGAATTATCTTTGGTCTAAAACATGCGATTACAAAGCATGAAATTCAATGCACCAGGGATAAATTTTAGTATACATCATCTATAAATGCTGATATAGATAGCATTCACCACCGATTTAAACATCTACCAACCAAGAGACAACAGCAATAAAAGGACTAGACCCAATATTTTTCATGTGAAAGTCATCCAACATCTGACAAGCATTGCGTGATCACTTTCAATACTTCCAAGTAGACCCGCCAAGTCTAATAACCTCTTCCCCTCCACTATCCTTTCTAGGAATTTTTTCCATGTTGATATCTCCTTTATTATCCCCTAAATCACCATACATATCTTTAAGTTTAGCTAGATTACTGGATGCAGAAGTTCTTTTACTCCCATCTCTCTGCGGACTAGAACGTGATTCATACCGAGCAGTGCCAGCTTGCAGGCTCTGACTTCTACTCCTGCTCCTACTTCTACTTCGACTCCTACGATAGTGCCTACTACCATTGTCATAATCCCGGCTGCTCTCTCTTTCTGTATGCTTAGACCTCCTATCATAATCATAACTCCTCTCTCTTTCTCTTTCCCGATCCTTATCCCTTCGGATTCTGTCCCTCTCTTGATCTCTGTCTGAGTCACGATCCCTGTATCTTTCCCGGTCTCGATCACGATCCCAATCCCTGTTTCTATCTCTATCACGGTATTTGTCCCTATCTCGCTCCCTATCCCTGTCTCGTTCCCTGTCCCTGTCTCTGTCCCTCTCATGATCCCGATCCCTGTCTCTGGACCTATCATGATCCCGATCCCTGTCTCTGGACCGTGACCGCTCTCGTTCCCTATCCCTATCAGGATATTCCCGGCTTTGGCTGCGGCGACTACTTGGAGATCTTCTTATGTCATCACTGCCATTTCTTTCATGAGAAGGTAATGTACGACGAATAGGTGAAGAATCCCTTGTGGAGGCACGATGTGGAGCCCGCTGACCAAAAGAGACTGAAAGAGCAGCTTTAACAGAAGGTGGTCTGCGGGCAGTATCATCAGAACCATGACGGGTAGATTCCCCAGTTGAGCCAGAATGTGTAGTGGGGAGCTTCAACTTTTCAAGATTAGACACAACCTGCCGCAATACAGGAACAGGAATGCGAGGAAACAGTGTGTCGAAGTAATACTGCAACAGTAGAACAGATTCATCAATCCTTTAAAGTACAGTTATATAATACGGAATTAAAGGGGTGAAATAAACTTGGGAACTATAGCGATAAAAGTCTGTCAACCACGGCACATTGTGTAACATGCATAACATTCCCGAAATCGTAAAACATCCAACACACAACAAATATGCCAACAATGAAGAGGTGGTAACAATATAGCACGAAGAAACATCAAATATTGATATAAATACTTAAATTCATGAGAATAGAAAGAACAAAATTAAACTATTGTGACTCTCTAGAATCTTCCATGCTATAAAACCATAATAGTTGTTTCCGTTCTTGCATTGTTCCTTCTTAATTACGACCAAAAATATAATTAATTTGAATGTTGGATGTGTAATATGATTCAAATACATTAAATTTACATTATATAGAATTACTCTACGCATACAAACTGAGATCGATAATTTAATATACATTCCTAGCAGAAATATCAAAATGCAAATGAAAATATGAAATGAAACAAACTTACAATCCAACAAACCAGCCATTACATTGAAATTTGGAGAAACTCTCATTTACACCTCAACTAGAGTACAAAGAAAACTTAATGACATTTGTCACTGAACCTCCCACATTTCAGGATGAACAGCTCCGTATATAATACAGAATGGCAGTTAGAACATGTCTACATTATAATATGGTCACTCGCTGCCGTCAGGTATGAAGTATTAGTCTACAAAGATTGAAGACACAAAATGCCAAACAGAAATAAATTATTTATCAATTTAGCCTACAACTTTCTCTAAGACCTCAAAGAAATTAAGCTTCAAAAAGGATAACCTTAAACGACTTGAAAAAAATGCAGACAAGGAAAAATATAGCTCTTAGACTTGAAAGTTAAAACAGATTCCAACGCCAGAAGTACAAATCCAAATACAGGTGGTGTAAAATGTGAGACCTGGATCTCCTATACTATATTAAACAACTCGGTAAATAAAATTTGTTGGTGAAACAAATGCAGATTAACAATGCAAAAGACAGACATCAGCTCTAAGGAAAGAAGGGAAGAAATGTGAAATGAGAAAAACCTCTTTTTAGTCCCTGAAACATACATATGTCATTGATTTTCTCTCTTTTAGATTAATTTTATCAGTTTGATCCCTCAAATTTATATTTCCAATATTACAGTATGTCCATCCAAATAATAAGGGCGAATAATGTATTGCAAAGGATCAAACTAGTGTAGAGTAAATTGACAACAAGCATGTATTTCAAGCAGAGATTCTACTCTCAGGCAACCACATGAAGTACTCTTTTTTACTAAGCCTCAGACAACAGTGGTTTTAGAGATGAGAAATCAACCATAATGAGCATGCAATTAAAGAAAAAAATTCTTTCGGACTAATTCTTATCAGAGTTAGTGGTAGGTATATAAGTTTTATGCCCAAAGATACCGAAAGCACCTCATACTGTTACTCCAAATTATGGGATGGTGAGGGACATATCTGCATTTGCAATCTTGTGATGCATCGGATTCTGGTAGGAAAGCTCTGAAGAGAGAAATCTCAGTTTGACTAGTCTTTACTCGAGTCAAATGATTTTCCTCCATCGCAATTGTGTGTCTTACATTAATAATCTCAAAATAAAAAAGGTCAGGGTAAAACTTGCTAATTATCATGTAAATGCATTTCATTGTCTACACGCAAAATGGAAGCACGAGCTCAAAGATGGTAAACCAGGAAGTATGCTCTTATGTAAAATGTAGCCTGATAGGGATTTGAAGATAACAAACCTGTCCAAGTAGCAAATCACGGATGTAGACACCCATTGTAGTCATTCGACCATTAGATCCAGGAGAAAATTCCTGAAACACAGCATCATAATCCACATATTACTTAAGGGAGCACTTTAAATGATATCCGAAGATCAGAGATAATTCAAGCCAACAGAAGCCCAAACAAGTAACTATCTTCCAAAGCAAAGAAACATATGGACACAAAATATATAAGCCGAAGACAGATTTGTTCATTAAAATCATCAGTATAACCAAATATATTAAAACCAAGAGAAAACTTGGCCCATAAAACATTGTTGACAAAACATTCAATTAGAATGGCTCCATGTATAGCACTGGTATAATCAGTGCTTAGAAAAATGGAAAATGGAATAATATACAAAATATTTCCAGGATTCAGAACTTTGATCAAATACAAGTTGAGGTATAAAGAAACTATCGGAATAGAGTAAGATCACAGCCATATCATCATACCTCATCATCTTTTATATATGGCTCAAACCAACTCCACAGCGTCTTTGGGTCTCCACAATATCTCAGATAGAGAAACCCAACCTATAAACAGTAAAAGAAGTAAATACAGAACACAAGATTAACATATGAGAATAATCACCAAATAGAACATTGTATACAGAACAGTCTCACGCTAAGCAGAATCATACCATCCTTCATCTCATTAAACAAAACTTATTATCAATATAAAAAAATACAAGATTATTCCTTACATCAACAATTTGAAGCAAAAAGGAAGAAATGAATTGAATTATTAAAGCTAACCCAGTTCAGAAAGCATCCCATCTAAGAGGGTATAGGGAGGGTAATGTATGCAACCTTACTGTGCAAATGGAGATATTGTTTCAAAGATTTGAACACATGATCTCTGGATCATAAGGCAAAAACCCTTACAGATGTGCTAAGGTCCACTCTCATGGACTCAAATTATTACAAGGATGAAACCATTTGCTCTTTCAAAGAAATTCTTTTTTTTTAAGAGCAACTGAAAAGTGGGGATATTGATTATATCTTAAGCATTATGTAATGTGGTTTCTGAAACAAAATAAGTTAATTGCAAATTGTCCACAAACCAAAAGCACTTAAAATATCAGGAGACAAGCACAATTAGAGACACAAAGCTAAATTGGAGGACCCAAGCACAAAACAGAGCAAAAACAAAAGAGAATACAGTAGATAAGCATCGCCCCCCTACCAGAAGCAGGAGCATACTGAAGAAACTGGAAGAAATATAGTAGTCAAACCACCAACAAACAACCTCCAGAACAACCTAAACCACCATTGACCCTCGACCATCCCCGCACAAACCACAACTCATAGCAGCGCAAATCATTGCTCAAAAGACAGTGAATAAGTTGGAGAGAAGGGTCGAATGAATGACTAAATCCGTTATAAGGCTTGGGGCCCTAATTCAGTCAATCAAAGCAAAACCAGCCAACCTTACCAAATCATTTTTTGGTTGTGACAGAATCATAGCAGCAAGCATAAACTGTAAACACATACAGTTCTCAATCTAACTTGCTATTTTGGCTACCTTACATTTGCTAATTCAACAGAAACCCACCAACACACAGTCCAGGCTCAGTTATGATAATTCTACGTTTCAAATATTCAATATAAATTATGCTACAATTAAGTGATTCTAATATGATTAAATAGTCTCATGTGAATGCATCTTCTCTTGCTGTACGAAATGACCAACTATTCAATGCAAGCATAAATTACCCCACTTAGTCATTAGAAATGGTCAGAAAGTCATCCATCCGCAAACCAACAAAACGTTCAAGCACGAGCACATATCATAACCAACACAAAATTTTTACACCACTTAAAACAAATCAGTAAAGTCCCATATACATGGTCAGTCACATCCACGTACCGCTCTTATGTAAGGAGAATCAGGGTGTTTCAACAGCCCGTGCATTTGCTTGACAGTCAGCTTCATTGTAAAAAATTTGTAAAGAAGACAGAACGCAGTTGAAGGACCGCGACAATTGCCAGTCATCCATGGCTCCACATGATCAACTTGATTATAGATTTCATCAATAACTTCATGATACGTTTTTAATCGATAGAGCTCCTTAAAGTAATCAGATGACAGAATATTCATGCACAGCACTTTTTCTAGCAAGGAGTCAATCGGCTTGCCACAAGTCTGTATCTCCATGATACCACAAAATAAACTATTGCTTCCACAGTTAAAATCACAAAATGTCAACCACTATATAAAGTCACAATCCCATTAAGTCACAATCCAATTCCTACAGCAAAAGACAAAACAAGTGTGAATAAATACTCAACAATAATTATAATTAAAAGTAGGAAACAACAAGCAAAAAAGCTTATAATTTCAACTCAAGCACAAAGACAACAAATTAAAATAGAAAAGTATCTATATTTAAATTTCAAAGAAAACATTTGCCACAAAAAAAAAAAAAAAAAAAAAACTTAAAACAAATTAACAAGCACTAGAGGATTTTTTTTTTCAGCTGAAATTTTTCAAAGATTACATTAACATAGATCCGCTCAGGGAGGACGAAATTGGTGCTTGCGTGAGCAAGTTACTGGGATAAAATGAATAAACGAGATCGGTGGAACTCGAGAGCGGATATAAAGAACAGGCGCGTGAAGAAGGAAATAAAGGAAATTGTAATCGAGATTAGGGATTTGGAACGAAAAGAGAGAGAAAATAAATGAAAGGAAGTGAGAGAGTTGAAGAAATTGGTACCAATTGGTGCGAGGGTGGAGAGAAAGACGAAGGTTGAAGCGCGGAGAAGAACCCTAGCTTGTGAGGCCCTATAGATACTTTTGGATTGGCAATCAGGGAACGTAACTTCTAACCCGGATACATATGCCTCAAACCCTCCTTTTTGTATAATAAAAAAAAACGAACCAATTCGGCCCGATTAAAGAGGACAAAAAAATACTGTTAATTTATTATTTTATTTGGTTTAATTTTTATTTAGATAAAATTGATTTAAAAATATATATATATATATATATATATATATATATATATATATATATATATATATAATAAAATAATATATATATTAATTTTTTATTTTAATATAGATAATTATTATTATTTATTTTTTTTTTTTTTTTTTT
>Ga0099824_1008603_pt1 | contig 12987 bp, 12 predicted proteins | sample SiratrowhiteBW_FD_76837 | JGI IMG/M metagenome (GOLD analysis project Ga0099824, IMG submission 76837) | Root nodule microbial communities of legume samples collected from California, USA - Siratro white BW | ecosystem: Host-associated > Plants > Roots > Nodule | place: USA: California... | reverse complement strand
TTTCCATCATTTTTTTGAAGATGTGAGTCTTATCGTTTATGTGGTTGATAGTCTTACTTGAGTGTTTAATTTTTTAGCTTTTTTTTTTTTTTTTAGACTAGTATTAGTGGAGCAATTGTCTAAGTGATAGCAGGAAGCATTGTTCATATGTCTTCTCTCTATATATTTAGGCACATTTCACAAAAATTAGTTACGGTAGTTATGCACTTTAAATAGGAAGTTGTAGTGACAGCTAAACCAACTTAGAGTTGTTGTTCAACTGCTACCTTATCCAAGAATGAGTTGAGGAGAGTTCATTGTAAGAGAGAAACTAAGTTAGAATCTCTATGGTAGTAAATTCTATTGTGTATGTAGATTGAAGTTAGTTAACACTTAAATTCAATTAAACCATATTATCGCTTTGCATTTACGTTTTATAGAAACTCTTCCAGTAAGTTTGTCCAAATCTTTCCACCATAGTAACCATGCTGCCCTTAATTTGCCTCATCCAATATTTCATGAGAGAGCCAATCATATTAAGATAGATTATCACTTCATTCATGAAAAGATTGAATATGGATAGCTAGCAGATGTCTTCACCTATTCATTGTGGGGTTTAGAAGTGATTATTTCCAAAAAGTTTGGCGTGTATGATTTTTATGAACTAGCTTGAGGGAGACATTTTAATGTACTTTCAATATGTGGGCCTAGGTCTATCTCGGTGTAATATATTTTGTATAATCTATATATAATATCTTCCTTGGTTGTTCTCAAACACAAAGGTTCATCCACGTGAATATCCATCTTATATTCACACTGGGACAATAGCTGAAATCTGTATAAAGATTTTTTTTTGGAAATAATAAGATTTTATAAATCTGAAACGTTGTACCTTATGATTATTGCCAACAGTGTTTTTTCCTTTCAGCTGTACGTACGTACCCTTTTTCTCATGTAAAAGCTGCTTTATTTGTTGCTTCCAAACAAAATGAAATCTTAAAGCCACTTTTTAATAAACTTAAGCAAACAAAAACTAAGATTGTAATCAATTATAACAATAATTGACTATACATATAATTGATTATTGAAATAATTTAATTTTTTGAGGTCTTCCAAACACATCCTTAGTGTAAAAAATTATATACTACCATCCATTGGCGTATTGTAATTTCATTATAAAGTTTGATTGGGATAACAATTATCCATTACCTAAGAAGTTAAAATTTTTTAATGATGTCGCAACACGATTGTATGATAATGTAAAACGGTTTTATGCTAATACTGGATCAAAATGTAAATCTTTATTAATTGATAGTTTTAGAAGCATATCACATTTTAGCAAGTTTAGTATGTTTGCTTAATTTTATTTTATTCTGTCTTGGCAGCAAGAAGCTTTTGCCCTTCAATATATCCACTAGGAGAACAACAATGGCAATCAATTGTGGGAACTCCTCTAGTATGCCTCCATTCTGTTGTGATCGTGCCTTCTCCTCTTCCACCGTCTTTTGCTTCTCAAACTGTTATTGATTGTCAACCTTTAATGGTGCGTGGCTTTGTGCAAGTTCTTTTAACAAATGGCCAGGTTGTGCATCTATTTAAATTTTATGCTAATTATGTTATTTTATAACATTTCTTTGTTTTCCAGATTCACCTCCAGGAAGAAACCTGCCTCAAGATATCATCATTATTAGCTGATGGCATTGTTGTTAATCCTGGTGACATTTTACCAGATTTCTCAGTAAAATCTTTTATTTTCACTCTCAAGGGTCTGGATCTTACTGTTCCTTCGGATAAGACCCGTCTGGATATCTCTAAACCCAATATGAACAATACAGTCAAGACCTCTTTTGCTGGAGCAAGGCTTCGGATTGAAGATCTTTTCTTTTTAGATTCACCCTCATTGAAACTGGGAATATTGAATCTCGAGAAGGATCCTGCTTGCTTTTGTCTTTGGGGTGATCAACCAATTGATGCCAGTCAGAAGAAGTGGACTGCTGGAGCATCCCAGATTACTTTATCTCTGGAGGCAAGTACTGGCAAGCTTGGACATCAGAGCTCTCTCGAATGGACATCTGGATTGTGGAGATGTGTTGACCTAAAAGATACTTGCGTAGAAGTAGCTATGGTAACAGCTGATGGTAGTCCATTGTTAAAGGTTCCTCCACCAGGGGGTATCGTGAGGATTGGTATTGCTTGTGAACAATATCTATCCAACACTTCAGTTGAACAATTATTTTTTGTCCTCGATCTCTATGCTTATTTTGGGAGTGTTAGTGAGAAAATAGCCATAGCTGGAAAAAATAAGCAATTGAAGGATGTTAGGAACATATCTTTAAGTGGAAATCTGATCGACAAGATTCCAAGTGACACTTCTGCAAGTTTGAAAATAAAGAATCTCCAACTTCAATTTCTTGAATCGTCTTCTGTGAATTCTGAGGGAATGCCTCTAGTACAGTTTGTCGGATATGATTTGTTTGTTAGTGCCACTCATAGAACCCTTGGTGGTGCTATTGCTGTTTCATCAACATTAAATTGGGAGAGAGTTCAGATAGACTGTCTGGATTCTGAAGAGCATTTCACATGTGAAAATGACTCATATTTTAGTACTAGCAAAAATGTTCCCTCAGTAAGTGATAATGGACACCCTAAACTGAGACCTATTTTCTGGGTGCATGACAAAAAGCAACTACTTAATGGAAATTCTCATTCATCCCCCTTTCTGGACATACATATGGTGCAAGTCATACCATTTTGTGTAGTAGACACGGAGTCACATACTTTAAATGTATCAGCTTCTGTATCTGGTGTTCGTCTTGGTGGGGGAATGAACCACTGTGAGGCCCTCCTGCATCGATTTGGAATACTAGGAGCTGATGGTGGTCCAGGGAAGGGTTTGTCTAAAGGACTGGAAAACTTACAAACTGGACCTTTGGCAAAACTTTTTAAGACAACACCTCTGATTGTTCATAATTTAGAAAATGGTATAAAACAATCTATTCTCATTTTCTATTGCAGGTGTCATTGCTCTATATATAGTAAATTTTCATGTCATATTCCTCATGTTTTGTTTGTTACTTTAAAGTATAGTTTTCTTACAAACATTTATGCAGTTGAAAATACGAATGAAGGGAAAGGTACCAGTTTTTCAAACTTGAAGAAGCCAGATACTGTGGATGTAACTATAGAGTTGAGAGACTGGTTATTTGCTCTTGAAGGTGCAGAAGAGATGGCTAAAAGATGGCGGTTCTCAAGCTATGATGCAAATAGAGAAGAGAGGTCTTGGCACACCACTTTCCATACCTTACGAGTAAATGCAAAAAGTTGTCCAAAGAATGCTCTAGAAAGAAAAGCACAATTCCATATAATACAACTATATCCTGTGGAACTGGTTACGGTAAAGACATACATCCTTCTTTCTTCAAATGATGTTGTGTGTAAGTGTTATATTTACCACATGCATGATTTCATTACCCTTAGCTTTTGGGTGGCAACTTTCCATATGTGAGTAAATGCAAAAGGTTTCCCAAAGAATAACTAAAAGTATAAGAAGATAGACTGTCCACCATCAAGTGAACCAATATTCTGCTAACTTTCATTGGCTGATCCGAGAGACTAGTAGGATTGTCTATACTTGCTCAAAGGAAAATCACCAACCAATAGAGATAGAAGTAAATTCCACCCTAAAGGGGCCAATAGTTGTGTAGTTCGTCGAAGTCTGTTAGTCTATGCAATGTAATTGAATTAGTTTGCTCAATCCTATTCATAAATACCTTTCATAAGCTCAGATTTGAATAACAGACATATGATTTCTGATTTTCTTTCTAAAGTTTAAATCCCCCCTAAAATGACCTTTAATCAGTTTGTAGTAGTTAAAAGTCATTTTGTCTCTGCAATTGTAACTGAATGCAGTTGGCTGAATCTTCGAAAATACCTTGTATCAGCTCTCATTTATGAATAGCAAACATAACTATTTTATTCTCTTTCTAAACTCTAAAAAATTCTTTCTAGCATGAAGTTTAGCATAGTGTATAGAGCTTGAAACTTGTTATAATTATAGAAATAAGGAGTTAATCCTAGATAATTAGGAATATTATTATAGTTATAAAAATAAGTAGTTGATCCTATATAATATATATGTATTATTATGAACATTTTTCTTTATTTCAGTATCTTATCTTTGTTATTAGAGCATATCAAATCTCCTCTATTTATTGTATTGATTGCTTTTTCTCAACATAAATAAAGAACTCGTGTTGTCTTAGAAACATATAGTATAAGCTCAATGTTTCCATCTTCCCTACAATTTATCATGTTATCTTCCCATTGTCTGTGAAGGATTTTCTTTTTTGGTTTTTAATAATCTTTCTCCCAGGTTTGCTTTCATTGTTTCGACTCTCTTTCCATCTTTTCAAGAAAAAAAAAAGATGTTTTCCAACACCACATCAACCTCTAGAATAGATTCTCCCACCTTTTCTAATCATATTTTTAGTATTGAAAGATGGATGGGTTTAAATATTCGACTTCCACTCTTAAGTCACATGTCGCTCCTACATTTTTAGTTGATCCATCTCCGAAAACATTTGAGGACTTTATCAAATGGGTGTGTGACACATCAATCCACTAGTAACATTGCTTCGGTAGCAAACATTCATAATTCATCTGCTTGTCTCTCTTAATCACTTCTCTTGGTCCCTATGTTATTGACTCTGGTACAACTAATCACATTCATAAATCATTCTTTTTTCTCTTTCTTTCCTAAAGCTGTGAATTTGCCTTTTATAAATAGTACCAACAGTTCACATACACAAGCTTGTGGAATTGGTACTACCCAACCCCTCCCATCCCTTACTATTGATTGTGTTCGTTATGCCCCTAATTGTCCTTTTCATATATTGTTTGTTACCCAATTGACCCAATTCATGATATTATTTTTACCTTCATTAAAAAAAATGTTATCTTGCAGGATCACATATTGAGTAGGATGATTTGCATGGGATGTGAGTGACATGGCATTTACTATCTTTTCCATCACCATCAATATGTGCATCAACGGTCTTTTCAATGATGATTCATACCCAGTTAGGTCATTCCGAATTAACAAAATTGTAGAAGATGGTGTCAAGTTGAATTGAGTCATGTCAATTAGAAAAATATGTCTATCAATATTTTCCTAATAGTCTTAATAAATGAGCTTTGTCTCATTTTTCTTTACTTTATTATGATATTTGTGGTCCTTTCGATATGGTCACCCCCTTTTGATTTTAAATATTTTGTTACCCTTTTTGATTATTTTAGATATAAAGTGTCTTTTATATTTCAAATGATTTTTAATGAAATCAAAAATCAATTTGGTATATCAGTACATGTTTTTCATAGGGACAATTCTTATTTGTCTAATCAATTTCAACAACTGGTGACATCAAACGATACCCTTCATCAAACATTGTGTTCTTATACTCAACAAAATGAAGTACTTGAATGCTAAAATAGACATCTTATTGAAACTATTTGCTCAATTCTTCTTCACAGTCATCTTCCTCAACATTTTTTGGGGGGATGTTGTCCTTATAGCTTGTTGTCTCATTAACTGGATGTTGTCATCTATCCTTATGATTGGGTACCCTAAGCTATCTCTTTCCTCATTCCCCTTCATATAGTCTTATTCTATGTGTTTTTGGTACATCATGTTTTGTACATAACCTCACACTTGATCAAGATAAACTTCCTCCTTGGTTATTCAAATATGTCTTCATGGGATATCATTGCTCTCAAAAATGGTATCAATGTTTCTCTCCTAATCTTCATAAGTATTTTGTATTTGTTGATGCCTCTTTCTGAGTCTATCCCATATTATATAATTGTTCATTCTAATAATGGCATATTAGTCACTTTCCCACCATTGTCAATCTTCCTACATCACCACCAAATGACTATATCATAACTCAAGATTCTCTTATGCACCACTTCAGGTGTATCAATGTTGTTTACAACCTATTGATATTTTAGTATGGAGGTCATGCTTGATCCTAAACTGATGCCATCTTCCATATCAGATTTTGTTCCATTCAAAAATGATTGGTGTATTGTTATTCAAAAAGGTACACATTCTATTCGTAACCCTTATCCCCACTATTCATAGCTTATCATAGGCTTTGCCCTATACAATATTGTTTGTCCTCATTATCTTCTATTCATATTCCTAAGTTTTCAGGTGAATCTTTATCTCACACAAAGTGGTGCAAATAATGATTGATGAGATGTGCGCTATTCAAAGTGGTCATACTTGAGAGTTGGTTCCCCTTCTAGTTGGCAAGTCAATTGTTGAGTTTTGATGGTTGTATACTCTTAAAATAGGACCTGATGGTAAAATTGATCGCTATAAACCTTGATTGGTTGCAAAAGAATACACAATGTCAAATGACATTTATTCACCTTCTCTTGTCCATTGAGTTATTAATCATTGGACTTTGTTTCAGCTTGACATAAAATGCATTTCTACATGGTAACCTTGATAAAAAGGTCTGCACAGATCAATCTCCTGCATCTGTTGCTCGAGGGGAGTCATCTAATATGGTATGTTGCCTATGTAGGTCCCTATATGGCATCAAGCAACCACCCCATGCATGGTTTAGGCATTTTTAGATTGTCTGCAATTTGGAATGATACAAAGTGATGTTAATTATTCTCTATTCTATTGTCTTTCTCCCCAAGGATATATCTATTTTGCAATATCTAGACGATATTGTTATCACAAGTAGTGATAAGGAGAGCATTGTATAACTAAAAGAATATCTTGCTCAAAAGTTCCAGACCAAAGAACTTGGACACCTGAGGTATTTCTTTGGTATAGAAATGCTACAATTCAAATACTCAAATTGTTGGGTATTTGTTAGACCTATTGTGAATAATAATGAGCGGGTTTTGAAAGTTTTTTATAGGAAGAGAAAGTGAAGCCAGTAGGTGGAAGAGGTGGAGTTGGTGGAAAAGGTAGATTGGTGTATATAAAGACCAAACTTATGTGTTAGTGGGGGTACCTTTTTCGCGAGTTAATAATTGTGTGATATGACTTTTACTCATGTGAAAAAGGTTATTTTGTCCTTTGTATAATCTGAAGAATATTAATAAAATTCTTCTCAGTATTTTCAATGGTTTTCAGGTGTGTTTTTGCTAAATTCATTGTTAGAGTTCTAACAATTTCGAACAGGGATGTGTATTTGCGGAAGTGTGGGCTGAAATGACTGCACTCAAAGAAAACTATGTGTAGATGAAAGAACTGTTGCTTGATCTCAAGAAAAGCGAAAAGTCCTCAGAGGGAGGAGAAAATTATGTCAATAACGAGACAAAGAAGGAGGAAAGATCAGTGCAAGGTGAGAAATTGGAGGATGAGGAGGATCCGCAAAGGAAGGAATGGGTGAAGGGAGTGAAATTACCCATTTTTGAAAGGCTGTATCCACAAGGGTGGTTGACACGGGTGGAGAAGTTTTTTTGAAGTGCAAAATGTGGTGGAAAAAGAAAGATTCAATCTGACTTTGATTAGCATGGAGGGTAATGCTAGTCGTTGGCTCCAAGAATCTATCTTGGAGTGAGTTTTCGAGAGCCTTGATACGAAGATTCAGAGGAAAGAAGAGAGAAATTTTGTATAGTAAAGGCTCGTGCGATTAAAACAAGAAGGGAGAGTGAACGATTATGTGCAAGAGTTTGAGGTGTTGGTGGCTCAAGCACCACATCTTACTGAGGAGCAATTATTGGGATATTTCTTGGGAGGATTGCAGATGAAGGTGAGAAATCAGATTCGGCCCCATGATCCAAAAGAATTGTTGAGAGCAATGGAGATTGTCGTTGATATGGATGAAGCTGTGAATGAAGAACCTAAATTGAGTTATGGACGAAGTGTATATGCAAATGTTAGATGTGTGGCTAGAACTGGGATGTCGGTAAGAGTTGACAACAACAAGGGATGGAATGGAAAGGTTGGTTCTAGCATGGGCAGCAACGGGAGGAAAGATTATAACAGTGGCACCAAAAAAACCAGAACCGAAGCTAATGGAGGGGAAGTTTCAAGAAATAGAGGGACTAGAACTCTTCCTTATTCAGAGTACATAAAAAGAAGAGAGGAAGGGAGGTGCTTTCAATGTGGCGGTCCTTATATTATGGGACATCGGTATCCCGAGAAGAATTTGAGGGTAATAATTATGGGGGAAGAGGATGATGGGTTGGAATTAGAAGAACCAAGAATGACGGAGATGGGAAAGAAATCATTATCGGAGGAGGACGGATGGTTAGAACTTCAGTGTCAAGGTATGGAATTGTCCTTGTTCTCAGCCGGAGGCATGACCCAGCCTAATACAATGAAACTACAAGGGAGGATGCAGGAGGTATCAATGCTGGTGTTAATTGATAGTGGAGTCAGCCATAATTTCATTTCCACAAGGCTAGTGAAGAAGTTGGGATTGAGAGCGGAGAACACACCATCATATAGTGTGAAACTGGGGGATGGTCATAGGAAGGGAGCTAGCAGGTGTTGTAGAAATTTGGAGCTAGAGTTGGGGAATTATCCAGTAAAAGAAACTTTCTATCTGTTTGAATTGGGAGCTGTGGATGTAATTTTGGGCGTGGCATGGCTAGCGAAGTTGGGGAAGTAAAAGCAAATTGGAGAACTTTGACTATGAGCTTTATGAGTCAAGGGGGACCGGTTTCAATTCAAGGGGATCATTCCCTGGAAAGAAAGTTGGTGAGTCAACAAGCTCTCAAGAAAGAAAGGGAAATTGTTCTAGTATTTGTTTTATGGAAGCTTGGCAAAACGGAAGATGAAAAGGATGTTAAGACCGTTGGACTGTCACGGTAGCAAAGGAGGGAGTTAGATGCAGTTTCGAGATATTTTGAGGGGATGTTCGAGGAAATTAAAGAGCTGTGGAATAATTATTATTATAAGAATATACATTTAATCCTATATAATCATGAATATCTAAATTATATTTGCATTATTGGAAACATCTCTATTTATTCCACATATCATATCTTTGTTATTAGAGGATACTGAACCTCCTCTGTTTATTTTATTGATTACGTTTTCTCAATGTCAATAGAAACATACGGTTTCAGCTTAATATTTCTCTCTACCCTAGAGCTTAACAAAACCAATCCACAACCATGGTTTCTAGCAATCCTGCTTTTCAAGCAATTCATGCTTTGAATCCAATTACATTCTCTCACACAACTAACAAGAATCTTGTCAGAAAATCACTAGAAATGTATAAGAAATAATTAGTAGTACTGTTTGGGGAAAACGGAATCTTCCCACTTGGGGTCATTCTCATTAAATAGCCACTAGGAGCTTTACTACAGGCAATTTTAGGAGACACTACAGATATTTGCCATAATTTAATGAAAGAAAAACTGTAGGTGTAGACACAACAAATTTTAAATATTAGCTAAGTGTACACACATTTGGTTCATCTTATCAGTTTATCTTATCTGAAAATCTGTCCTTCCGTACCCTTTAAATGTTGTGCCAGAACTTGCAGGTTGGAGTTCAAGGGCTGAAGATCATGAAGCCTCATACCCAAAAGGACATTCCTTCATCAACTATAACTGTAAATGGAGTAAAACAATTCGCTGACGCAGCTGAGGGAATTGATCTTGAAGTAGGCATGATATTATGTGAGGATAATGAAGATGATGAAATGGTTAATTGGAAAGTGGAGAATCTTAAGTTTTATATAAGACAACCGGTAATGGGCCTTTCGTATCTAAATATGTAGTTCATTGACTGTTTTTATTGAAAGGTTGTGTTTAATGAAGATTTTACCATACAGATTGAGGCAGTTGTAACAAAGGAAGAGGTCCAACACCTCACTTTTCTGTGCAAATCCGAAATTGATTCTGTGGGCCGAATAACAGCTGGAATTTTACGGCTATTTAAGCTAGAAAGTTCTGTCGGCCAGTATGTAATTGACCGGCTTGGCAATCTAGGTATGCTTCCAGATTTTCTTCAGTATACAATGCTTTTAATTAGGAATTAATTCTTATTTTAGTAAAATACTAGTGATCATTCAGCCTTACATACAGCTTGAAAGTTCCATCTGCCTTACTTAGTTTACCAATTACCAAGTGTTGTCATTGTTATAAATCTTAGCACTACATTTTTGATGTAGGGCAGACATGGATTTCAGTTTTAACATTCTTGATTGGCAATGAATGGTTTGTTTGGTATCCATATCATTAAGAGAAATGCATAAGAAAAAAAAGAAAAAACTTGTGTTACTTTATTCAGATGTTAAATTCTTTTAAGAAATTGACATTGGATTTTAAAACATGGACTCCGGATAGAATCCATGTACTTGGTCTATTGAAGTTTACCACATCTGCAAGTTGAATATGATACTTGAATTAGTTTTTACAAACCGGGGCGTCAATACTAAGGTTGCATTGCTTTTTCGACATGGAAATGAAAAATTCAACTACGAGATTGAAAAAGTGGAACGAGGAGGTAATTGTCTCCTCATTGCCGTTAAGGTTATTTTGATTCCCTTGCATTTAAGACTGTATTCATTATCACTTGAATAATTTTTTGTATATGATGAAATTTAGACTAAACTAATTTTCTGTTGGTTGGTAGAACAGGACAATTAGGTATACATTGGTTACTAATTGTCTGGAGTTCATCGTAAGTTAGGAACTTAATTGTGTGAACTATAATCTTTGAACACGTCTAAACATGGTGGGATGTTTTGGCAGTATAACGAAGGAAAAATCAAACTACAAATTTGAGGTCCAACTAAAGTATACTAATCCTGCCATTTCCTTAGTCCTCTTGGAGGACCCCTCTGATTTGATGTTTATTAAGGGTTTAAATATCAATATTGGATCAAGTTTAAACTATTTTTTCTTCCAATCCAATTAAGTTTAATATTGTTTCAAGTCTAACTTCTTTTATTTAGCAAGTTGGCTCATCCGATTGAGTAATATTAAAATAGTAATAATTTATTGATAAAAAACATCAAAATAAATATTTTCACTGTTTCTTAAGACAACTACAATAATTATAATATATGCATTATTATAAAATACAATATTATCTTTTATAATAAAATTATAAGCCAACTGGTATTTTTTATTATATATTTATTATATAGTTGAATTGAGTCCGGTTCATCACGTTTGAAATTCATAAACCTGTCACTAATCCCAATTGTAATTGCATGCACTATATAAAACCCAACCCAGAAAATATGATTGGATTCGGTTGAACGGATTACTTAATTTTCATATTAGATTTGTAATCTATCCCATTTTGCATCTCCTTCTGTTCTCTGTTACCAATTAGTTATAAAAAGACCAACCTACAGTATCAGTTTTCCTTTGCATGTGTGACTTTGGTTAATTTTGTTGCTGCTGATCCTTTGCCTTCAAGCGTGCAGTTCCTAGAGTTTCTAGGGTTGGTTGGGCTGATTCTCTCATTTATTCTGTAATCACTAATAATGCTATGATGATATGCAGGAAGTGAAGACATTGCCAAGAATTTTTGTCCTGAGAAGCCTGGCATAGATAGTAGTGTTTCTAGGCTAGACCCCCCTCCGTTACAAAACCCAACAACTGAAAGTCCGACAAAAACTATGGAACAAACATTAATTTTGCTCGAGGAAGCAGTTGCTGGCTCACAGGCTAAGATTAGTGATTTGATATCTGACATTGGTACTTCTGAGTCTTCCTTTCAGCACCTTACTGTTATCAAAGAACTCTGTCAAAAGATTGAGTCGATGCAGGGTTTAGTGGTGCAATTGAAGAACCAACTTTAACACACCCGTCATGTGTAGTTAATTTTAATAATTTTCGTAGGTTAGAAATTCTTCTGTATATAGCATAGAAGTCCATAGGTTGAGTTTTATACAATATAGGCCAAAGTGAAGGCTCTGCATTTATGCATTATTAAATGTTGTACCGTAACCAAAGGGAGAAAAGAATTTCATTTTGCTCGCCTGAAGTGCACCTTCAATTTTTTACGCCATATTCATATGGATCGACAACTTTGTCTAAGAGTTGTTGATAGGTAGAAAGATATATATTGGATAATTTTAAATAAACTTCAAGATATCTGTTAAGGAAGAAAACAAGAATAAGAAATAAGTTATTTTTTCTAAGTTCAAAGATGATTGTAAGTGGTAGACAAATACAATTAGAATAATATATATGTAGTGAGGAAAAACATAAAAGAATTTGCTAAGTGAGGAAATTAAAGTAGGGGTCATGGAGGAGTTTGAATGAAATTAATGAAGCATAAAAGAGTCATCATGGTGGAAGGATTTAAAAAAGCTATGTGGCAACAGTGCAAGAGGGAAAAGGTTTGATGATAGAATATACTCAAATCAATACACAGTTTGAAATTGCTTTAACACCAGAAAAACAGAATGCAATTGGTGATTTAAACTGTGATCAGAACCAATCTATGTAATAAGTTTTCAATTTTAAACGCATAACAGGAATAAGCAAGAAGGGTCAAGAAAAAGGAGACACAATCAATTTATACTAGTTCACCCCTTCCTCAAGGACTACGTCCAGTTTTCTTTGCCCCACAAGTAAAGAAAATTTCATTAAACACTCTCAATTGTTATCAATTACAATGAAGCATGTTCTTGCACCCTTCATAATTACAATACACAATCAAATTGAAGAAAACACACCCTGCAATTCCCCCAATTCAGAAAACCCCAATGATAAACTCTATAGCATTACAATTTCAAATTGTAGGAACAGCTGGCTCTAGAAGGGGGGGTTGAATGGAGCCTGAACTCAATTCGCTATAAATAGAAACCACCAACCAAGGCAAAAAATATAAGCACAGATAAAGCAGTTTTATACTGATTCACCCTAATCTCTTGGGCTACATCCAGTTCTCCCTTGAACAAACCGTTCAAGAGGTTCCACTATTAAGCAAATAGTTACAACGAGTACACAAACCTCTCCAGGTTACAACGAGTACACAAACCTCTCCAGGTTATCACGAGTACA
>Ga0099824_1008600_pt1 | contig 12991 bp, 6 predicted proteins | sample SiratrowhiteBW_FD_76837 | JGI IMG/M metagenome (GOLD analysis project Ga0099824, IMG submission 76837) | Root nodule microbial communities of legume samples collected from California, USA - Siratro white BW | ecosystem: Host-associated > Plants > Roots > Nodule | place: USA: California... | reverse complement strand
TTTTTTCTCTCTTCTCCCTTTTTTTATCTATTTTCTCTCTTTTTTTTTTTCCCCTACCCCCCCCTCCCCCCCCCCCCCCCCCCCAATTTAAAAAAAATATAGTTCCCTTACCTTCACGTTTTATTTTTCCTTCCCAACATCCAAACCTACTTCAAAATTGGGGAACTCTAAAATGTTCATAAAAATGAACAAGCGTTAGAGGCAGGACCTTATGATCCAAGTATTGATCTCTCCCTTCACTAAAATGACCTTTGGTAAATTATGACCTTGGTGATAAACCTTAACTACTGTCCCAGGAATGTGTAGTTTTCCAAAGTGGCAAAGCCTTATAGGCTTTTACAGCCTAGAGCACAGACAATCTTCCAGAGAGAAAGTGAGGTTTGAATAACGCTGCTCCACTAATATAAAATATCATTATTAACTGCAAAAGGTATACCTTATGCCTGTTGTACAGTGCTCTGCGCCTCTCTTTTGCCCTGCAAATTCCACGTTTGATCCCGTGGTTGTCCATGTAACCACTGGGCCAAAGTTGTGCAAGCTGAAGAAGACAAGAAAATTTGAAGTTAAGAAAATATATTTGTTCCTAGAAAGCAAACAGATTAACTTCACACAAGTCACCACAAAAACTAAACACGTATTAACTATTAATTGGAACTAATGCCCCTGAAAGCCGAGAGTTGTTTGTTGGGAAAAAGTGGTAGTCAAGAAAAGTTCCCTGAATGTATACTTCGTAATGCTGATAAATTCTCAAAACAAAACTGCAAACATTTTATTCATGTACGAACATAAAAACAAACTTGATTTGACTTTTTGGTCCTCACAATAAAAAATACAATGCAAGCAACCCAGTAGCTCTGAAAAAACAATATTAAGAGTAAGATCTAGAAAATTTGAACCACCTCAGCATACAACTTTCTGATCTGTGGACCTGCATTTTCATCCAACCCCTACAGAAATCAGAAGCAAGGTTCAATAAGAAAGCTTTATCACAACCAAGAATTTCAAGATAAATATCTATAGATCAAATCTATACATCGACAAAAAGATCGTATAGATCACAAATCTTGTCCTCCAATGCAGCATCCATGGCAAACTTTCTTTTAGTTATTGCTTTTCCATCAGGACCAAATTCTTGAAAATCACCAGATGCTTCACCTTTTTGCTGCTGCAGAAGTGCCCAAAAAAACCATGTGTTCAAAATTAAATTATCAACTATCAGTTGAGCAAATATATAGTTGAATCTCAATACAGTGCAAACATAAAACGATATAAGAAAACACCAATTTGAGTATCCTAACTAAAACCGATCAAATTCCTTTCCAACTATCCACTAAGAAGAGCAACCAGAAAAAGGATGACAGGATACATAATATGAATTGTGATGAGGGGACATAAACATTAATAATGAACCAAAAAGGCTACAATGATGAAGAACATGCAAAACATACATCAAAGAACATATCACATGATGCTGACAGATACAACAATTTAAAGAATCTCAAACTACATATTCTAGACAATGTGAATTCATCAGAATTTAACATGACGTGAAAATACAATGCGTGCAAGCCAGTTTACCGATATATGATAAAAGAAGTAGAAGCAAGTGAAACTACACTAAACCTTGGATTCAAGAGCTGGTGGCTGCATCTTAATCATATCAACAACTTCTTTCTTTATTTGTTGAAACCTATTATCCTCCTCCTGCTTTGCGGACAGGCCCATACTGATCATTATTTTTAAGTTTCTCTGCAGAAGAAAAACACTGAATGAGAAGATAGGTACTTTCAGGAATTTAGAGAACCTAAATATACCTAAACCACACTGAATAAAAACAACAAATATCAGTTATGAAAATAATCAAGATACTATGAGATTAAAAAACAAACGATAAATTAGAGGTGAAATTTTTAGTACTCGTGAAGACAGTTCCAATTGAAATAAAAGTTGACAGTATTATCACTTGTTAAGAGATAATGTTACCATAGATTCATAGTCACATCACATTAAGGCACTCAAACAAAAGCAAAATGGGAAAGGAAAATTTAAGCATTTTTCTCAGAAAATCACCAAAATTAATGTACAATCCTAACTAAACATGCAAATGGTTAGGTCAAGAATGCACACAAACCATATTTTTAATATTCTTAAATGATATCCTAATAATTAAATTAACTCAAAAAATGTACAAAAGCGTATAAACAGTAGACTGGGAACTTGAGAAACAAGCATACTCAAAGTCGCTACTCCACTAGCTTTTCAGTTTCAACTATATATGTCAGCTAAAAGAAGTGGAGGGGAGATTAAAGTTCGAAACTGAAACAACTAACGTTAAAGAGTTGTCTGCTTATATTTATCAGGCTGCAATACCTTTAATGTTCTTAGCTGAATCAGATGCCCAAGAATACTCATAAGACGGTTAATTAACTCTTTTGATACTTTCCCATGGGTCGCCTGATGCAACAAAAACATAATAAATATTTCAATGATAAAAATCCTTAAGTAAGCAGTATACAGAACCATAAAATCAAGAAAGTATCATTTTACCGCCAGTCTAGCAACTTTAGCAAGCTTTAGCTTTATTTCTCTAGGCAACCTCCTTTTGACAGCATCCTGGTTATCCACTGCTGGTGGCCTGGCTGTAACATTATTTTAAAGGAAAAAGAAAAGTAAAATTTAGCATTAGAAGTAAACATTTCGCTATCCATGTTAATTGTGAACATTAATTTCCAATCTTACATTCTGCAACCATTTTTTCTAACTCACGAAGAGCCTTTTCAAGCATTGAAGTTTTTGGCCTTACACTGGAACCCTCTTTCTTCTGCATGTTTTCAGACTTCTGCATAGCATTCAAATAAACTCATGACCAAGATAAAAACTAATAGAACATACACAGTTACATTACATCCATAGAAATCCATATACACAACCATCATTATCCCTATCACATTAAAAGGATAGTTTACTTTGTTATTTCAATTGCTTTCAAATATAACAACCCCATCCATGTATGCCAACATCCTTTGACTAAGGTAACTTACATTTCAAATGAAAATCATGCTTCATGACAACCAAGAGAAATAGTAGTGAGAGGCCTGGGTAGAAGCAGTAATAGTACAGAACTAATTCATCGTGTTGCTTAACATCTGCTAGCATCTTCATGCAAAGAAAAGGATCAGCAATGATTATTCTATTGCCCTATTAATTGGCTCATTGTTGGGGAGTTCGTCTCTCTTTTCATTCGACACACGACATGGGTTGGATTAGAATATATTTGGAAGAAAAAAAATCCAAGAACAAAAGCTGTTCTCAAAAAATCTGACATGTTGGTAAAATCAAAGTGATACAAAATGAAAAGGATTTCTTCTACAGTAAAAGGTTTTGAGGCATGTGATTGAACACTATCAGCTCATATTTTGCTTAACATTCATTTTTCCCGTTTTATCCCCAACAATTTATTATTTTAAATACAAAACCAACTACCACAAATAACTTCATACACCATTTTTGTAAGTTTACTATGAAAACTGATTCTTTCATGCAATGCAATCAAAATAGATTATCTTAAAATCACTATCCACCTAACATAATCAAACACAACTGATTTCATATAATTAATAACAACAACAAGTGAGAATAAACATATTGAATGTTGAAATGGAAAGTGGTTCTATTGAGAGCAGAACTTGCTCCCTAAGTTGCAATGCAAAGCAGTTCTATTGAGAGAATGCTCTTTGGAAAGCAGTTGTTGAAAGTAACATGAGCCACTTGTATTTAGTAGCAAAAAAGAATTGATGAAAGCAATACAGTGCAGAGGACCTCTTCTGTTGGTATCACTGGTTTATTCAAGTATTTATCAAATCAAAGTTGAAAAAGGGAGCATAGAAAAGCACACAAAATAAAAACTTACTATTGCTTGGGTAGTAGACTTTCCCTCAGACAAGTTAAGATCTGGCAGTTCACACATACCACCTTTTTCTTTTGTCCGTATAACATTTTCCAAATCATCAATACTATTTGGGGGTCTTCCAGGTTGGGATTTGGAATGTGCATAAGCACTTTTCTCATTGTACTTCTGATGAGATGCATCAAACAATCCAGTTCCATCTTTACATTTATCACTAATGTTCTTAGATTGAAGAGCTCCTATCTTTTGCTTGTCAGCATCTTTTACATCTGTTACACCAGGAACATCATCATTTGGTGCTTTCAAAGAGATGGAAGGGTCTACTGTCGGTTTAGTATCAACAGTTTTCTTTTTCGAAATAACTCCAGAGACATGTGACTGATTCAAAAGTTTCAAGTCTTCATAATGTTCATCAGGTGCAACCAAATTCTCAGATGAATTTAACATATTTTTTGCCTGTAGTGAAGCTGTTTTGCCTGATGCTGGCCTGCCAACTTTTGCATTTTTATTTGATCCATGACCATCATTGTTCTCACCAGCATTCTTCAATATATCTTTTCTGCGCCTTTTCTTTGGTTGCTGGTTAGGTAGTGCAGGAGGTTCATTTCTTGTAATATAGAAAGAAACAACAATCAGTAAGAATAATTTTTGATTGGTTTTTAGACTCTATTTGATCCCATTTTCAACAAAATATATTCAATAAATTGCTACAAAGTTGTTCTCAGTTGAAAAAAAAACAGTTTGCCAATAATACAAATTCATGTCAATGTTGTTAGAAACACAGAAAAAACTTATAACACAAGATTATCTAATAAAGATAAGCATGTTGATAGATGTCTAAAAAAGCAAAAAGGTTATAACTGATGAATAAATTTGGTCAGCTAAAAGGAGAGGTTATTTAAAAGCAACTACAATAAAATGATAACAATAGACCAACCTCAGCATTGATCAACAAATAACAAGAAGTAAGTTGAAAGTAACCCTTGTATGATTTGTTTTAACCTTGTGTGAATTGAAAATTAAAAAAAATGCAATATTCAAAAACCGCAAAACTTACATGCGTTCCAGTTTCCCCCTATTTACAAAGAACCCATCATGTTTGATTGCAGAATTATCAACCTCAAAATATTCATCCTGCATAATAAACAGTTTAAGAGCATAAAAAAAATAAGAAAACAAAAAGTCCATCACAATAAACAGTACTATTCCTGTCTCAACAATAAAAGGTCAAGAGTCTCATAAATAAACCAAATAATATGTGAAGATGCCTACCAGTTCAGCATCATCTATAAAAGAGTCTTCAGTATCATATTGATCATCATCAGGAACATCAAGCAGATCTTCATCGTCACTACTATCCTTGCCCTGAAACAATTTGGCATCCCATTTATTCCCAATAAGAAGCTAAAATTAATACTTAAACACACATTTACAATATTAATCAAAGGTTCAAAAAACAAATCCATGCTGCTGGTGAAGAGCATAAAGTAAAATACCATGTAAAGGCGTTCAATCTTCTCTATTACAGCACTGAAACGGTTTGGCTGAGAGGGATCGTTTTCTTCAACATCAACAGGTTCACCCTAAAAAAATGGGCATAGACTTCTGAGAATTATGCAACATAAGACAATGCATAATTTCAAAATGACAGTAAGCTGGATTTTACAATGATATAAAATATAAAAGAGCCTGGAAAATAATTTTGTGGGAAGGGGATGGTGCACGGAAGCATGAAATGAGAAGTTGGTATCAAAAGCCTATCAGTTACAAAACAACATAATAAAAATTAAGAAATTAAATTCAAAACAAGAGAACTTGAAACCAGAAAAGCCTGTATGACAGATTCTTGTGAAGTACAGCATATCTACAACTGCAATTACATATCCACTAACAACTACATTTTACGTTATGCTCAAATATTAAAGACTACTGGATTTTAGTACTCCAACCGTATCTATTAATGAGAGTGTAAAGCTAATCTCATAAAATTCTCAGCATTATGCAAATATGCACAGAAGGAAGAACCCCGGAAGTATGATAAACAAACAGATGCTTGTTAAATAGGGGGATGATTCCTGCAAATAATAATGATTGACGTATGAACCAATATTATTGCCTTAAACTACTGAAATAAAGTTCAGCACCAAATCTCCAAAACTGATTTACCTCACAAACATCAAGAATCACGTTACAGAACAATTGCTCTTACATTCTTGTTTCACATTTTAGTACTCGGATTATACTGCTTTTTTTTTTAAGCTCAAATTAATCATACCACTTTACATCTACGCAACTCGTATAAGCTACACCGTGCCCAGCAAACACCGGAATAGGATCATAAATTAGGTTAAAACGACATAAACAGCCCCATTAAAAATAACGACTTAAGTCAAATAGGATTGATAGTTTCCAAGGGCGACAATTCCAGTTTGGCACAAAAACCCCTTTCAAACCCGAAATTCGATCCAAAAACAACACCGCACCAAAATGCAAAGCATCGAGGCAAAACACTAACAGCGAAAGCTGAAAATACTTCACAGGTGGCAGCGAATTGACAGTGCTGTCCGAAACAACATCAACAAAAGAAAAAAAAAAAACACAGCGAGATGGAAGAAAAGTCTCACCGGAGCGATTGCAACTTGTTGCGGTGCCAAATTGGATCCGTTAGGCTTGTTAGAGTCCTTCATCAGCTTCTTCCACGAAACTATGGTCGTCTCGCCCGGCCGGAGCTCCACCGTGAACATTTGCCGGTCGCCTTTCTTCACGAACGACGACGCCGCCCTCTTCTCCTCCGCCATGGGAATCCAATTCACCGACGATACAGAGATTCAAGAATTAGGGCGCGCGAGAGAATCATTAGACAGAGAACAAGGGAATCGCGCGGGATTCAAAAATTAATTGCTGAAAATTAAAGAAAATCGAATAAATGGAGTGTGTCTGTTGGGGTTTTAACTGCAATTCGAGTTTGATTGTAAAAATTTTCTTGCTCGCTCTTTTCCGAGAAAAAAAACAGAAGGGGAAAAGGGAAGCGGGTCGGTTAATATCATATGGGTCGGGTTAAAGTAAAACTGCTTTCAACAAGAGTGTTGTTGGGTTACATCACATGCTGCTTTCATACATTGTCAAGTATGAGAGGCAGCGAATAGAGAAAGAAAACTCTGTTCTTAGTGTTAGAGATAATGCTTCATCAAGGCTTGTTATTCTCTTGGGCCAACTTGACCTAACAATTATCATAATCATAAATTTTTTGACCTAACAATTATCAGATGCAAAACTTATTTTTAATTTTAAAATAATTAAATTTAATCTTTCACTGATAACTTCTTTTATTAAAAACTATAAAATAAGAAAAAAAAATTATTCAATAAGTTTGCTATATTTTTTAATTTTTAATAACTTTAAACCGATGAGAAAGTATATGTTTAAAATAGTGTACTAGATATGTTAATATATTCATATAGTAGTATTCGTATAATTTTTATTATTAATTAGTCTAGTATATTACTACCCACTTATGTATAATAAGAAAATCCTAACTCCACATAAATTTATTAAATTTTACTAATCTGTTAACATTCTTAAAATAAAATGTACGTTATGATATAAATAGAAGTCAGACGTTAATTAAAATTATGGCATTTTAGGAAAATTATAAATAAATGAAATAAAAATAGTTAAAAAATTGAGAATAATAAAAAATGTTTTTCAAATTATCTTGGCAGGGAAAATTTATCTGTTTTTCTATGGCACTTAACAAGACAGATTTGGCTAGATCCTGGTCTCAAAAATTCAATCCACAAAAAAATTTATAGGGTTCATGTTAAAACGAATACGGACTATACCAAAATACTATATTTTAGGTTTAGGCCTTTCATTTTTTTAAATAAAATTACGCAATTCTTTTTTACATGGCAAAACGATAAATTGATAAATTGGTCCATCATCCATTTGTTGGCCAATTACATTTATTATTATTTTTATATTATGTAAATATTAAAATAAAAAAAAATAAAAAAAATAAAAAAATAAAAAAAAATAATTTTTTTGTATTGTATAAATTAAAAATGTAAATATACAATTATAATTCAAATAGTAAATATTAATAATTTATTTTTTAAATAAAAAATATATTTAAATGATTATCTGATTAAAGACATTAATTAATATTTTTAAAAAAATCACATAAATACTTACCATCTGTATTAATCAGTAGTGGTTTCCATCTAACTTGTTTTTGTGAGTCAAAAACATACCAGATCTAAAAGAAAATATTGTGATTCCTAAATTTGTTTCTTACCAAATTTAGTGGATATATATTTGTGCACCTTTTAATATATTAAATGCAATCTAACAGTTTCATTATCATATTTTACTATAAATTTAGTCAAATAGTAAACTTACTTTTTAAAATAAATATAAACAATATTATTTTTATTGAAACATATACATATATTATATTTTATATATCAAATAACTTAATATAAAATATAAATAGTTTTATTAGTGTAACTTAAATTTTTAAACTAATTTTTATTTTTAAATTCAAAACTATTAATATTATTTTATTGAAACTTATACATATATTATAATTTATATATCAAATAACTTAACATGAAATATAAATAGTTTTATTAGTGTAACTTAAAACTTTAAACTAGTTTTTATTTTTAAATTCAAAACTATTTTTACTATTAATTTTATTTTTTAAAACAAAATAAAATGATTTTACAATATTTATTTTAATCAAAAGCGATAAATATAGTATAAAATACAACTACTAATCGAAAAATATTACTTTAACTACTAAAATCTAATAACCAAAAGTAGCAAAGGAACGATAAAAAATAACAGAACAACAAAGACTAACAAATAGATACATAATAAGGCATCTATTATACAAACACTCCTACCATTAAAATTTTATTAAATCCTAAACTTTAAACTCTAAATCATTACTTTCTTGGCACCTTTATCTTCATTCCACTAAAACATTGTATCATGTTTTACCTATCTTGTAATCAAACATGTTCTTGCCCGATTCCAAATGGTTAATAGTAGAATTTATCTTTTAATTTTAATTATATTAAATTGTAAAACAAATACTTTATTGCACCTTATTTTCATCAAACACCTCATTTTTGAAAACAATATTGTTTTTCCTTATTCAAATAGGTCAAGTTGTTGCGCACCAAATAATTAAATTGTTTCGATTTTATTCCTAAACAGAAGTGGTCAAGAGTGTTATTTGGGAAGCATGTCCTCCATCCATGAGTAACAACTTTTTCATATCTTATAAACTTTGCTATATATGAACAAATTATGAGACAAGGTTAATTTTTACCGAGTGAACCAAACTAAATACATGCTTTAATACCTTAGTCATATTCATTTCCTTAATGAGCAAATACAATTCCATGTAAGATTTATATATGTTGGTTGACTATCAAAGTAAGTTAACTTATCATACTCCATAACTAGTTAATGTCTCATTAAATTCAACATACAATGTTTCCTATGTGTTGGCACAAACCATGAACGTGTAAGCTTATAAAATATAGATAACATAAATCATTCATACATAAAAATAGAGATTTTTTTAATCTATAATGATATATATATATATATATATATATATATGAAGGTGTGTTGAAAAATAAGACAATCCCAATAATAGATGGTTGGAGTGTGATTTAATTAAGTTTAAAAATGCTCATAAATATCGTTTAATTAATAATATTTAAAATCAAACAATCTGAAAATAATTATTTCATCTGATTATGTTAGAGGAGGTCATTATTTATATTGAATCACCTGTATGTGATAACAAATGATTATATTGTTATACATATTAGATCACAATTAATGTATATTTGACCTGTATTTTCATGAATATTGGTTAATAAGTTATAAAATACAAAAGATTATATATAGTAACATCCTATTAGATATAGTTCAACAAACATATTTTAAAACACAACTTTATGTTTAAAGAGATGTAATTTTCATAACTTAAATGAATCACTTAATTAATGTATTTTCTAATTTAATTTAACAAGTGATCAAATCATTATTTTATATATTAAATATTTTTTTCTCACATTTATATAAACATCTCTATCATATTTTTTTAATAATAATAAAAATAATACTAATTATTAAGATATTTATAATTTAATATAATTAATTTAAAAATTTAATTTAAAATATTATTTTCAAATATTTAGTTTTTTATAATTAATTCAATGTTACTTGAAAAAAATATAAATATTCTTTAATATTTATTAGATTTCTTTTATTATTTATAAAAAAAAGTTTGTTAATATCTATTAAAAAAATAGAGAAGTTAATAACTTTTTTTCTTAATTGTATTTATTTGTGTAAATGAAACTTAAAAATAAAAAAAAAATATTTAATAAATTAATTTTAAAATAAAAATAATGAAAAAACTGTTAAGATATTAAACAATTTTTAAGTACAGCAAGTAATATATATAATACATAAAGCAACTGACAAAGTTATAACGTAAAAAAGAGATTAAAAAGGAGAAGGAGGGGCAGTGAAAAATGCAAAAAAGTAACGAAATAATAAGTGGAAGAGGCGGTTAAGAAGAGATAGAGAGAGAAGCGGAGCGGAGAAAGGCACAGATGGGAAGAAGCAAGAAACAGAGACAGTGGTCACACTAGAAAGCAGAAATGGCTAAGAGGTATTTTTGTTTTTCATGACATTTTATTTGCTTCATTGTAATATGGTTTACGGTTAGTTTCTTTCTTTATTTGTTATGCATACTTCTCATCTCATCCAAAGCAGTCTCCTCTCCGCTGTCATCGCCAAGCTAAACGGCGTCTCCGGCGGTGTCTCTGGTTAGTTCAAACTGTAGCTCGCGCGCTTGAGCGACGGTTCAAGGCTTTAAATTTTTTTTAAAATTAATAAAATAATTTATTAAAATTATAATATTTTTATTTAAAATTTATTTTTATATTTTTTATATAAAATTACATGTTAAGTTATTATAATTAATTTCAATAAACATACTTTTTTAATAAATTAATTTGTTTAATAAGATATTGTTGATTTTAAATAAAATTTTATTAATTTAAATTTTAAAAAATGCTTTAGGTAAAATAATGTGCTGGAAATATATATTAGGTATGTATTTAAAAAAATATTCTTTTAAATAATTAAAAATGTTAATTGATTTATTATTTTTCAATTTGTTCTCTAAAATATTTAATTATAAAAATAAATATAAATCAAGATTTAACAAATTATTATATTTGTGGTAATTATTTTATATACAATATTAAAAAAATAATTAATTTTAAATTATTCTTGAAATTATTTTTTCTATTTTTTTTCACAAAATATAGATTTTACATTTATTTTAGAAGTAGTTTCTTTGACATAAATCAATACATTTTTAAATAACTTACAAAATGAAAGAAAAGACATTTTAATTATTTAATAGTCTTATTAAATATACATATATTATGATTGTAAATTTTTATTAATAGATTTAATTCCAAATATATCATATCAAATAATTATGTTTAACTAAAATTTTAATTTTATTTTATTTTATTTTAAAGTTATCAAAATTGTAAATTTTTTTTAGGATCACCATTAGTTTCCATTAATTTAAATAAAATATCTTTTATTTGTGGAGTTTTAAATCTTATAATTTTTACGTGTTTGTAAAAATAATTTAAAAGTTAAGTTAATATTACAAATTTTTTCATCCTCTTTTAGAAAAAAAAGAAAATAAAGTATATATAGTTCCAAAGAAATATCTATCTTTACGACAAGAGTCACAAAATATCAAGTTTAAACTATAACAATCACATGAAATATAAAATACTCTAATATTAGTATCAAAAAATCTCTTTTACACATTTTAATATTTTCCTTTCATATTAAACTCATTATCATATCTTTATTTTCTAAGGTCATTAGTATTAAGTATAATAACTCTCAGTTCATTCATGTATAAATGGACTATTTATATAATTTCCTTTTACAAATTCTAAAATGTAATTGTTAATTTATATTGGAGTTGATGAAATATCACACATTCTAATACATAGGATATTTGCTCTTGATGACTTACGTCTGTAGTCCAGTCAAGTTAGTTATGATTGAATAATATTTCGCATTCATAATTTTTTTTTCATAATTTTTGTTTTGATTTCACTTGTTAACAAATTTATCAACTCGAATTATATATTATGTTCAAGATAATGATTATGAATTTTATCATTTTTAATTTGATGAATATGTTATTACATAATTGGATTAAATTATGCAATTATTTCTATCAAACTTAAAAAGTTTCCAATAGTTTTTCCATAGATCTTTTCATTTGTTTCACTAAAGCCCAAATTACTTTTAATAACAATAATAATGCTTAACAACACCTTTCTTTAATGCTTTATGTACCTATTTATTTGTTATTGAACATATTTATTATTGTTTTATTTTTTTATAATCTCATTTCCAAATCAATATATGCATTCATTAGTCATCTTCTTTCATGTTTATCTCCATTAAGCAATTTTTGAATGAAATTTGATGCAGAAAAGTGTTTAGAGTATTTATCCTTTGAAAAATCTATATAAGTTATTATAATAAGATCGTTTTTTACTTATAAGTCTCTCAATTTTTTATCAATATTCTTTCATTAACTTGGATAATATGTGTTTTGAATAGTAAAATTATTTAGCCTTGTGTTTTTTTTTCTCAGTTGTCTTGATTTTGAGAAACAAAGTTATTATCTTTGTTGACTACTTCTTTATTGTTGTTTTTTCCTTATATCTATATTTTTATCTCTTTAATTCAAAGAATCATCACCTATATTTTCTAATTTCATTTTGTTTATATTCACAAATTTAACCATAACTCTCTTTTATAATTCAATTAAAATCTCCAAATTGTTTATTTTGAGACTTTAAGAAAATATACTACGATCAAATTCATATTTTTGACAATCAGATTTTATTTTTTAACTTAATCTCATTTTATATACTTATATTCAATATTTGATATATATATATATATATATATATATATATATATATATATATATATATA
>Ga0099824_1008594_pt1 | contig 13003 bp, 6 predicted proteins | sample SiratrowhiteBW_FD_76837 | JGI IMG/M metagenome (GOLD analysis project Ga0099824, IMG submission 76837) | Root nodule microbial communities of legume samples collected from California, USA - Siratro white BW | ecosystem: Host-associated > Plants > Roots > Nodule | place: USA: California... | reverse complement strand
GAATAGATTGTGATAAGATGGATAATGTGACTTTACGCGCCTCACTCAGGAGTCACCTCCCCTTTGCAGCACCCCCCCCCCCCCCCCCCCCCCCCCCCCCCCCCCCCGGTTGAACCGCCAAGTGCTTGAGAATGTGTGGATGGCCATCATGGATTGTGGGTGGGCTAATAAGTTCTAATTAGAACGTTCTAAAATTTGGTATTTTATTTTCAGCACCATATGTGTGTGTACAAGAAGAGAAGTTACTTCTCATCCTCGCCCTTCATTTTCTTTTAATCTAAAGCTTAAGGATGAGTTATTATTAGAACCAATAAATTAAAAATAAAGGGTGGGGATGAAAATTAACTTTTAAAATTACTCGGAGTAATTTAATCCCCCTCCATATATATAAACACACACATATTGTGAAATATAAAACTACTTAAGGATTGAAATAGGAGTCCATCATGCTGCTATTGACTGCTATGCATGTAAGTCCTACTATGTCCACAGATGGCTCAAATGCATAAGTGTATCTTTCATCAGCAATGAGACATATTTCTTAATACAGAGCTGTAACCTATATATGTTCTAGAAGACTGTGATAGGAAAGAGTCCTGCTTACTGTTTCGATGACTCTCCTCAGCATAAGACCACCAAAAGAATGTCCACATGAGACAAACATGGCATCTTCAAGGAATGTGCCACTGGTAAACAAAATTGAAAGAGGAAAGAAGAATAGATATCACAGTTAAATTAGATCTTGGTACATCCTTAACATAATCATAATAATGAAAAGGATACAAAATGAGGCAATAGTCCAACATGCAAGTTAAGAAGAAAAGCTTAACATGTGACCAGAGAATACTAACAAAAACTCACAAATGTCGCATTAGATATTAAAAGATCCATAACTAAAATTGCTGTAACAAACAAGTCAAGTGCCTTGAAAACCAACACAACATTCCAACTTGCAACATTGCTGTAACAAACAAGTCAAGTGCCTTGAAAACCAACACAACATTCCAACTTGCAACTCCTCAGTTTTCCTTAACCCAATGTTATCTATAGCTTCATTATGCAGCATAGAAAAGCTAAATGTTAAAGAAGATTTGCTCTTCTCCATATTACATTGTGAAAATTTGATCAATGATATTAATAACATCATGTATGCGACAATTTAACTCTGGCTCCATAGGAATGTCAAAAATAATCATTTGGTACAATCAGCAGAGTCTGAAGGCATACACATACATAATATAACATACTCTTAACAGAATCGTACATTCAGCAAAAGTAGCATAGCCAACAGCAATAGAAAAATGACAGTGTAATGAATTAGAAAACCTCGGGCATAGCACTAACTTTCTAAGGGAGAAAGTAAGAATATGGACAGAGCAAAGATAATAGTTTATTTCCATATCCTTAAAATTTATTGCATGTCCTATTAAAAAATGCAAAAGGATCACAATAAACAAAGGAAATGTGCACTACATCAAATTTCAGAATGTAAGATTTCCAAATAAACAGAAGAACAAAAAAAAAAGTAGTCAATCCCAAAGCTTTGGGCATACAATGCTCAAACAGCACGGTATCACTTATTTCTGTAATTACACTACACACAATCCATTGCAAAACTTAGCACAATGTTTTTATGTATTTCTCAAAAAACAGTGGATTTATTAATTTTAAGTTTTAATAAACTCTTGTTATGGCAATTTTTTTTTAAGAAACTTAAAAAGAACTACGAGACTATTACATTATGTTAGCAAGAGATAAGAGTGGGAAGAAAGAAAACATGAATAACAATGCTTCTTTTTCCTTTGTTTGTGTTGAGAAAAAAGTGAAAGGAAAATGAGAAAAATAGATGACTTCAAGAGACAAAAATTCTAACTCTTCTTTCCTTTCACTTTCACTCCAATGTAAATCTCAAACTTTTCTCTCTATTGCAACAACAGCGTTAATAAAAAATCATATAGAGATATAGCATCAATAACATACTTCTCAAACAAACTGCTAAATCAGTTGGAGTGTTGAAGTTAATGTGTTAAACTACACTTACGATAAAGGATCGGATAGAACACTTCTTAATGATGGCTCCTTGTTCATACTGTTTTGAGCTGCAACCTGAAAATAGAATGATTATAAGAGTCAACATACATCAAAGAAAATATTTTCTTACAGGGAAATTGTGCTAGAAGTTTTACATGAAGAACCATTACTTATACAAGAGCTCTTAAAAATGACAGGACACAAGAAAAAGACCATTATGATCTTCTGAATAGCTAGCCTCAATGGTTAACCAGATCCTCCTATACCAACAAGCTTACAGACAAAAATACTACCCATGTAAACTTCATTTGCAAATAAGTGAAACACAAGAGCCATAATCAAATTAGTTTAAAAGATCAATTCTGTCAGCAACTAGGTATAAGACATAGGATAGGTTACACAAAGGATGAGTTTGTATATAACATCCCATCGCAAGAGCTTAATTTTCAGCTTTAGTTTCACAGAAGAACGCTAGCGAACAAACATGGTGTGTATCAACAGCCTAATGCAATGATCCTGATATTCCACATTGTGTGTAGAAAAGGAAAGTTCAAGTGCAAAAAAGTTTATTAGGAGCGTTAAGTAATATTCAAGCCTTTCCTGGGGAAGTAGGAGGTAGAAAACAATATTATAAAAGAAAATGAAGTGTAAACATTGTTTTAGATTAATTTGTTCTGAACTGTACTCTGCTTTCTGTTAAGATATTCCATTTTAGAAAGAACCCTGTTGGATCTGGTTAGGGAGGAACTCCTGTGGTTTATGCAGCTGGAAAGTTACAGCTGGCAAGAATATGAATGCCAACATTTTGATACGTACATAGTTTTACAGATATCTGAAGTATTTGGGTTGGGTAAAGAAGAATGCAGAAAGCTTTACACTTCCATATGTTATGGTTAGAATCTCCTTTTGGTTATCTAATAATTGATAGATGTAACGGACTTAACCCATACTTTTTGTATGTTTTTTTATCTATAAATACATAACCCTATATGTTCATTATACACAAGGGATTAATCTTGTACCTCTTTTTTACTTTATTTTTATGTGGTATCAAGATTTAGGGTAAAATCCTTGAATTCCCGACGAACCTATTGTTCACCGGTGATTCTTTTACGCTACTGCTGTAGCAGCACCATTTGGACCGGCGAAACCTTTGTTTAGATCATCTTGGCCAGAGGACCACCATGCCACTAAGATTGCGATCGGAGCTCTGACGTGCCCTCACACACCTCTCCACACTGCATCACCGCCACCGCTTTCCGTGCACTAGGCAGCACTTCTAAACCCTTTTCCAACGATTACCAACATCGGGATTGCGTTGTCATCCTCGTTCTAGATATGCCCTTGTCATCTTGATCAGAGTTCATTTGATTTTTTAGGATTTTTCTCTCTCTTGTTCATCTATAGTCTCTTCTACTGCCACTATGCCTGCTCCACCATTTATCGCAAGTCGGGCAAAGTGTTATGCCTTACATGGTCATCCTCCTCGAGATGTTGTTGTTGTCCAAACTGCTCCTTCGCAACTATCTAATTTGGGTCTTACTTCATCTAATATCTCAAGACAACCTGCTATTTTCAATTAATTTCTCAAATGGTATCAAGATTGTCAAAACTCTAGTTCCACTACTTTTGTTACACACAAGTACATCTTTTGCAAGCCTCACTCACTCCAATTCTCTTGGCCCTATTGGTCTAGACTCAGTTGTCACATATCATATTATTGGTAACAAATCTTTTTTCTCTTCTCTATCTACTTCGAGTTATTTACCTTTTGTTACCATGACCAATGGCTATAGGGTCTCATCACATGGTGTTGATACTATTCATCCTCTTTTTTTATCTATTGATAATGTTTTTATATCCCTAGGTCTCCATTTAACTTATTATCCATTAGTCATTTCACGCGTTCCCTTGATTGTGTTATTTCTTTTACCCAAAATTTTGTTTGTTTACAGGTCCGGAGTTCAGGTATTGTGTCTCCATTAGTGATAACTTGATCTCTTGGAAGAGCAAGAAACAAAAATGTTGTAGCGATATCTAGTGATGAAGTAGAACAGGGAGCTATGGACTCAACTACTTGTGAGCTTATTTGGCTTAAACAATTACTTAAGGAATTGCAATTTGGAGAAATCAAATTGCTCTTCATATTAGCTTAAATTTTGTCTTCCATGAAAAGACAAACATATTGAGATTAATTGTCATTTTATTCGAGGAAAGATTGTATTTGGAGCCATCAAGACTACGTTTGCTAATTTGAATGATCAATTAGCAGATTTTTCACTAAATCTTTACAAAGACATTGAATTGATGACATTTGTAATAAGTTTGGTATATACAATTTAAATGCACCAGCTCGAGGGGAGTGCTAGACGTAACGGGCTTAGCCTTTCTTATCTATAAATACGCAATCCTATGTGTTCATTATACACAATCCTATACCTCTTTTTTACTTTATTCTCACAATCATGATGAGTGTGGGAGGACTTCCATGATGCATATTAAAATAAAACAGTAGGAAAGATAACTTACATCAGCATTATCACATCTGCTGCCTATCAATTCTTCAGCAGCAAGGTCGTCCATAAATTGGCTTACAGAAATTCGAACATAGCTTTGGGGAATAACATGGCCAGCTGCTGCTATTGGGGAACAATCTAATATAGCATTGCCCTGTGGCATGAGTCTATATGCAAGAGAAGTCCTACACAAAGCTCAAGAACGTACCTAAATAAGCTCTTGAGATCTTATCAACCATTACAAATACAAAACTTTTAATATATATATATATATATATACACAGACATATATTTGGTACCTTCCTCCCCCATTGGGACTCAGAAAGTAATCAGGAGAAGCTCTATATGATGCAGCAGGACGTAGACCAGCAGTAGCATGACTAAGTGCCTTGCCTGTTATCAGTAAAAGATCTCCAGGCCCAGAACCACTGTCTGCTAAATACCAGCGACCACTGGGGTCACATATCTAGAGAAGAAAACAGAGATTGTTTATAAAACCTGGAAGATAAATCAACTCAAAAATCACCAAGCTTTAACTTGTCACCAAACAAAATTGTCCAAAGGTCAGAAAATAAATATTGGAGAATGGCACGAGACAGTGAATTTTATGAGACCTGAAGCTAATTATTTTTTCTTTGGAGAACTAAGACACTACTCTGTAATTTTTCATTTATACAAAACAATTTAATAGACACCTGAAGACCAGGAGTGTCAGAAGATATCAACGTCAACAATCCCTTTTCAACTTCACCATTCATGGTAGGCTTACCACCTCCAATGGCACCTCTTCCATTTTGCAAAGAAGAATGTGAGTATGTCGCAACAAGAACTGACGATGACACCTCATTAGCAGGCAAGGGAGCATCATCAAGCAAATGGTTGAAAACACTGCACAAAGTAAATTTTCTTGTGAGCAAACACGCGATCTAAAAACTAGAAAGAAATGAACAATCACCAAATACACAATAACAATGCAGTTAAACTAAAAAGGAAGGTTGTCCATCACAATATCCGTTCCTTACTCGCTTCTAAGACGTAAATATCTTGCAATGGCACTCAAGGCATATCGAGAGGCCTTTCCCATGCATCTAAAAATATCAGCCATGCAGGGGGGAGAATAATCCCAATCCTCCAAAGCCCTGAAACTAAAAAATAAAAGTACCAAAAAATGATTAAGCCAAATATCATTCATCTCAAAACAATAATTTTCCATCAAAACACTAAAGCTCCAAACCAATCAAGCAATAACTACCAGTACCCTATCTGAATAAACTTCTCCAGGAACAATCACTGAATAAAAAAATAAAATACAAGACAATTGAGCACTAAATTCATGAAATGAGATTAAAAATTTATTTAAGCTCGTAAGCACTTAAAAAAATAAATTAAGCTTCTCTCGTATGTTAAAATCAACTTCCCGATAAGCACCTAACTTTCATAGAAACTTTCACATCAAATCTAACTTACACAAAAAGCTAGAGGGCCTATTTAAATAATGTTCTCCACAAGTACTTCTAGTAGATGAAAAAACTAAATATAACTTCTCAAGTAGAATTAACTTATGCATAAGTTAAAATCATCTTTAAGAAAATACTAATGTAAGAGAACTTCTTCAGTTAACTTATATATAAGTCAATCTTATAAAGAAGTTCTTACATATAGTTTACTCACGTGCTCGCATAATCTTCTCCTACAACTACTGCTGAGTTCACCCAAACAAAAGACAGAGTACATAACTTAATTTTAGCTTATGTGAGGAACCTCAACTCGTTTTATCTCTCTTATTTCCTTCTACTGCAATTGCTAAGGGAGAAATTTATTTATACCTTCCTGCTCTGTACATGTAAACCCCACGGCTACCCTTCCCAACACCAAGTTGGGCCCTACTTCTGAAAAACAACCTTGCACCTTCCAAGCCGCATCGCATCAGAGCAGTGTCCTCGCTCCCTAATTCGATCAACGCGGCATTGTGCCGCAGCAGAGACCCACACAGCGCCTCCATTGCTCTCAGATACGGCCCCGCCGGTGCCCCGTCATAGGGGGCAATGTCCGAGAGGCGGACTCTCACCAGCGGACACGTCGGAACCGCCGTCAAAGCAGGCTCCACCGCCGTAACTGGCACCGGATGCGAGGATAGCGGGGTTTGGCGGAGGGGAGCTACGACGGAGATCGGCGACTGCGAGGAGGGCGACCTAATGGAAGTAGCGGCGGGGATTGAGGTGGCGGCGGTGACGGTGGCGGTGGAGGATTGGGGATTTTTGAGGTGTGGCACCAGTGCAGAAGGGTTCTGCTGTTGCTGTTGTTGCTGCTGCTGTTGCATGATCACTACCATGAATCATTCTGAACCGTCTTTGGGAATATGACTGATGGATGAGTCGGTTAGGGTTTCTAAGTTCGTTGGGCTCTGTGATCCATTTCGCTGGCGCGCCACTCACCCGTTCAGGTTTTGCTTTGTGTTTTTGCCTTTACCTGTGGAAGTTGAGGAGCTTCTCTCTTCTACCAGGGTTTTTTAGCTCTCACCAGAGAGGAAGATCTAACTTTCTTTTTTCAAAAAAGAAAAATATTAAATTAAATTAGGGAAAATTATCATAAATGAGATTCACGTCATCTCTCCTTTTAAACCAGATATTTAGACTGTGGTAAAATTATCTGAAAAAAAAATGAAAAATAAAAAAATAGTTTAAAATTTAAATAACAAACTCAAAAATTATGTTGAAGTGTTTGGTAAAACTAAGTTATCAAGAAGTTTAAAAAATCTAATACTACGTAATTATATATTTTTATTCTTTTAAATTTTTTTATAATCTTAAAAATTCTATATCAATTAAATTGTACTAATATTTATGTAAAAAATTATTCTTCGTTATAATGTTAAATACTTGTCATCTCTTAGTAAAAATATTTCATTAAAAATAAGAAGAAGAATAAATCGGTGTAACATTAAATCAATTATAATTGTACGATAATAATCCAACAGTTGTAAAAATATACAAAAGTTTGAACGATGAATTTTTTTTATTATTTAAAAAATAAGATAGTTTTGTTTAAATAAATTATATTGAAAGGCTGATAATATAAGTAGTTTATTGAAACAAACAGGGTTCTTAATAAAAAATTAAACTATTTATCGATATCTCATTTATAATTTACATTACATGTTTTTGTCAAACACGCACTTACTTGTGTTTTTAATTAAATAGAATTTATTTTTAAATAGAAATTCATATTTATATATATAATAATAATAATAAATTCCATTACTTTTATTGTGGTTTTAGAGAATTGAGATTGGGTTTTTTTTATTTTATTATAAAAAAATAAATTTGTTGTTTCTAACACATTTTTTAATTTTTATATTTTCAACTTTAAAAAAATTATAATATTTTATTTAAGTTTATTTTTTAATGTAATAATTTTAATTTAAACAAATAGTATCATTTTATTATAAATATAAGGGAGACTAATTACTTTCGAAATGTTTTTGAAAAATTTTGAAAAAAAAAAATATCATTTAATATGTTATGTAAATAAGATACCACTTTTATCTATTATTCGATAATTAACTCAAATATAATTTTATGAAAATAATATATTATTTTAGTTAAAGGAAACTTCTATACTAATTTTTTGTTTGAAGTATGTTAAATTATTTTCTATTTATTTAATTACTTTTAATTTTTGTAAACAGGAATCAGTTTAGTATTATATGACACATGTGTATATTTATCTTTTTATCCCTGTAAAAAAAATTGTTTTTTATTTTCAATCATTTCTTTTCATTGTGATTCGTAATATAAACATTGTTTGAGTATCCATCATTTTTTACCATCATGTAAGTGATTAATTGTTGATTGAGTGATCATAAAATTACTTAGTTAGCATTAACATGTATATTTAATTTATAATTATTTTGTTTAGAGAAAAAACATTAGCTATATAGATAATGTGAGCATCTCTTGATTAAATATAAAGGTAACGAGGATGATGATATAAATTTGAATCCTATTAAAATTAATTTACATTGCTTGCATCATAATTTTTATTTTTTTTTTAAATAAACAAATTCACGTGTCAATATATTTACATGGTCAGTTAATCAAATTATTTCTTAAAATATATTAAAGAATTATAGGTGTATGTGACTCATATGCTAAGAAATTATAATTTGTTATAGGATAAAAGTAATATAATTAAAATAATATAAGAATATTTTTATTATTAAAAGTGAAAGGTTTATATAAATATAAAATTTACTTATTTGAGTTTCATTTTAACATAAACACATTTATTTAAAATAATTTTCTTTTTCTCTTCTTTTTTATTTTTCTCTAAAATTCTAATATATTAATGATTGAAGGTGATTATTAGATATCTAGTGGTGTTTAGGATAAGCTTATCCAATTAAAATTTTGATCTAAATAAGTTAATTTTATCTCTTTTTTTAATTACTTTTTAGTGTAATATATATACGTGGACGGTTATTTTGTTTTATCCAATATTTGATATGTTAAGATTTGTCTATGTTAATTTTAGATTTTAGGGATATGTTTATATCATTTATTATTTTGTCCATTAGTTTTTAACTCTTTTGAAGATGTTTATAATTCTAAAGTAAGTAAGGGGAGCTAGCTTATAAAACTTATCAATAGAATCGTGGGTTACATAACTTGAATGTGAGATTGATGTATTCACCAAGTTTAATATAAGTGACATTGTGTGTCATATCACTCGCCCCCAACTCACTGTTGAGGGGTTGACCCTTGTGATGGCCAACACCAAGTACCACTTCCTTGGTGTTAGATGCAGAGTGTTAGGGGTGTTTTCGAGTTTGACTGGTGTTAAACACAGTAATATTGATATTGGACACAATAACCATAATGTCAAATGTATTTCAAATAAGGTGTACCGGATTTAAGTTGTGTCGAGAGTAACTTAACTCGCGTAGGGCCCCATTCAATAATTTGATTATTTTTAATTTTATTTTTCGTGAATTGTCATGATTTCTCAAAGTTGTATAACTGATAGGTGTTAAGGGATCTTATATTTAGTCGAATGATCATGTTTGGATGAATTACATGAAATGTTTATGAAAATGTGAATATATATTTGATGGTTTTGAAAATCAATGTTTTCGTATGGGGTGTACTGTTTGGAAAGTGTGGAATGAGCTTAGTGTTTTTAAGAATCAAGAAAGAAAATACTGTGTTGGTGTTAAAATTATTTATAGTGTGGATTGGATTTATAATTTGTTTATAAAGAGATATTCAAATTCTATTAGTATATTACAATTATAAAAATGAAAACATGTACGTAATGAGAGTTATACAAATTATATAGGCAATACCATATAAATTAATCCTATCCTATGAGGATATTTGATTTATACACAAGTGAGGCTAAAATATGTATGAACAAGTAAATTTTTATAGTATAATTTAGTGTATGAATCTTCTCAAAATAAAGTCAATTGTTACTTTGTATTAGTCAATAAAATTTGATACCAATTATATTATCAGTGAGTTAATTATAAAGTTTTAAAAAGTTATTTGAATGGAAATGTATAAGTCATTATCAACATTTTTGAATTTAATTGTATTTAGTTGAAAATATTACTAATTACTAGTTTATCTTGTTTTTGTGTTTTATTTTAATTTCATGATAATAGTGTATTAGAGAATAACATCCAGGTAATAATGTAAATTGAATCAATAATGCAAATTGAATAAGTATTTTTATTTCAAGTCATGGCAAAGAAACATATATTTTGAATTACTTTATTAATGGTTATATATAAATCTTTTAAATTTAATTTTTAGTTATATTCATAATATTTTAAATATTAGTTTTTTAAATTTAAGATTTATTACAATTTTATATCTTATAAATTTGTATATTTTTATTTTTATTCACAATTTATTTATTTTAATTCTTAATTTTTTCTCCGTTACTCTTTATTATTATTTAAGTAATGCCTTAATATTATTCAAGTAATGAGTTGTTGGTTAAAGGATTACACCAATTTAAGTATGACTAACACATGTATCTTATTAAAACTATTTTGTTATTATGTCTTTGAAATAATATAGCGTCGTCTGTTTCATTTATTATGTCTTTGAAATAATATAGCGTCGTCTGTTTCATTTAGGATTCCGTGTTCCGTGATGATAGTCGAAAAATGAAAATCAATACATATATAATGTCTTTTTTTCTAAATTCTTTATCTTATGTTGACTTTAGTATCGTATGGAAAAATTCATAAATTCCTTAATATGAAACAAAGTAAACCAGGATTTTGTCATTACATAAAAAACATTTACACAAGTTTCATTTTTATCAAGAGAGTGAAAACCCTTTTATTGAAAATTGTAAAAGTATATTTAGAGTGCAGGGTTTAAATATTGTATAAATATGTTTAATTATTGACAAAGTGTGATTTTTTCAATAATTTGCAATAAACTTCAGTAAATAACAAACTTCTATTCAAAATAAAGCTTTGTTAATATTTTTTCATACTAAGATTAAGATTTAAATATTAAAAAAGGCAAACTATTAAAATTTCAATTTCACTCTTATGCAATACATAAAAAATTACCACGTGACGAGAAAATAATATTATGTTAAATGACCCTACAATTTTTGTTAACTTTAAAATTATGTTTTTCTTATGTTTTTAATAAAGTAATATTTATATTTCATTTGTTTTAAAATAAACATTCACTTTTTTTATATTTTAATTAATGACATTAACAAGACAGCATTCACTTATTTTATTTAAAAACATTGAATTGAGTAAAACTTAAATAAAAAATTATAAAAGCTAAAAACAAAAGATTTAAACAAAAAGATTAAAGATTTTTTATAAATAAAAATATCATCTTATTAAAATTACACAAAAGCATGAGTATCACTAATCAAAATACGAAAAATGTAAATATTTATTTAAAAGCTATAAGAAGTGTGAATGCTATTTATTGAAAAGATAAATAATGATAATTAGCTATTTTGAGGAGCATTAAGTGTAGCTTATTTAGAATCGTAGATGGAAGCAAGTGTAATTTTTTTCCATTTTTTTAACTTAAAAATTAGATAAATATCACTTTACCCTAATTTTAATATTACCTTTCTTCCATAAATAAGATGTATTGTCATTATAAGAAAATAAAAATAAAGAATTTGGAGAGAGTGAAAAAAGATATTAAGGATTGGCATTGGAGGTGAAGAAGAGGAACAGTTCGGAGTGTTGAAAGAGTGACCAGAAGCGATAAATCGCAGATCTAACAACACAGTGCTGTTTCTTTCCTCCGATTAGGGTACGAGCATTTCACTTCCCTATCATTTTTCTCTATTCGTTTCTTTGCCTTAATTTCGTTTTCTTCAACCAAAACCTTTCAATTCTCCTTTTTCCATCGATTGTTACACCACTGCTTTGTTTTTCAATTGATACGATGTTACGAGTTTGCACACTGTAGATTTTTCAACCTGACGAAACTTCCCTACACGTGTTTCAACTCAATAATCTTTTATCTTGCATTTTCTCCTGTGATTTGCGCTCTTTCGATTACTACGCAGGTTTTTTTCGGGAAAACTAGTTTTAGGTTTTTCATCACAATGCTCAGTTTCCCCCGTAAATCCGATGTCTGTTAGTAATTTGTGTATCTTATAATTTTTGTTTACTTTGTTGTGAAATTTCTCGAATAACCTTGGTTAGGTTAGGGTTGTGATAGTTTTATGTTGTCCTCAGAGGTTAGTTAATTACTGGTCTGGTTTTGTTTACTCGTATGTGTGTGTAAGGGGAATTAAACTGCCTTGCTCCTTTTGCAGAGCTCTGGTAGTTCGGTTGTGATTGCTTCTGTTTCATGAGATTGAGGCCCCATGGCAACCCATCCTGGAAAACAAGCTCCTTCGAATGGGTCTGTCTACGTGTGCAACTTACCCTACGGGACTGACGAAAATATGTTGGCTGAATATTTTGGCACCATTGGATTAGTGAAGGTATGGGGTCTCTGCATCAAGCATGCCAATCATTCAAAGTAATGTTATCATGTTGTGAAAATTGCTTTCAAAAGAAGATTGGAAATATTGCAAGGAACATACATATGGGCACGTATTTTTACCCTGGCTAGGTTGGAATCTTTATTTTTATGTAAGAAGTGCTCATTTGAATCCGAATTTTGGTTTTAATTCTTGCAAAATAAGGTTTATTTGGGGTTGTTTATATGCTCGGTAAAATGAACTATAATTTAACTTTTCCAATTTCATGATTGATGTGCCTTTTATTCCACTTCTATCTTGACCTAATATTGGTCCTTTTCCTCTTTTTTTTTTTTTTTTTTTTTTTTTTTTTTTTTTTTTTTTTTTTTTTTTTTTTTTTTTTTTTTTTTTTTTTTTTTTTTTTTTTTAAATATTAAATTACATGTCGACCCAAAATATTGTTTTATCGATAAAAAGAAAATAAT